>MDSV01016792.1_pt1 | contig 21081 bp, 26 predicted proteins | sample 810851 | NCBI WGS metagenome assembly MDSV01 (sample SAMN05326640, study PRJNA326480) | marine metagenome | isolation source: seawater | place: Atlantic Ocean: North East | collected 2012 | reverse complement strand
ATATTTATTAAATTAGTTTATGAAAAATATTAAAGCAATAATTTTTGATGCATATGGGACTTTATTTGATGTCAACTCAGCAGCAGAGAAATGTAAAGATAAAATTGGTGATAAATGGGAAGGTTTCGCTAATCATTGGAGAACTACTCAATTAGAATATACTTGGTTAAGGAGTTTAATGAATAGACATAAAGATTTTTGGCAAATTACAGAGGATAGTTTAGATAAATCAATGAAGACATTTAAAATAGACTCTTCTATGAAAAATGAATTGTTAGATCTATATAAAATACTTTCTACTTTTTCAGAGGTACCTGAAGTTTTAAAATCACTTAAAGAAAAAAATTATAAATTAGCTATTCTTTCAAATGGTACGCCTTCTCTACTTAATGAATTGGTCAAAAGTAATAATCTAAATAATATATTTGATAATATTTTTTCAATTGAAGAAGTTGGAGTTTTTAAACCAGACTCAAAAGTTTACGCTATACCAGTTAACAAATATAAAGTCCAAAAAAATGAAATTGTATTTTTAAGTGCTAACACTTGGGATGTATCTGGTGGTGGAAATTATGGTTATAACTCAATATGGGTAAACAGAAATAATAATGTTTTTGATAATCTCGATTTCAAACCAAAGTACAAAATAAAAAATCTACAAGAGCTCAAGCAGTTAATATAGTTTACCAAGAAGAATTGGGTCCATTTAAAAATTTAATTTCTTCAGCTGTTGATTGTCTTCCTAAGGTTTTATTTCTGTGAGGATAGCGACTAAATTTTTTTATCACATTCGTATGATCTATCCAAAACTTCTTTATTGTTTTTATTTCAGGATGATCGATTAAATATTTATCAAGCAATTTATAGGCTCTTTCATGATCGATTATTTCCTCACTATGAATTAAAGGTAATAACATAAATAATTTTTCTGAATTATCTAGTTCTTCTAAATAACCAGAATAAACAGCTTCATTTACCGTCAGTCTTGCTTTGTGATCAAGCTCAAAAGCTTCTTTTTTATTTCTAAATAAATTTCTAGAAAATTGATCTAAAATAATAATCAAGGCCAAACATTCTTTTGGACTTCCCAGCCAGTCATCATAATCATTAGATTTTGCTAGATTATAGTCTTTTAAAAATTTTTCCCTGATTTTTTTATCAAAATCGTCATCTCTTTTAAATCTTTTTTCATGAGATGTTTTAACAAACCAAAAATCTATAACTTCTTTTGCTCTAGAATTCATAAACTTTTTTTCATTTTATAATTTTATATATTAATATGATTATTTTACGTTATTGTATTATAGGTAACAAAACACTAAATATAAATCAACGAAATTGAAAGGGTAAGAATGAATAAAGGGCTAAGATCTGGTAATGGAGCAATTGCCATAGAAGTTGAAAAAAATAAATCATATTATTGGTGTTCATGTGGAAAGAGTTCAAAACAACCACTCTGTGATTCATCGCATAAAGGCACAGAGTTTAAACCGTTTGTTTATAAAGCTGAAGAAACAAAAAAAATATTTTTTTGTGCTTGTAAACAAACTAACAATCGTCCATTTTGTGATGGATCACATAATAAATTATAAATAAAAAAAATGGCAAATATATTAGATTTAATTGGAAGAATTTTTATCTCACTTATTTTTTTACTAAGTGGAATTAATAAAATTGGGAATTATGAAGGAACTATTGAATGGATGGAGTCAATAGGTATACCAGGTATTTTTTTAATACCTGCAATCATACTTGAAATTATTGCTCCGATATTAATTATTGTTGGATATAAAGTAAAAATCTCAGCTACTTTATTGAGTATATTTTGTATTGCTACAGCAATTATTTTTCACAATGATTTTTCTAATCAAATGCAATTTATATCTTTTATGAAAAATATTGCTCTTGCTGGAGGTTTTTTGTTCATAGTAGTGAATGGTGCAAAAGATTTTAGTCTTGATAAAAAGCTTGGAAGTTAAATGTCTAATATTGAAGTAAAAAAAATCATAGAACCAATGGCAGCTTCAGATGGTGCTGGGGTTAAATTAAAAAGAAGTATTGGTACTCATCTTATTGATTATCATGATCCTTTTTTAATGCTAGATGAGTTTGGTTCAGAAAATAAAGATGATTATATTGGAGGCTTTCCCCCACACCCTCACAGAGGAATTGAAACTGTTACTTATATGTTAAGTGGTGAATTCGAACATGAAGATAGCACTGGAGCTAAAGGTAGAATGTCTTCAGGAGATGTTCAGTGGATGAAAACTGGAAACGGAATAATTCATTCTGAAATGCCTGCAATGACAGAAGGTAAACTTCACGGTTTTCAATTATGGATAAACATGCCAGCTAAATTGAAAATGAATAAACCAGAGTACATTTATATTGATGCAGATAAAATGAGTATTCATAAAGATGATGATAAAAAGGTTAAAGTAATTGCTGGAAAATTTGGTGACACTGAAGGACCTATTAAAGGCCATAATGTTGAACCAATATATTTTGATATAGAGATTGAAAAAGGTAAAGAATTTAATTTTGATCTTCCTTCAACACACAATTCTTTACTTTACTTGATTGATGGAGAAATTAAAGTTGGAGATCAAAACCATGACCAAGCTAAAAATTCTACTCTAATTATTCTAACTAGAGGTGAGAAATTAAAAGTACACAGTTTAACTAAAGCTAGGTTTTTACTTATATCTGGGAAACCTATTGGAGAACCTATTGCAAGAGGTGGTCCATTTGTTATGAATACTAAAGCTGAGATCTTGCAAGCTGTACAAGATTATCATAATGGTACATTTGTTAAATAAATGATTAATATAAAAATTCATAAAACTGGTGGACCTGAAGTTTTAAAAATTGAAAAAAATAATTCAAAAAAACCTGAACCTGAAGAAGTTATTATCAAACATGAAGCTATCGGTCTTAATTATATAGATACTTATCATAGATCAGGACTATATCCCGTTACACTACCCTCTGGCATAGGCATAGAAGCCTCTGGAATTATTAAAGATATAGGTTCTAATATTAAAAATTTTTCTATTGGAGATAAAGTTGCATACTCAGCTGCTCCTTTAGGAGCTTATGCATCTGAGAGAAGCTTTCCTATAAAAAATTTAGTAAAAATACCAAATGAAATTGACTTAGATTTAATTGCAACCTTAATGACAAAAGGATTAACTACTTTTTATTTACTTCATAAAACTTTTCCTGTGACAGGAAGTGATGTAATATTATTTCATGCAGCTGCAGGGGGTGTAGGTCAAATATTTTGCCAATGGGCAAAAAGTTTAGGTTGTACAATTATAGGAACTGTTGGTTCTGATGAAAAAATACAAATTGCAAAAAGTAATGGTTGTGATTTTGTTATTAATTATTCTAAAGAGAATTTTGCTAAAAAAACACTAGAAATTACTAACGGAAAAGGTGTTTCTGTAGTTTATGATGGTGTTGGAAAAAATACATTTGAAGACTCCCTAAAATGTTTAAAAATAAGAGGAATGATGGTTTCATTTGGCAATGCTTCTGGTCCGATTGCAAATATAGATGTTCCAAAAATGATTCAACCAAAAGGGCTTTTTTTTACAAGACCTAGTATGGGACAATATTTAGAAACACCTGAACAATTACATGAAGCCACTTCATTACTTTTTGAAAAAATTAAACTAGGCAAAATAAAAATAAAAATATTTAAAAAATATAAATTAGAAAATGTAGTAGAGGCACACAAAGATTTAGAAAATAGAAAAATAATTGGTCCTGCTATATTAAAACCTTAAATAAAAAACCATAAAATTAACCCAACTATGCCTAGAGTAATTATAAGAATTCTAACTCCATTCAAGTAAATTGTTAAATCTTTTGAATTATTTATATCTTTTTTTTTCCCTACTCCAAATCTTATTACTAAATAAAATATTAATAAAAGAATAAAGATAATTAAAAGAATTATGTTTTTATCAAACATTTTTTTTTATGATTAGTTCTAAATTAAAAATTTTACTTTGTGGCTTTGAATTTTTTATTATTGGAAGAAATAATCCAAAAGCATAAAGTAACATGATAATTAAAGCCGCTATCATAAAAGCTCGTATTGCATTAAATTTAAACATAAGAAATTATAACAATAAAATAAAATTTTTTTAATTAGTTTTTGTTTACAAATTGTCACAATTAATTTTCAAAATCAATATTCATGTCAGACATATGTAGCCTTAAAGCCCTAGTTGAAATTTGTATCTCCCTAATAAAAAAAATAATTGAAATAATCATTGATAAACAACAAGAACCAAATATTACTCTAGCCACGAAAACTTTTTCAAAATAAAGGGCAAATACAGTAAGCATATTAAATAAAAAAGCAAAAGAGGCAAACATAATTGTATATTTTAAAATATTAATTCTACCGCTTAGATTAATTAATTGTTTTTTCCACTCTGGAGGAATATGTTTTTCAAAAACAAGTTCATCGTGAACCTTTCTGATTAAACCACTTAAAGTATGAAATCTATTGCTATATATTGCCATCATAAGCGGAATAGCGGGAAACATTAGTGCTGTAACTGTATAATTTATATCCATAACGAATCAATTTGATTATGAATCTGACCTTTGTTATTTACAAGTAAAATTTAATGGATAAATTAAAATTATATATAGACTTAACAAGACTAAATAAGCCAATTGGCATAATGCTATTGTTCTGGCCTTGTTTATGGGGATTAACAATAGCGTATCAGGAAAATCAAAATTTTACATTATACGTAAATTATATAATTTTATTTTTTTTAGGGTCGGTATGCATGAGAAGTGCCGGTTGTATTGTTAATGATATTGTTGATCAAAATTTTGATAAAAAAGTTAACAGAACAAAAAATAGACCAATAGCTTCAGGAAAAATTTCTTCAAAAGAAGCTATTTACTTGGTAATTATTTTGTGTGCACTATCTTTTTTAATTTTATTACAATTCAATAGTTTAACAATAATTTTGGGCGTAGCTTCAATGATACCTGCCTTTACATATCCATTTATGAAAAGATTTACATATTGGCCTCAACTTTATTTAGGAATTACATTTAATTGGGGAATTATTATGGCTGGCTCTGCAATATTAAATGATATTTCTCTTCAATTTATAATATTGTATATAGCAGCCATATTTTGGACACTGGGGTATGATACTATATATGGGTTACAAGATATTGTTGATGATGAAATTATAGGAGTTAAGTCTACTACAATAAAATTTAAATCAAATCTAAAATTATTTGTTTCAATGTGTTATTTAATTTTTTTTGTTATTTTTATTATTTATGGAATTACTTTTGAACTAAAAAAAACTTTTTATATTTTTTCTTTGTTTCCAATTTCTCATTTAATTTTTCAAATAAGTAAAATAAACACAAAAAATAATTATCAAAATCTTTTAATTTTTAAATCAAATAATTTTTTTGGTTTTTTAATTTTCATAAACTTATTAATGTCTAATTTTAAAATTTAAAATAATGAATAATAAACAAATATTAATTAGAATTTATAAACAATATGTTAAAAAACATTTAAAGAAAATATTAATCTCATTTATTCTTTCAATTTTTGTTGCTGGCAGTACATCATCTATTGCTTGGCTTTTAGATCCTGCAATTGAAAAAATATTTATCGAAAAAGATAAAAGTTTAACTTTAATTATTCCAATTTTTATTATTTTTGCTTTTGCGATAAAAGGACTTTCTTTATACTTTGCAAGATCAAATATAATTGAAGTAGGTAAAGAAGTTGCTAAAGAATTTCAAGGTCAAATAACGAAATCAATATTAGACTCAGATGTTCAAAAAATTGACGAAAAACATTCTGGAAAATTTATTTCGCACACTATTTATGATGTAAGTTTAATTGTTAATCTTGCTAGCACAACTATTTTAAATTTAATGAAAGACTCCTTCACATTAATAGCTTTGTTGGGAGTAATGTTTTACCAAAATTGGAACCTAGCCTTATTTGCTATAATAATGATACCTTTAGCTTCTTTTGCTGCAAAATCATTAGGTAAAAGAATGGGTAAAGTAACTACTGAAGCTCAAGAAAGATCTGGCATGTTAATCAAATATCTTTCTGAAATATTAAAGAGCTCAAAAATCATAAAAATTTATCAAAAAGAAAAATTTGAGTTAAATAGAGCAAGTAATTTTATTTCAGAATTTCAAAATAAAAATGCTAAAATTGCATTAGTAATGATAAGAGCAACACCAATAATGGAAATGTTAACAGGCATAATGATAGCTGGATTAATTTTATATTCTTCATTAATGGTCGATAAAGGTACTTTACAAATTAATAATTTTTTTTCTTTTTTGGCTGCTATGATGTTGGCATATCAACCTGTTAGATCTCTAGCTACTTTAAATATTGGAATAAACCAAGGGACATCAGCTGCAAAGAGATTATTTTCTATATTAGATGAAGAAAATAAAATTAAAAATTTTGATAATAATAAAGATCTAAAGATTGAAAAAGGTTCAATCGAATTTGAAAATGTTTGTTTTTCGTATCCCTCAAAACAAGAAAGTGCATTAAACAAACTTAATATGAAAATACCTGGTGGAAATGTTGTGGCTCTGGTTGGACATAGTGGCGCTGGAAAAACAACTGCCTTAAATTTAATACCTAGATTTTATGATCCTCACCAGGGGAAAATTTTAATAGATAATCAGTCAATATATGATGTAAATTTAAGCTCATTACGAAAAAATTTATCTCTCGTAAGCCAAGATGTTATACTCTTTGACGATACAATAATCTCAAATATTGCTTTTGCTAAGTTAGATGCTTCTAGACAAGAGATTATTGAAGCCTGCAAATTTGCATGTGCGGATGAATTTATTAAAAAACTACCAAATAAATATGAAACTATAATTGGAGAAAATGGATTAAGACTATCTGGAGGACAGAAACAAAGAATTTCAATAGCTAGAGCTATTTTAAAAAACTCCCCAATTATATTGCTAGATGAAGCAACATCATCGTTAGATGCTGATTCTGAGCAAAAAGTCCAAGATGCGATAATGTATCTTACTAAAAATAAGACAACAATTATAATAGCACATAGACTGTCGACAATTTTTAACGCTAAGAAAATATTTGTAATTGAAAAAGGTAAAGTGGTTGCTGAAGGAAATCATACTGACTTAATTAAAAATTCAAATATTTATAAAAATTTTTATAACAAACAGTTAAATAAACATTAACTAATGTTAACAATTTACAGAATAGCTATTAATATAATATTTTTTTTTGCACCTATTATTTTGTTCTTTAGAATTTATAAAAACAAAGAACACAGAATTAGATTTAAAGAAAAATTATGTGAATTTACAAAGAAAAGACCCAAGGGTAAATTAATATGGTTTCATGTTTCTAGTGTAGGTGAATTATTAAGTATAATACCTCTAATTGAAAAAATAGAAAAAAAAAATTTAATAAAAACAATATTAATTACATCGAATACATTAAGCTCTTCAAAAGTAATACTAAAAAAAAAACTAACAAAAACAATTCATCAGTTTTTTCCTATAGATACTAATTATTTATCAAAAAAATTTTTAAATTACTGGAAACCTAACTTGGCTATTTTTGTAGAGTCAGAAATTTGGCCAAATTTTATTAATAATATTAAATCGGAGAAAATTCCATTAATACTTTTAAATGGAAGATTTACAAAAAAAACATTTGCTAGATGGAAAAAAATTCCTACAAGTGCTAAAAATATCTTTAAAAAATTTGATTTATGCTTTGTTCAAAATTTAGAATCAAAAAAATTTTTGAAATATTTTGATGTTAAAAAAATTAAAAGTTATGGAAATATAAAGTATTCACAGTCTAACTTGGAAAATAAAAATAAATTACCTAATATTTTAAAAAAAAAAAGACTATGGTGTGCTTCTAGTACTCATTTAAATGAGGAAGAAATTATTGGAAAAGTTCATTTAAAATTAAAAAAAAAATTTAAAAATATAATAACTATAATTATTCCAAGACATATTGATAGAATAGATGAAATTACAAAAAAATTAAATTTATTAAATTTAAAAGTACAGCTGCACTCACAAACCAATAAAATGAATGACTCTACTGACATTTATTTAGTAGATAGTTTTGGAGAAACAAATTTTTTTTACAATTTATCTTCATTCGTATTTATGGGTAAATCTATCAATCATCATAATGGAAATAGTGGACAAAATCCTATTGAGGCTGCTAGATATGGCTGTAAAATTTTTCATGGTCCTTATATAAAAAATTTTTATGAAGTGTATAAATTTTTAAATAAACTCAACATTACTCAAAAAATTGACAGTGGTGAACAACTTTATAAAAATTTAATAAAAAGTATGAATTTAAAAACTTATAAAAAAAAAAATAAACAAATATTAAAATTAAAAGGAGAACAAATTTTAAATAAAACTTTCAATGAAATGAACAATTTTTTATTAAAAAAATGATTTTAAATAAACCTAAATTTTGGGATAAAAATCAAATTTCTATTTGGTCAATTTTATTGATGCCCATAACTATTATTATTATACTATTTAACTATTTTAAATTTAAAAAGTATAAAAAACTTAACTTTTCAATTCCAATCATTTGTGTGGGCAACATATATATTGGAGGAACGGGCAAAACACCTCTTGCTATTGAAATCTATAAGATACTGAAGTCTTTAAATAAAAAACCAGCCTTTATAAGAAAATTTTACCAAAATCATAATGATGAACACTCTATGTTAAGAAAATTTGGTAAAGTTTTTTTAAATAAAGAGCGAAAAATTGCTATTAATAAATTAATTAAAAACAATAAAAACATAGCAATACTTGATGACGGTTTACAAGACAATAAAATCAACTTTGATTTATCTATTGCATGTTTTAACCAAAAGCAATGGATAGGGAATGGTCAAGTAATACCATCAGGACCATTAAGAGAAAATTTAAAAGCACTCAAAAAATATGATCATGTATTTATTAATGGATCTTCAAAAAAAAATAACATATTTGAGAAAAAACTTTATTCATTTAACCCTAATGTTAAAATTTTTTATAGTTATTATAAATTTACAAATTTGACACATTTAAAAAAAAAAAAAATTATTGCTTTTGCTGGTATTGGTAATCCAATAAATTTTTTTGATTTATTAAAAAAATCAAAATTAAATGTTTTAAAAACATTTAATTTTCCTGATCACTATGATTATACTAGAAGGGATATGTCTGCTTTAGTAAATGAATCAAAAAAGCTAGGTGCTATATTATTAACAACTGAAAAAGATTATTTTCGACTCAATTACAAACAAAAAATTGGAATAAAGTATATTAAAATAAAATTAATAATTAAAAATAAAAAACAATTCATTAAAGAGATAAAAAATATCATATGAAAAAATTAAATTATTTTTTTCAATTTACTCTTATTATTATTTTTTTTATTATCTTTAAGTTTATTGGTTTAAAAAACGCATCTTCTCTTGGAGGTTTTTTAGGAAAATTTTTAGGCCCCTATTTTAGATCAAAAAAAATAATAATTAAAAATTTAAATATATGCTTTAAAAATATAACTTCTGAAGAAATTAAAAAAATATCAAATTCAATGTGGTCAAATATTGGAAGAACTTTCGCTGAATATGTTTTTTTAAAAAAATTTTCAAAAAATAAAAATTTTATAAAAATTAATGGTTTAGAATATTTAGAAGAAATTAAAAAAAAAAATGAAAAAGTTATTTTTGTATCTGGTCATTTTGCAAATTTTGAATTAATGGCAATGCATTTAAATCTAAATGGAATAAAACTTGCTGCTATATACAGGCCTTTAAATAATATATTTTTAAATCCTCTTATGGAATACTTAAGAAAAAAATATATCTGTCCAATTCAAATTAAAAAAGGTAAAGATGGACTAAAAAAATTACTTTCTGCTTTCAAAAATGGTGTTTCAATTGCTTTGATGATTGATCAAAGAGTTAGTCAAGGCATAAAAGTAAATTTGTTTAGTTTACCGGCTTTTACCACGACTATACCTGCTCAATTTGTATTAAGGTATAATTGTAAAATAGTTCCTATATATATTGAAAGAAAAAATAGCACCAATTTTATAATGAATATAAAAGAACCTCTAGAATTTGGTAATTTAGATAAAAACAAAAATAATGTTGAACAAATCACTTTAAAATTAAATCAAATTATTGAGAAAATGATTCTTAATAATCCTGAACAATGGATTTGGTCACATAATCGTTGGAAATAAATAAAACTACAATTTTTTCTTAAGTTCTTTTTGTCTTATATGTACTTCTTCGGGAGAAAAATAGGCTTCCTGGAGATCAACATTCCAATACGTTAAAGTATCTAAAAATATTTTTCTTTTTGATATTGCACATAATACATGATTTCCATCTTCAATAATTTCAATTTTGTTTGGCCCATACGTAACTTTTGCTAATATATCTTTCATAATTTAAAATTTAATTTAATAATATTATATGAACGTTGCTGTTTTGGGAAGTGGTGGTAGAGAACACGCCATATGTAAAAAATTAGAAAATTCTCCTAAAATTAACAGCTTATTTTGTATTCCTGGTAATGCTGGTACTGCTAAGTGTGCTACAAATATTCAATTAGATATTTCAAATTTTAATAAACTTTATAAAGTAATTTTAAAAAATAAAATTGAATTAATTATTGTTGGTCCAGAACAGCCTCTAGTAGACGGAATAGTTGATTTTTTCTTTGATAAAAATATTAAAATTTTTGGTCCAGATAAATTTTCATCATTACTAGAAGGATCAAAACATTTTACAAAAAAAATATGTATAGAAAACAATATACCAACTGCAAAATTTGGCATTTTTGAAACTTTTAAGGATGCAAATAATTTCATCAATAAAAACAAAGTTCCAATTGTTGTAAAAGCTGATGGATTAGCGTCAGGTAAAGGGGTTTATATTTGTAAAACAAAAAAAGAAGCCACTAAAAATGTTAAAGAAATTTTATCTGGAAAATTTAAGTCTTCGTCGAAAGTTTTATTAGAAGAATTTTTAGTAGGAGAAGAAATGAGTTATTTTATAATTGCTGACGAAAAAAATTATAAATTTTTTGGAACTGCACAAGATCATAAAAGAGTTGGAGAAAATGATACAGGACCCAACACAGGTGGTATGGGTGCTTACTCTCCTTCTGCAATAATTGACCACAAACTTGAAAATAAAATAATTAAAAAAATTATAGAACCTACACTTAATGCTTTAAAAAAAATGGGCCATCCCTATAAAGGTTTTTTGTATGCTGGATTAATGATTGTTAATAATGAACCTTATTTAATTGAGTATAATATAAGAATGGGAGATCCAGAATGCCAAAGCATTTTATCAAGGCTAGAAACAGATTTTTTAGAAATAATTTTTGCATCGCTAAATAATAATATCTTGAATTTAAATATAGAATGGAAAAAAGAAAAAAGTATATGCATTGTACTTTGCTCAAAAGGTTATCCTGGTAAATTCAAAAAAAATATTGAAATTAAAAATATAAATAATATTGATTTAAAAAAAAATGAATTTATTTTTCATGCAGGAACATACCAAAAAAATAAAAAAGTTTATTCAAACGGTGGGAGAGTTTTAAATATTGTCACTTTATCTAGTGATCTAATTACTGCAAGAAATAAAGCAATAAAAATTATAAATAATCTTAAATGGAAAAATGGTTTTTATAGGAAAGATATTGGTTGGAAAATAATCAAATAAAATTATGAGAATAATTTCAGGAAAATACAAAAGTACAAAACTATTTATTTCTACAAACAAAAATACTAGACCCTTAAAAGATATGGTAAAAGAATCTATTTTTAATACTTTAGTTCATTCAAATAAATTTTTAATAAACTTTAAAAAAACAAATATTTTAGATTTGTTCTCAGGAACTGGCTCTTTCGGTTTAGAATGTTTATCGAGGGAAGCTAAAAAAGTAACATTTGTGGAAAATGATGAAGAAGCTAAAAATATCTTATTAAAAAACATAAATAAAATTAAAATAGAAAATCCAAATAAAATCAACGTTATTTCAAGGTCAGTATCAAATTTTATAAATTGTTATGAAGGTCATAATGAGAAATTTGACCTTATATTCTTAGATCCCCCCTATAAAGAAAAAAATATTTTTGAGATACTAATTAATCTTAAAAAAAAAAATATTTTAAATAATAATGGAATTATAATTTTACATAGACATAAAAAATCTACAGATTCAATTCTAGATAATTTTAAAATAAAAGAAGAAAAAATTTATGGGTTATCAAAAATAATTTTTTTTAACTTTTAGACAAAATTTTTTTTGTCTCCTTTTTTATTTGCTCAACTGCGGGTTGGTCAAAGGGATTAACTTTTAGAATTCTAGACAAAAAAATAGTTTCTAGAACAAAAAAAGTAAACAAAACACCTAATTCTTCTTCATTTTTTTTTAAAACATGAAAGGTTCTAAAAGGAATCTTTTTTCTTAAAAAAGTATTTTCAGTAGCAATTTTTTGTGCTTCCATAATTTCTTCTAATGATTTATTTAAAAGATAATTAGTTTGCCCTAACAAAAAAGAGTTACTTAAATTGTTTGACTTTAAATGATTTGATGAGAAAATCGTAAAAAAAGAATTTTTTGGACCATCTAAATGATATTGAAGTAAACTATGATGGTCTCTTGGCAAAGTTGATATAATAGGGAGGAAACCTTTGCCTTTTTTTCCTAAACTCTCTGATATTAATTGTTGATACCAAAGGCAAAGATTATGCATGTCTTTATCAAAATTTAAAATTATAGAATTATTTTTTTTTTTTTAATAATAGTTTGTAAATAAAAAAAACATCTGAAATTAAACTATTTAAAAATCTTTTGTTAAAGATCAAACTATTTAACTGTTTAAACTTTTCAGTTTTAAGACCCATTAAATATGCAGGAATCATACCAGCTTCAGACATAACGGAATATCTACCACCAATAAAATTTTTGTGCTCAATCACTTCAGCTTTCAATTCGTTTGCCACTTTAAGTAAAATATTATTTTTAAATTCTGTAATAAAAGTATTTGAATTAACTTTTTTTTTTTTAAGAATTAAATTTAAATTCACTATTGTCTCAAGTGTATTGCCAGATTTTGATATAATAATATTATTTTGTTTTTCACTACTTTTGTTATTTACAAAATTATTCTCACTCAAATTATCAAAAAATGAAAATTTTTTTTTTATTTTATGATTTAAAAATGAATATATTGTTTTTGATCCCAAAACAGAACCACCCATTCCAATAATATTAAATTTATTATTTTTTTTTATTTTTTTGAAGTAACGATTATTTATTTCAATCTTATAGCCTTTTTTGAAACTTTTTAAAAAAGGTATTTTATTTTGAATACAATCTTCTCTGAATTTTGAAAATTTTTTTTTAACTTTTTTAGATAATTTTAATTTATTTTTTATATTTAATTTATTTTGAAAAAATATATTTTTCGACAACATTATTATTTAATTTTTTTTAATATTGATTTTTCTAAAGAACTATTGTCAGTAATACTTTTTGAATTAGCATCATTTTCTTCAACATTAATTATTTTTTCAATTTCCAAATTATCATTTGTTGTATCTGGCGTATTATCACCAGGAGTTGGCAACAAATCAAAATCGGGCGGTAGTACTAAAGGATCTTTTTTCTCAACTAAAAACTCATCTGAAGATTTTAGCTTTCCACCCCCAAGACCTTTTTTTGCACTTTCACAACTTTGTAAAAAAAAAAGTATAATAAAAATAAAAGGTAAAAATATTTTATTCATAATTTTATTTTATCAATTTTTTCCAAAAAATTTCGACAATAATTAGACATATTACTCCTATAGTAATAAAAATATCAGCAATATTAAAAATAAACCAATGAAAATTTCCAATATGAAAATCAATAAAATCTGGTACCTGATAGTAGTAAACTCTATCAAAAAAATTACCCAATGAACCTCCCAATACTATCAATATAAAGTATCTTCGAATGTCATTCACAGTAAATATTAAATAAATTAATAAAAGATTTATTATGGCTATTATGAATGTAATAAAGTGGTAAATATTATTTGCTTCAAAAGATAAAAATCCAAATCCTATTCCTGAGTTCCAAACTAAAAATATATTTAAAAAAGAAAAAATATAAAAATCAATTATAGTTCCATTTTCCGCTAAATTTAAAATATATATTTTACTAGCCCTGTCTATACCAAAAGTAAATATTATAATTATAAAACTATATATTAATTTTTTATAATTAAATATTCTTTGCATCTTCACATCTTTTGCATATTGATTCAAAAATTTTCCAACATCTAGGGCATTTATTTCCTTTTGCTTTTTTAACTAATACTCCAATACCTGAAATATCTTCAATTTTATATAATTTTGATATTTCAGATTTATTTAAAATTTTTGCTTTTGCACTTGATGTTATACAGAACTCATTTAAATCTATATCTTTTACTAGATCCAAATATTTTTTTTCCAAATAAATTTCCAGTTCTGCCTCTAAACTTGAACCTATTTCTTTATTAGCTCTTTTTACTTCCATTGCTGAATTGCAAACTTTTCTAATTTTTTTTAAACTATTCCATTTGTCGTCTAAATTTTTATTTAACCAATTCTTTGGTATTGTTTTAAAGGATTCTAAATGAATACTTTTTTCATTTTTATTAATTATTTTATAAATCTCTTCTGTTGTAAATGAAATAATTGGTGCAAACCATCTAAGAAGTATATCTAAAATAATATTCAAAAATTGAATAGACGAATTTCTTATTTTAGATTCTATAGGATCACAATATAGAGTATCTTTTCTTATATCGAAATAAAACGCTGACAATTCTTGAGAGCAAAATTGAAGCAATTCTTTATATAATTTATGAAAACTATATTCTTTTAAATAACTTTTAATTTTTTTATCTAGATTATAAACTTGATGCAACATATAAACTTCAAGTTCAGGCCAATCAGAAATATTTAAAGTTTCAATATTTACTTTAGTTTTTTTGTCTTGCAAATTTCCCAACAAAAATCTAAAAGTATTTCTGATTTTTCTATAAGACTCTGAGTGTTGATCTAAGATACTGTGATCTATTTTTAGATCCTCTGAATAATCTGAGGCAGAAACCCAAATTCTTAAAATATCTGCACCATATTTTTTTAGTATATCTTCTGGCGCAATTACATTGCCTGTAGATTTTGACATTTTTAAGCCTTTACCATCAACAACAAAACCATGTGACAGAATACTTTCATATGGTGCTTTACCTCTTGTTCCGCATGACTCTAATAATGATGAATGAAACCAACCCCTATGTTGATCTGATCCTTCCAAGTACATTGAAGCTGGCCATTTTAAATCTTTTCTTTTTTCAAGAACAAAATTATGTGTTGATCCACTGTCAAACCATACTTCAACAATATCCGTTGATTTAATAAAATCATTTTTATTGTATTTTTTTCCTAAAAACCTTTCTGAATTGTCAGAAAACCAACAATCTGAACCTTCTTTTAGATAAATTTTTGCTATTGTATCAATTACATCGGGGTCTTTAAGAGCTTCGCCATTTTTTTTTGAAATAAATATAGGTAAAGGAACACCCCAAAATCTTTGTCTGGAAACACACCAATCTGGACGAACTTCAATCATTGACTTAATTCTCTCTCTTCCTTTATCTGGAAAAAAAATAGTTTCATCAATCGCTTTCAGGGCTTTTTTTCTGAGACCATGACTTTCCATTGAAATAAACCATTGCGGGGTAGCCCTATGAACTAACCGAGCCTTTGATCTCCATGAATGTGGATAGCTATGAGTTAACTTGCCATTTGCTAAAAGTTTTTTTTGATTTTTTAGTCTTTCTATTACTAAATCATCAGCTTTAAAAATATGTATTCCCTCGAATGAAGGAACTTCTTTTGTATACTTTCCATCTCCATCAACAGTTTCAATAGCCTTGATACCATTTTTTAAACACAGATTAAAATCATCTGGCCCATGACTAGGTGCGCAATGAACTATGCCCGTACCTTGTTCTAGAGTAACAAATTGTGCACTTAACATTGGAACTAAATAGTCATATCCAATTTTTTTAAATGGGTGGAAGCAAATTGTATTATTAAAATCTTTTCCTTTAATATTTTTAATTATTTTATATTTTTTAATTCCACACTCTTCTAAAGACTTGGACAAAAGATCTGTTGCTATTACAATTTTTTTATTTTTAAAATCACCTTCATCTTCTATTAAAATTATTGAATAGTGTAAATTTTCATTATACGCCAAAGCTTTATTTGCTGGAATTGTCCAAGGTGTTGTGGTCCAAATAATTATTTCACTCTCTTTTAATTCAGAAACCTTTGAGTCTTTAACTTGAAAACCTACATAGATTGTATTTGAGGTATGATCCTTATATTCAACTTCAGCATCAGCTAAAGCTGTTTTTTCTACAGTGGACCATAAAACAGGCTTATATCCTCTATAAAGGCTTCCTTCTAATAAAAATTTTCCTAATTCCCTGACAATTTCTGATTCTGCTTCAAAACTCATTGTTGAATAATAATTTTCCCAGTCGCCTATAACACCTAATCTTTTAAATTCTTTTTTATGTATCTCTATCCATTTTTTGGCAAATTCTCTACACTCTTTTCTAAATTCATTTATAGGAATCTGTTCTTTGTTTTTTTTATTTTTTTTATATTGTTCTTCTATTTTCCATTCAATTGGTAAGCCGTGGCAATCCCAACCTGGAACATAGTTGGAATCTTTATTGTTCATTTGGTGAAATTTTACTATTACATCTTTTAAAATTTTATTAAGCGCAGTACCCATATGAATATGTCCATTTGCATAAGGCGGTCCATCATGAAGAATAAATTTTTCTTTACCTATGCTTTGTTCCCTGAGCCTTTTGTACAAATTAATTTTATCCCAATAGCTAACTAGATCAGGCTCTTTTTGAGGTAAATTAGCCTTCATTGAAAATATTGTTTTGGGTAAATTCAAATTATCTTTAATCATTTTTTTTATTTAAATCATATTTTGCTTTTTTTAAGTCTTTTCCAATTTGATTAATTAATTGTTCACGATTTTTAAATTTTTTTTCTTTTCTTATAAAGTTGTAAAAACTAACACTTAAAGATTTGTTATACAGATTGCCACTAAAATTAAATAAATTAACCTCTAAAAGAATTTTTTTACCTCCAAAAGTAGGCCTAAATCCAAGATTAGCTATACCTTTTAAACTTTTGTTAAAATTTTTAATTTTTACTTTAACAGAATATACGCCTGATTTTGGCAAGATATAATTGTTAAGCTCAATATTACATGTTGGAAAACCAAGTTTTTTTCCGAGTTGTTTTCCTTTTTTAACTATTCCATAAATTTCCCATTTTCTATTTAATAATTTGTTAGCTTTTTTTAATTTTCCTGACTGAAGAAGCTTTCTTATTAAAGTTGATGAAACAATCTTTCCTTCTTTTCTTAATGGTAATGGTTTTACAATTTTATAATTACAAGATAATTCTTTATCTTTTAATTCTTTAATCCCACCTCTACGTTTAAAGCCAAATCTAAAATTATCACTTACAAAAATAAATTTAGGATTTATTTTTTTTTTTAATATATTCTCTATAAATTTAATGTATGAAATTTTTGAAAATTTTTTATTAAAATTTTTAATTATTACAAAATCAACTCCTATTTTAAAAAATAAATGTTTTTTTTTTTCTTTGTCTATAAGATTATAATTTTTTAAATTTTTATTAAAAAATACTGATGGTAATGGATTAAAAGTAAGAACTCCTATTTTCACATTAAATTTTTTTGAATAAACTTTTGCTAATTTAAATAATTTTTGATGTCCTAAATGCAAACCATCAAAGTTACCTATTAATAAAATTGATCTTTTATGATTTTTATCTAAATTAAAGTTTTTATATATCTTTAGCATCTATTACCATTTAAGTTGATTTTGATAATAATTAATATCTAAATTTAATTTTTTAAGTACTGTTTTTAACTTTTGATTATCATTTAATGAAAATAATTTTTTATGAACACCGTTTAATATTAATAAGCTATCAAAATTCATTAAATTTGCTCCCTTGATATCTGTATTTAAATTATCACCAATTGCCAGTACCTTTTTATTTTTTTTAACGCAATTATTATAAATTTCAGGATATGGTTTTCCATAATAAATCACCTTTCCTCCCATATTTTCAAAAACTTCAGCGACGGCGCCTGCACAATATTCTTCATGATCTCCTCTATGCACAACCAGATCTGGATTTGTACATACCATTTTTTTATCGATATATTTTTTTAAAAACAATTTATAATAATCTAAATCATCCTCGTAGTTTTCAAATAAACCTGTACAAAGTATATATTCTGATTTTTCAATATTAGTTACTTTATCTTTATTAAATTTTAAAAATAAATCAAAATCTCTTGGAGGTCCTATATGAAAAAACTTGTTTCCAAATCTTTTTAATTTTAATGCTTCTAAAGCCGCATCTCCAGAAGTATAAATATGTTTAAAATATTTAGTATCCATATGAAGTTTTTTTAAAAATTTACTAACACTTTCTTTTGGTCTTGGTGCATTTGATACTAAAAAAAATTCCTTATTATGCTTGCTCAAATTTTCTAAAACTTCTATAGAGGAATCATATAAGATAATTCCATCATGTATTACTCCCCAAAGATCAATTATAAATACCTCATAGGATTGAAATATAGTTTTAAGGCCTTGTTTTAAATGTAAAAAATTCATTATTTATGCTTTTAAATCATAAAAAAATATAGTATTTCCTTCATTTTTTAAAGTTTAAGTTAATTCATTTAAGCACTTGAAATAGACATTCTACATATCTATATCAGCTTAAGAATTTAATAGGAGAATATATATATGAAATTTAAACCTTTACATGATCGTGTGCTTATCAAAGTTTTGGATGGCGACGAAAAAACAGCAGGTGGAATTATAATTCCTGACACTGCAAAAGAAAAACCCCAAGAAGGAGAAGTAGTTGCAGTTGGTAGTGGGGCAAAATCTGATGATGGCAAAATAGTTCCTATGGACGTGAAAGTAGGTGACAAAGTTCTTTTTGGCAAATGGTCAGGAACAGAAGTTAAAATTGATGGAGTTGAATACAGTATAATGAAAGAATCTGACATTATGGGTATATCAAAAAGTAAAAAATAATATTTAAAAGAACGAAGGAGAATAAAATGTCTAAAATAGTTAAGTTTGATTCAGATGCTAGATCTAGAATGTTAAGAGGAGTTGATGTTCTTGCTAACACTGTAAAAGTTACTTTAGGTCCAAAAGGAAGAAATGTTGTAATAGACAAATCTTATGGGGCTCCAAGAACTACAAAAGATGGTGTAACAGTCGCAAAAGAAATTGATCTTGAAGATAAATTTGAAAATATGGGTGCTCAAATGGTTAAGGAAGTTGCTAGCAAAACAAACGATGAAGCAGGCGATGGAACTACAACAGCAACTATATTGGCTCAAGCAATAGTTAAAGAAGGTTGTAAATACGTAACTGCTGGCATGAATCCAATGGATGTAAAAAGAGGAATCGATGTAGCTGTTGAAAATGTAAAAGAAAAACTAGTTTCTTCTGCTAAAAAAGTTAAAACAAGTGAAGAAATTGCACAGGTTGGAACTATATCTTCAAATGGAGAAAAAGAAATCGGTGATATGATTTCTAAAGCGATGCAAAAAGTTGGTAATGAAGGTGTGATCACAGTTGAAGAAGCAAAAAGTATTGAAACTGAACTTGATGTTGTTGAGGGAATGCAATTTGATCGTGGTTATTTATCACCTTACTTTATAACTAACGGTGATAAAATGATTACAGAACTTGAAAATCCTTATATACTTTTGCATGAAAAAAAATTAACAAATCTGCAACCAATGGTTCCTTTGCTAGAAGCAGTTGTTCAATCAGGAAACCCTTTAATGATTATATCAGAGGATGTTGAGGGAGAAGCTTTAGCTACGCTGGTAGTTAACAAATTAAGAGGTGGTCTAAAAGTTTGTGCAGTGAAAGCTCCAGGTTTTGGTGATAGAAGAAAATCAATGTTAGAAGACATAGCTATTTTAACTGGTGGACAAGTTATAAGTGAAGATCTTGGAATAAAACTAGAAAACGTAAAGTTAAATGATCTTGGCTCTTGTAAAAAAATAAAAGTTGATAAAGATAATACTACAATAGTTGGTGGCTCTGGTAAAAAATCTGATATTGAAGCAAGATGTAATTCAATTAAACAACAAGTAGAAGAAACTACTTCAGATTATGATAAAGAAAAACTTCAAGAAAGACTTGCTAAACTAGCTGGCGGTGTTGCTGTCATTAAAGTTGGTGGTGCAACAGAAATAGAAGTAAAAGAAAGAAAAGATAGAGTTGAAGATGCACTGAATGCTACAAGAGCCGCAGTTGAAGAAGGAATTGTTGTTGGCGGTGGTTGTGCATTACTCTATGCTGCTCAAGAGCTTGATAAGGTGAAAGTTAAAGGCGCTGATCAAAAAGCTGGCGTTGATATAATCAAAAAAGCATTGGAAGCTCCGATAAGACAAATTACAGCTAATGCTGGGGTTGATGGCTCTGTAATTGTTGGTAAACTTTTAGAAGGTAAAAAAGGTTCACAAGGTTATGATGCTCAAACAGAAGAATATTGTGATATGTTTGCAAAAGGCATAATTGATCCTGTTAAAGTTGTAAGAACTGCTCTACAAGATGCAGCTTCTGTTTCAGGATTACTTGTAACAACAGAAGCTATGATAGCTGATAAACCTGAAGAAAAAGATAGTACTCCTGCTGGTATGCCCCCTGGTGGTATGGGTGGTATGGGAGGAATGGGAGGAATGGGCGGTATGGGAATGTAATTCGTTTCCAATCAGAAAACACTCTAAATACATACACTAAACAAAATTAGAACCCTCGGAATGAAAGTTTCGGGGGTT
>MDSV01052647.1_pt1 | contig 21082 bp, 18 predicted proteins | sample 810851 | NCBI WGS metagenome assembly MDSV01 (sample SAMN05326640, study PRJNA326480) | marine metagenome | isolation source: seawater | place: Atlantic Ocean: North East | collected 2012 | reverse complement strand
TAAAAAAATTTTTTGCATATTCGCTAGATTGATAATCAGACTTTCTGTATTCATGTGCCATTAAAACATCGTCAGGCAGTATTTTGGTTGTAGTACGATTATTTTTTATATATTTTTTATGCACGATTATCCTTCTCCAGAAATATAACTTCTGAAATATACAATCTGTACAAAAAATTATTAATTTGGTCAAACTAAAATTTATTCATATTACCAAGATGTTCTTCCGCCATCTACTGATATTACAGCACCATTCATATAACTACTTGCGTCGCTACACATATATATTATAGTAGCCTTGTATTCATCACGATCTGCCATTCTATTCATTGGAATGAGACTCTCAACTTTTGAAATGAATTCACTACTTTGATCATTTTTAATACCACCAGGAGCTAGAGCATTACACCTTACGCCCTGTTTTGCCCAGTAAGTGGATGTATATCTAGTTAAACCTATTATCCCATGTTTTATTATTGAGTATGATACTGGCTTAGAACTGTTTCCATAAATCCCTTGGTTTGGCGCAATAATTCCTAAGTCAGATGAAATATTCAAAATAACTCCTTTATTATTTTTCGCCATATCTGCACCAAATATCCTCGTACATATTACTGCTCCTATCAATCCAACACTAATCTCTTTATGGAGTTTTGAGAGATCAAATGACTCAAAAGACTCACTATCTATCTCTGCTCCATTGACCTTTGGATCAATAGCTGCATTATTAATTAATATTGAAGGATATGTTTTGAATTTATCTGCAATCATTTCTTTTAACTGCAAAACAGATTGCTCATCTGTAATATCAATCTGAAAAGTATGAAGATTATTATGAGACTTCAGATCATTGTTTAGTTGATCAATATTTTTAGTAGAATTATCTAGAACAATGACGGTAGATCCAGCATCAAGCAGAGCCTCTGTATGCTTGCTACCCAATAAACCAGCTCCACCAGTTACTATCGCTATAGTGTTGTTTAGGTCAAACTTATTGATTGTATTCATTAGTATTCACCAAAGTATCTAAGTGTTTTTTTCAATGCCGCAATTTGAACATCTCTTTCTTTTTTAGATGATTGATTAGTTGTAAAATTCATTAACGATTTTTGTAATTTCATAGCTATTGGCGTTTTTCCTTTTCCTATATTATTATTCTTAAAGGCAGGTTCTTGATGTTGTAACTTAGATGCAGCATATATACCATCACCACCGAAATTAATATATTTTTTTCTAAATGTTGTCCATGATACTCCCTTAATATTCCCAATATATTTTGCAGAAAAAGTATAATATGTATGATAATAACCTGGAAGCACTTTCTGAGGTGTTAGAAATTCTGAATTTTTTAATACTTTGGTATATGCTAAACCCATTTGTCTTCTAAGGGTAATAAATTTTTCAGCTCTTTCTGTCTGAGCAAGGGCTACAGCTGCTGCCATTTGATTCATTCTATAGTTAAAACCAATGATCTGAAATCTATCCCAATTTGGATTTTGCAACTTATCTCTATCTGTACGAACACGACCACTTTTTGCGGTTAAGTTCTTGAAACCAAGTCCACCTAATTTCCTAATATGAGTCGCAAGTTTTTTATTTTTACACGTTATGATTCCACCATCGCCACAAGTAAGCTGTTTACTATTTTCAAAACTCCAGCTACCAACATCGCCAATTGTACCAGTAATTCTATTTTTATCATCTCTACCTAGATGACATTGCGCGCAGTCTTCAAGTACTTTTAAATTATATTTTTTAGCAATTTTCATAATTGCAGTCATATCACATACACCGCCATACATGTGTGTTACTAATATTACTTTTGTTTTTTTAGTAATTTTAGATTCAAGATCATTTGGGTCCATTAAAAACGTATCATCATCGACATCAACAAATACTGGTGTAGCTCCAGTATAATATGGTGCTAGACCACACATTAATGGAGTTAAGGCCGGTGTAAGCACCTCATCACCATGCCCACAACCCATCGCTAGTAATGCGGCATGCATTGTAGTTGTACCTGAGTTAAAAGCAATTGCATAAGGGACTTTATGTTTTTTAGAAAAAAGTGACTCAAGTCTAGTACTAAATGCACCATCTGAACCAGCCTTGAAGCCAGCGACTAATACTTCATTTAAGTATTTTTTTTCATTCCCTTGAAATCTCCAATTAAATTTAGACATTATATTACTCCATTGACTATAATTTAATATAGTTCGTGATTTTTAACAACCAGATAAAATTATTTAACTGTTTTGTTAAGCTGATTTTCTTTCCATTCAATATTTTTTGCATTATTTATATCTTTAAGATATGGATTATCTAAAAGGCATTTAGCTACATCATGTCTAGTAGCAAAATGACCAACTAGGTCTAATATTTTCCTCAATTTCTTATAGTCTTCTTCATAATCAAGAGTCATTCGTTGATCAATTATAGAATCAATAGGATCCTCTAGCTTGGCGATTTTGATATCATCCACTTTATTCATATAACCCCACATCATTTCAGTATCAGCATCATCTGCGATATTTCTACATGCTTTTTTAACAATTTTAGATGTCAAGGAATAACCTACAGTTGCTCCCCCATTCAGAGAAGATGGAGAAGGCGTCACCATATCAAAATTATTCATTAATAAGTTATGACTTCGTTTAATTTCATCGCCACAAAAAAATGGATCATCGGCATCAACAGAATGAAAGTTATCAATACTAAATTTTTCACAACAGTCTCTCCATCTTTTTAATTTATTAACTTCTGAGCCAGCAAACCAGTCGATCTTATATTTCATAGCTATATTAATAATATCTTTATCGTCATCATTAGTTGTTGTGCATATAATTGGTCTAAGATTATAGTTTTTGGAACGTATAATTATATGTTCTATGACACTAATATCCCCAAATGGCAAGAAACATTTTCTAGGCAATCTAGTAGATTTTGATCTAACTGTTATAAATGCATTAATCATAAATGGTTAAAATTATATCTTATTATTGGTCAATGCTAATAATACTGCATCATGTCTTACGCCTTGATAATCCTTATAATAATCCTTTAGGTTGCCTTCTATATTAAAATTATTTTGTAAAAGTTTTTTTATACATCTTATATTGGTTGAATAAGTAACAGCAGATATTCTATTCATATCATAATAATCAATTAGTTCATTGATTAATAATCCTAAAACCTCATCAATGATGCCTTGACCCCAAAAACTAGGAGAAATAGCAAAGCCAATCTGACATGTATTTCTAGCTAGATCAAGAGAATAAGCATTAATGCTACCAATTACCTTTTTTGAAGCTTTCTCCATAACAAACCAAAAGATGCAGTCATCTTTTTTTGATTTTTCTTCTATTCGAAGAAAATAGTCATTTAATTCTTTTTTATCAACAAATGGTTCATACTCTAAGAATTCATATAACCTTGGATCTTTTGAGTATTCCCACATATCATCCAGATATTTTTTATCTAAAGATATTAGATTGAGATTTTTGCCATAGATTTCTCTGAATTCCTTTACAGTTACCATTATAGTTTATTTTCTAGTTTTTTTAGTGCAAACCAGAAACCTTCACCATTATTTTTATGACCTTGCCATATCTCAGGAATAAATGATTGATTTAAATTGTTGTTCTTAATTATTTTTAGCAAATTAGGAAAGTCGATTGTTCCATTACCAATTTGTATACCCTCACCATCGATCCCAGATGCATCAGCAATATGATAATGTTTTACATATTTTGCAATATTTTCTGTATATTTTAAATGATCCCACTTAAAATAATTACATGCCATATGCGAATGAGATATATCATGGCAGATAGATAATTTTGATTTTTTGCAAAACCTAATGATTTCTGATTGATCCATGAATAGATTCTGATATCTCTGACCACCAAAATGCCAAGGGAAAGGTGCCATATTTTGTGGCATCAGAATTGTATTTTTATGATTCAATTTTTTAAATGATTCTAATAGAATATTATATAGATTATTTCTTAATTTTAGTTCTATAAAATTATCCTTACTATATCCTCCACAATTGATAACGATCATTGGTTTTTTTGTTTTAGGAAAAAACTCTTGTAGTTTTGTTGTAACATCAATGACTTTTTGAAGATTCTTTATTGATAGATTTCGATAAGATTTATTTGTTGAACAAAGATTTAGTAGATGATCATTTTCAAATAATTCTGGTGCATGAACTATATAATCATGATCATTAGTTTTATCTAAATACTCAGAAAAGTTTTCTTTAAGATCATCATAACTCATATGAAACTCAATCATATCTGGTTTAGTTAATGATAATAATTTTTTCGTATCATGTAATCTAACAGGTATAGCCCATTTTAACTTAAAATTATATTTTCGTTTAGGCATCATTCGTTTTTTAAAATCTGACATGAACAGTGCTTTTCCTTTATTTACAGGATTCATAATTTTTTTACCCATAATTAAATCTTTATATTGCGGACTTATTCCATGGCCCGGACTTTTGATCTCAATCATATTATTAGATATGATCTGGCCTGACTTAATATCTTTAGATGCAAAAATACTCTTAGAAAGATTTTCACGATTAATTAACTCACCTTGAGATATAGATCTAGGACCATTTGATCCAAGCGTTACCTCTAGGTCTCTTATAGATTGAATCAAATGACTGAATTCATCGGTATCTAGGCTCGCTGTATGGTCTGGTCCTTCCATATTCTTATCTAATGTTATATGCCTCTCTATAATACATGCTCCCTTTGCGACAGCACATAAAGTTGAATGAATGCCTCTCTCATGACCAGAGTATCCAATGGGCACGTTAAATTTATCAATTAATCTATCAATGTAGTTTAAATTGATATCCTTTGCTGGAGTAGGATATGTTGAATTTGTATGGAGTAATGCAAATTTTATTTTTTTTGATAATAAATATTTCACAGTTATTTCAATTTCACTTTCTGAACTCATACCAGTAGACAATATTATTGGCTTATTCGTCCTAGAAACATAATTAATCAAGTCAAGGTTTGTTAAATCTGCAGATGCTAATTTATAAGCTGGTACTTTAATTTTTTCTAATTTATCTACACTTTTTTTATCCCATGGTGTACACATAAAAATTATATTTTTTTCTTCTGCATATTTTGCTAATTTTTTGAAATCATTAAAGTTTAACTGAAACTTATTTAAAAGGTTAATTGTATACTGAGTTGAAAGGTCTCCTGCAGTCATATTTAATGCATCTTTAGAATATAATTCTTGCATGTCTCTCATTTGAAACTTAACGCAATCAGCTCCTATTTTGACAGCATTATCAATAAGTTTTATAGCATTTTCATAAATACCATTATGATTCATGCCGATTTCAGCAATAACAAATACTTTATTATTTGAAGAGATTTTAAAATTAGAAATTATCATAGCCTATCTTTTGTTATCCACGATCGTAGCCCTATATCATCGAATGTAAATGGTTCAATATGTAAATTCTTTTTCTTTATAGCTTTGATAAAATTTATTTTATTATGTGTTGGTACATAAAATAAAAAATATCCACCGTCACCTGCACCAAGTAGTTTGCCACCTAGTGCACCATTTTTAATTGCATATTCATAGATATTATCGAGTTTCTTATTTGTAATTTTTTCAGAAAATAATTTTTTTGCTGCCCATGCATCTCCTAGTAAAAATCCAAAATCATTGAGTTTAGATTGTAACAAACGAGTTTTCATTTTATATGCAATTTCTTTTGATTTTTCAGCATATTTTTTTTGATCACTACTTTTCATTTTTTTTCTGATATCATTATGAATCAGTCCAGAGTCATGATTATTTCCTGTATAGCATAAGAATAATGAGTCTTCTAATTCATTTTTAATATCATTAGTTATTTTTAATGGGTTTACAACATTATCTTTTTCAGTGAACTCAATAAAATTAAATCCTCCAAACACAGTTGCGTATTGATCTTGCCATCCTCCATCCATATTAAGTATAATTCGTTCTGCATGAAAAGCCATTTCTGCTATTTCATATGGATCAAACTTATTCTTTCTGAAATTATTAAATGCACCAATTATCGCACTTGCAAGAACTGCAGAGCCGCCTAAACCAGATCCCGGCGGGACATCACTGTAAGTATAAAGATTAAATCCAAAATCTGGTGATAGGTTCAATATAACAGATTTAATAAGATCAAGCTCTCCATTTAATTTTAAATCAGTCAGCTTATTAAACTGCAATTTCTGATTCAGATCATGTGATATTATATTTATAACACCATCATCTCTCTTTTCAAGTACAGCATGAGTAAATTTATTAATTGTTGCATTAAACACAACTCCATTTGATTTATAAAAATATGTAGTAAGATCGGTTCCGCCTCCAGCGAATGTTATTCTGACAGGTGATTTAGCTTTAGATATAATTTTATTAGTTTCATTCCAATTAATATCTTCTGCAGTAATCATTCTAATGAATTTTCTTGACTTAGATACTACAGGTATTACTTTTACTCTATTATCAAGTAATTTCAATATATTTTCTCTGCTGACTTCACTGTCTATCAGATATGAAAAATTTTTATTCATTACTCGATCAATTGAAGTATTAAGTTTTTTCTTATCTAATAATGCTCTTCTTATATCTCCGTCACTTACAAGACCCACGATTTTATTTCTATTTGTAACACAGACGAGGCCAAGCATATTGGAATTAATTGCTTCTAAAGCATCTTCAATGCTCATATTATCTTTAATTACATAAATTTTATTTTTCATCTTCCGTCTCATTTATTAATTTTTTATAGTCGTCAGGAGTTCCAATATCTATAAATTTCCCTTCATATTTAAATGATTTAATATAAGTCAAATCTATAAGCTCAGCAAACTTATCTTCTAAAGAAAAATATTTTTCTTGAATATTCTTTATTATTTTTAAGTTATTAAATAAATAACACCCGATATTGATATTTTTATTAATAGCATTTGAATATTTTTTATTGAATCGTATTACCCTATCATTCTTTATTTCTAGCGTATTAAACCTACTACAATCATTAACTAGTGCTGTCATCATATTAATATCCTCTGAAGCATTCTTTATGAAATCAAGATAGTTAGGTTGAATATACGTGTCCCCATTCATCAACATAATTCTATCCTCATCCTTTAGATTAAGTATTCTAATAGCATTCTTTAACGACCCACCCGTACCCATTGGCATTTCTTCTTTAATACAATTAATTTTATAATGATCATTGAAGAATTCCTCTATTATATCGGACATATGATGAGTTAAAAGATATATTTGGTTCTCTGGAAGATACTCTCTTATCATATCTATTTTATAAGACAGAAAGGGCTTATGATCTATTGGCGCCATTGGTTTTGGTACATTACTAACAACACTTTTAAGTCGTTTTCCAAATCCGCCAACTAAAATAAATATTTTTAAGGATTTTAAATTCATAATTTAGTAATTATGTGATTTCTTTTTCAAAATAATATTTTTAAAACCATATATCCATTGTTTACTAAAAATAATTTTAATTATTTTAATATAAAATCTTAAGTATGAAACATAATTTCTATACCTATAAGCAATTTTTAGTTGATCAAATACTCTATATAGATAAAATTTTGCAGTGATGCTGTTAGATGCCTCTCGATATTCGCCAAGTATATGATTTATTTTATATGGTTTAAGATATGGTGATAGTCTCAACCATAATTCATAATCTTGACTAGACATTAATTGCTCATCGAATCCACCAAAGCGCTCTATTAAATCCTTTTTAATTATTACTGCTGATGTAGATAAACAATTTTGATTATATAACGATTCACATAGTGATTTTTTAAAATTGCCATTTATAATAGTACTATCACTTTGATCAATTCTAATATACTTCTCATCATGAACAAATAAATTCTTATCTGGATTTTTTGATATTAAGTCATAGCAAATATCTAATTTCTTATCATACCAGATATCATCTGAATCAATGAAAGCAATATATTCATATTTTGAGTTCTTGATACCAATATTTCTAGCATTACCTGGACCTTTATGCGTACTAGTATATATCCTCGATGGAATATTTTTTAATGAAAGCTTCTTTATACCATTCTTAATTGAATTTACTGTATTATCTTCAGAGCCATCATCAATGAAAATTACCTCAAACTGAAATTTGTTATTTGTTTGTGCTAGAATTGATTTTATTACTCCGTCAATTGTATTACTAGAATTAAAACATGGACATATTATAGAAATCATTTTAGTTTCGTAGGTTTAACCACTTAGATAGTACATATAAAGATAATATATTTTCAGAATGCATTGGATCATTATCATTCACCATATTCAAATATAAAGGATAGTCAATCAACATTTCGAGTTTTGCTTTCGCTGCCTCAATAGTATCCCTAATAATTTTTTTATTATTCTCTTTTGATAGAATATTGTTGATCGGCATATTGAAGCCTTGTTTATCTCTGCTAGCAAGATAAGAAATATCAGAATTTTTTATAAAATCTCTCAATACTTTTTTAGAATCATTATAACTCTCTTGTTCACAAATAATATTATTCTGATTAAAAGTATGTTCCAATATTTTATGATCAAGATAAGGGACTCTACCCTCAATAGAGGCAGCCATAGTGCACTTATCAAGAATACTTAATCCGTTGTCTAACAAGTAACAGTGATAATCTATAAGTTTCATTTTTTGTTTAAATGTTTGCTTCCTCGAGTTAATATTGCGTGTAAAGTATTTCTCTAGATTATTCTCAATATTTTGTAATTTAGTATTGTCCATTTTTGTTAATATTTTAATATTATTACCAGAATAAACAATAGCATAACCAATATACTTAAATTTAAGTTGCAGGATTTTATGGGAGAATCTATTGAATATTTTTGCTGTTGTCTTGATTAACGACATGTTTAACCATGATAAAGAACCGCGTAATTTATCCTTGAATCTATCATAATGTCTTCGGTATCCTCCAAAAACCTCATCTGCTCCATTCCCTGCCAATAAAACCGGGATGTTCTCTTCTTGAGCCATTTTTGATAATACATACGTTGGAATCATTGAGGAGTCATATACTGGTTCATCAATATATGGCAATAGCTCATCCAAAATATCAAGATGGTTTTCACTAGATATATCTTTGCGTGAAAGATCGATATCAAGTGTTTTTGATACTTTTGAGGCATATATACTATCTGATTGTTCTTTGTTTTTAAAATCAGCAGTGAAGCATTTAAATTTTTCTGATATCTTTTTGTATAGATAAGTTATTAATGAACTATCAATACCTCCGCTCAAAAAAGTGCCTACAGGTCGATCTGCTACTGAATGTTTTTTGACTGAATCACATAATAGTTTATAAGTGGTTCTGGTATAATCATCTTTTGAAGTGTAATTTATATTATTTATATCCCAATATTTATTTATATGAACTTCATTAGAATTTATTTGGATTTCATAGCCTGGCTCAAGTTTATAAACATTTTCATATATTGATCTAGGAGTTGGTATATATGATAAAACTAAATATAGATCAATAGATTCTTGTGAAATTTTTGGTGGAACAATTTTTGATTTAATAATAGCGTCAAGCGTTGATCCAAAAACAATTGATTGACCTATTTTAGAATAGTATAAAGGTTTAATGCCAGAACGATCTCTAGCCAACCAAGCTGAATTTGATCGATGATCAATTATGCAAAACGCAAACATTCCATCAATCATATCAATACATTTTTTTCCATAACGGACATATAACTTAAGAAGAACTTCAGTATCAGAATTTGTATTAAAATGTTCGCCGCTTCTAGATAAATCTTCCCTGAGAGTCTGATAATTAAATATTTCGCCATTCATTATAATTATTACCATATCATCATCAGATGACATTGGCTGAGAGCCATTATCAGTATCTATTATACTTAATCTTCTCATACCTATTTGCGATATATCGCTACTATATATACCGATATCATCTGGTCCGCGATGTATCATTGTTGATACCATTTCTCTCAATACATTTTCCTCAAGCTTATTATCTGAAGAAAAATTTATATGACCAGTTATTCCACACATTTTATATAATATTTAATCGGTGAATCACCGGCTTACTACTATTAATAATATTTGTACTACTAAGGACTTTCTTTTTTTCTGTAATACCATATTGTTTGGAATAAATATTCAGTTTACTATCCTTTAGCTCTTTAGTATGATTCATAAATTCAATTGTAGAATTATTTAAATTAAATTTAAAATAGTTAGGATCATCTAAAAAATTTAAATTATTATCAAAGTGAAAGTAGTTTTCAATTCTATGATTAACTTCAGAATTTGAATTATCTATAATTGTGAGTGATTCATTATCAATTATTATGTGACGTTCAAAATTTATTGTTTTATCTATTCTATCGAAACCCGATGTTTTCAAAATAAGCTTATAACCATTTTTTATTTTAGTTTCTTTAGACAAATTATCAGGATTATTATATTCATCAGGAAAAGCCTTCATATTGCTAGGAGTATACGCATAACCATCAATTAAAATACTGTTGTGATACTCCGCACTCCTTGCGTTTGAATGGATATGATTTTTCATGTAACTTGCTAAACCTGAATCTATGAGTACAGGATAACCCATATAATTAGCAGTAAAATGTAAATAATCTTGATGCTCATGATTCTCTATATTTACAAATCTATTTCTCTTCCTATAGATAATCTCCCAATTTGAATAATTAATTTTACCCCACATTTCTATTATCCTGATATAACCTTAAAACTGAATATTGATCATTATAGAAATAATCTCTATCAAGCAAACTAATTAGATATTTTGGCGGTAAATCAGGAGAAATATCACCAAATAAACTATAATGCTTTGATTTATTTGAGTAGAAAAATATAGACCTCTCATAAAGTGATTCAATATATTTATTAATTAATATCAATAATTGTCTTTGCGATTTTGCCTTTGCTAATTCTAGTAAATCATATAGCCAGAAATAAAATAATAATTGATAATGTGATGAAAAGTCCTTAGTAAATCCATCTTCTATAAAATCTTCCAGATAAATATTCATTAAATCTGAAAATACATTTATAAGCTTATTATTCTCAAAAGTTATTGAGTAAAATAATATTCCACGAAAATTATTAATTAAATGATTACCATATGATGAATTATAAAATTCAAGATTTTTAATTACGTGATTAGTCATCTTATCTAATTGAGATTGAATAATAATAGGCATATCTTTTTTAATCTTATTATAGAAAAAAATTATATTTATAATCCTTTCTGAAACCGTATAAGGCTCCCAAATAAGCTTATCTTTAACTCTATAATCATTATTTTGAGACGATTTACACCAATATATTATTAAGGATTCAATCTTATTGATTTCTATAGGATTAATGTATTCTTTGGATAAATAATATCTAATCCATAAAAATCTATGTAGAGATTCGTAATCCTCCGGATCATTGAAGTTTTGTTTTTGAAAGATATCTTTATAAAGATGAATGTGAAATATTTCTGTTGACAAAATCATCTCTAAATCTATCTTGTCATCGTCTTTATAAGTATACCTATCTATATCTGACGATATATCATCATCTTTTATTCTGTCGGTTATAAAGTCTGTTTGTCTAAGATACTGATACTTTTTTGGATACCTAATCTTAGACATTCTCTTTTTTAAAAAATTAATAATCTTACGGTATATATACTTAATAGTACTTATTATATTAAGGCTAGTCAGATTATATTTTGCAAAGAATATATATTCTTTATTCATTTTTATTTTCTCATTCAATACCGGCTTTATTAATGTAGCAATAGTATATGTAAGGTATGTAACTTAGCATTAGTGGCAATAAAATATAATTGTACCTAAATGTAATATATGCTAAGGGAAGACACCATACAATATTGTAAATCATCATATAAAGTACAGATTTTGTATGAGAATTGACTTTAATAGCGACCTTTTGATATGCATGACATCTGTGAGCTGTTTGAAACACATGCTTCATTGATGGTAATAAAGTTGTATCACTAGATATCTTTTTTAAAAATCTAACTATAATTGTATAGGTTGCATCAACATAAAATGTAGTCATTAATATCATCATCACAAAAAATATTTCTATATTTCCAAACACTCCTTTAGATAGTGAAATCATATCTATAGCAATAATTAAGCCCAAAAGATAGCTGCCGCTACTACCTAAAAATATTTTAGTCTTTATAGAATTTAGTAGAAAGAAAGAAATGAATATTAAAGTTAACAAGAATGATCCAGATAATATAATTAAACAAGCAATTGAGAAAAATATCGCTTGTGAGATTGCAAGCTGATTTATTCCATCCATGAAATTATATATATTGATAGTATAAACTATAAAAATAATTCCAATTAAAGTTTCTAATAAGCCAAAAGAAGTATATTCATGAATTATTAAGTAAGAAATAAGAACTTGTGACCCAAAACGAAATACTCTTGATAATGTGATTTTATCATCGATATATCCAAGCAGAGTGATTATTATAAGTGCTATAAATTCAGTATTCATAAAGGATTGATTGATAATTACATAAGAAATAATTCCAGCCAAAATTGCAATACCCCCTGATGAGGCAATATTATTTTTATGCATACCTCTCTCAGTTGGAATAGATATTGCTATGGGATATTTGATCAACAAATTACCCACAATATAAGTAATCAAAGCAGGTAATATTGAAATAATATATATCACAATTTATTTATTAAAAACCATTTAAAAGTTTCTGAAAAACCTCTTCGCAGGGATATTTTAGGTGACCAATTTAATTTATTTTGTATTTTCATAATAGAGGTATAGTTTTTTTTCATATCACCTAGTCTCTCAGAACCATATTTGACATCAATATCATAATTAGCGCATTCATCTTTTAGTATGTTTATAAGATCCTTTATTGATGTTTCTTTACCTGTCCCGACATGATATGTTTTGGCACCATTAGTGTCTTTAATTGATTTATATATTGCACTACATATATCTGTAACATGAATATAATCTCTAGTAATATTCCCATTTCCATTAACTTGAATAGATTTATTAGACAATATATTACTGATGAACTTTGAAATAATACTTTTCTTATGCAACGAGTAAGGACCATAAGCATTACTAAATCTTAAAATAGTAGTGTTCAGATTAAAGACGTTAGAGAACGTTTCACAGAATGTTTCGATAGTTAATTTACTTGAACCATAGGGTGAGATTGGTAATCTAATATTAGTCTCTTTTAAGGGAGGCTTTGTATTACCAAAAACTGCTCCACTAGATGCAAAAATAAATCTTTTAATATTATTTACTCTACAGGCATCTAAATAATTAAATGCACCTAGAACATTAGTTTGAAAGCTTTCATATGGTTTATAGATAGATGTATCAACACCTGATTCAGCAGCAAGATGGATAACATAATCAATACTTTTAGTAACTATAAGTGCTAGTTTTTTATTATTAACATCAGACTTTATGACCTGAACTCTATTATTAGATTTTTTATAACTTTTTGCTGAAGGAAAAAATTTATATTTAGTTATTGTATCGATATATTTAAGTGATGATTTAGAAAAGTCATCAACAATTAATATTTTAGTGATAGATTTTTTAGAGACTAAATATTTTACTAAATTACTACCAATAAATCCAAGTCCGCCAGTTATCAATATTTTCATTACCAGCTCGATTTTGGTTGAATAATCTTTTTGTTGATTTTCTTCATATGTCTTTTAATATATGCTGCTATTTCAATTATAATTTCATCTGTTAATAATGATGGTTTTAAGCCAAGTTTCTTCATCTTGATATTTTTTGCGTGATAATAATGTCTCTCGCTTTCTATTCTAGGATTTTTTATTTTCTTGATTTTTACATTGATATTTACTTTATTGAGAGCTTTTTTAACTTTAGTCGCTAGTTCATTTACTGAAAATTGTTCAGTAAACTGATTATAAATTTCTAATGACCCTTTTTTTGCAGGATTTTTTAATGCAATATTAATACATTTAATTGTATCTGCTAAATTAATATATCCTCGAATCTGTTTACCTGTTCCATATATAGTCAAAGGCATGCCGGCAACTGCTTGAACAATAAATCTATTCAGCACAGTCCCAAAAAGATCGTCATATGTGAATTCTGGATATAATTTTTCATCATTGATATGCTCAGATGATTTAATGCCATATACCGGTCCTTGCATTAGATCTGTGACTCTTAAACCATACAATCTTACATAAAACCATAATAGATCAGTATCCATAATCTTTGATGTATGATAAAGACTTGAGGCTTGTCTAGGATATAAGAATTTTTGTTTTCGTTTCTTATGTGTAACGTTGATCCATCCTTCCTCTATATCTATATTAGGTGTGCCATATTCACCCATAGTGCCTAGTTTTATAACATGACAGTCTGGCCTATAATCTTTTATACAACTAATTAAATTAAAAGTACTTTTTAAGTTATTTTCAATTGTTCTCCAGCCTTCTTTCTGTCCAAACATTGAATATGGCGCAGATGGAAGTTCCGCATAATGTATGACTGCATCTGGTTTAAATACTTTAAAAACTCTACTAAAATTAACATAGTCAGAACAGTCGATATTTTTAAATTTAACATCTTTGTTGTTGAGAAGCTTAATTCTTGTATTAAGAGGTTGATTAGTAACAAGTGGTTGTCGATTATATTCTTTGAGAAGATTTTTTTTCGTAAAATTATCAACTAAGAGCAACTTATGATTTTTAGATGATAAATCTACTGATGTTGGCCATCCTAAATATCCATCAGCACCTAGTATCATTATTTTCATTTTAACTCTTTTGATAGAAAAGATTTATAATTATATTTTTTTAAAAAATCAGTATACCATGTAATTGTTTTATTTAACCCATCATCTATTGAGTATTTTGGTGTCCATTTAAAATATTTATTAATTTTGTCAAAAGTCATAAACTGATTTTTGATTTCACCAAATGATTTTTTATTTTTAAATCTTGGTAAGATTGACTGATAGTTTTTGGGATTTTTTGATATAATACATATCTTTTTTACTATATCTTTTACTTTGTACCCACTACCAGTGCCAGCATTAAACACTTCTCCTCGTAAAGAGTTATCTTTTGCAAGATTATAAGAAAGACATAAATATAAATCACAAACATCTTCAACATATAGAAAATCTCTTTTATTCATACCATTGCTTCTTGGGATAAATCTTCGGTAGTTATAGCATGATAAGATGCAGTCTGGTATGAGTGCAGTAAAGTTTAGTTGACCTGGTCCATATATATTTGTAAATCTAGTTATCATAATTGGCATTTTGAACATATCTGATGCATAAGACTTAGCGATCATGTCACCCGATGCTTTAGATACATCATATGGATACTTTGCTCTAAGATCATAATCTTCTTTATAAGGTAAATCTTTTATATCATAGTGGCCATATGCTTTATCAGAAGAAGCAACTATAATAGATTTAATAGATTTTTGATGTCTCAGTAATTCTAGTAAATTATATGTTCCACGAATATTACTCTCAAAGGTTAAAAAAGGATTAACTGATGCAATATTGACATCAACTTGAGCAGCTAAATGTATACAACTATGTATTTTGTATTTTTTTATAATTGATTGTAATTTCTTATAATCACTCAAATCAAGATAATGAAGATTTATATCTTTTTTAATGCCATAATATTCTAACAAACTATTCTTTCTTCTCTCGTTTGCAACACCAATTATTTTAGCTCCAAGTGATAGTAATAATTTAGATAAATTTGATCCAATAAAACCGTTTATACCAGTGATTAAAACAGTTTTATTTTTCCAATAATATTTACTAGAATAATTTTTCAATATTATCCTCCGCATCATTAAGTTCCGCAATTGTATTAATTGTGATATGAATACCTTCGTGTTTATAACACTTAAGATATTGATTTTTTATCAAGAAATCAATATATCCCAAAAGATCTTTTTTATCATCTAGATAATTTTTATACTTAAATGGTAAATAATAATATCCAATATTCATTAGCTCATTAAGTGTAGGTTTTTCTATAAATTTTTGAACAGTCTGATTATCATCAATTGTCATAACACCAAATGGGATTTTAATTGGATATGAAGATATTGTAATATGAGTAGAACTAGTGTTATGAAATTCTATAAATTTATCTACATCAATGTTTGATATCGTATCGCCATAACTCAGTATGACATCATCTGTAATATGCTCCATACATGATTTGACACGAGTTAGTATATCTGCTTCTCCAGAGTCAACAATTTTATAATTAAGTGAAGAGAAATTTAGCTTCATATATTCTTCAATTTTATTAGATTTATAACCAGTCGCAATCACATAATTTTGAATTCCATATTTTTTAAGATGTTCAATAATATAAAAAAGTATTGGCTTATTTTTTATTTCAATTAATGGTTTAGGGATTTCATTAGTTATCGGACGCAGTCTTTGTCCTTGTCCTCCACATAATATTATAGCTGTTATATTATTTTTATTAATCATAGATATACTTTATGTGATTCTCATAGACATTTCCTTTCCATCTACTAACTTATCAACTGGAAGATCTATAGTGTCCATCTCATTTAAATTCTGTGATAATGTATCAATATCTCTAGCAACATGTTTAATTTGTGCGATAGAATTAGAAAGACTATTATCATTTAAACCACAGTGCATTGGCTCGTAAATATAATATGGTTTTTTCAATACCAAAGATTCATAAGTTGTTGTTCCTAACTGCCCTATAACTATCTTGCTAACAGCAACTGCATCATAACCATACCCAGTCAAAAATTCTACATTAGTTATATTTTTTCTTTTAAAATATCGTATTAAAAAATCAGAATCTTTTAAGTCTGGGCCTGGTTTAATCTTAACTGCAATTCTATTGAAATTAAGTGAAAGAAGCAGAGTGACTATGTCTATTATATATTTATTTCTCATATCCCATCTGCTGTTAGGGTTCGATGGGTTAGGTATTGGCATCATGACTAATGCATCATATCTATCTGACATTTTCCTCATAGATGAGATATGTGATAGTATTGGTGATTTCATAAGTATTCTATTGAATTTTGGGAAAATATTTCCAACAAGATTGTGGTTAATTGATCCCATCGTAGCATAGTTTTTTACCAAAGGTGTGACGCCATCCTCAATTACTCTAACCTGTTTTTTATCAAGATATGTCATATAACCATCCAAGACCGTAATTGAATTTATATTTGATGTATGCGAAATCTGCAATAGCATGTTATACCAAGGATATTCTCCATCATCTGGGACGATAACCTGTTTTGGCCTATAGTATTCTATGAGCTCTTTCATGACGTTATAATGCTGATCTATAGCTTCTAATGATGATGTAGTCTCACGAATAATAATCGAAGATATAAGATTACATAACGTGTCAATATCATATGATTGGATTCCATGCTTGATCAATAAATCTTTGATTAAATCATTATTGATTATAGGGATATCCTGTTTGACATAGTAGTTCTTATTTCTATAGTAAAATGATTTAAATATATTTATTTTATTTTGATGAATATAATTCTTATTTTTTATTTTAGAATATGTCCAATCAGGAAATACTAATGTTTTATTTTTTAAATATTTCATGAATGGTCGCTGAAATATTCTAAATATCCAGCTATACTTATTAATATTAATTTTTTTTATTATTGCTCTTTTAGAGAATAATATTTCAAAATCATTACTATAATTTTGCTCAGAGATGAAACTAATATTATCCTTAAAGATATTAATGATATCTTTCAAGTAATCTGGATAATTTCGAGGAACTTCAATATTCTTATATTTTTCTATTTTTGATGAAAAACCATAATAAAATTTAATCATGTTTGATATCATAAAACATACTCTTTTTTCTAAAATCATTCCTATGGAATACTTACTTTGATGCTTATCAGTACCATCATTATGTCTATACCAATTTCTTGCGATCAGAGTTGGCAGATTTTCTAAGTTGTTTGGAACATCATCGAATAGATACTCAATCTTCTTACTAGTTTCTAATAATATTGAATAATCTAGAGCAATTTTAATTCTATCATCATTTAATGATAAATTTTCATCATTTAATGACACTATTAAGACTGCTTTTTTATTTGACAACTTTAAATAATTATTTATTTTTAATATCGACTACGTTATTTTTTGGTGGTAATGGTGAGCCGATTGATTTTTGAAGTAAATTTTTAATTTCAGATTGACTAGTTATAGAGTTAACATTTTCAAATTTCTCAATTAGATCTGTAACTTCCGAGTAGCTTAGTTTTTCTTCTGTTGCTGACATTATATGCTTATGAATAGTGCGCTTTACCTTATCACCTATCAATAACTCCTCATAAAGTTTTTCCCCTTCGCGTAATCCTGTTATTTCAATTTCAATATCACCAAGTGGATTTTTGTCATCTTTTATTTCATAACCCGATAATTCAATCATTTGTTTCGCTAAGCTTAATATATTTACAGGTCTACCCATCTCTAAAACAAATACATCTCCTCCTTTACTTAGAGATCCGGCTTGGATAACAAGTTCAGATGCCTCTTCAATTGTCATAAAATACCTTATAACTTCAGGGTCTGTAACAGTTACTGGTCCCCCTTTTTTAATCTGTTTTCTAAACAATGGTACTACTGATCCCGATGTGTCAAGAACATTGCCAAATCTAACCATACAAAACTTAGTTTGACATTGACTAGACGGCAATGAATAGACAAGATCTTGTAATGACTGAAGAATGATCTCAGCAAATCTTTTGGTAGCGCCCATGATATTAGTAGGCCTGACTGCCTTATCACTTGATATAAGTACAAAATTTTCTACATTATGCTTATAAGAGATTACCGCCATGTTGTGTGTACCTAAGATATTTGTTCTTATTGCTGCCAATGGATTTTGTTCAACTAAAGGTACATGTTTATTTGCTGCAGCATGATATACAGTATCAATTTTATTATCATCAAAAACTGAGTTCATAAACTCTTCATCTACAACAGATCCCTGATAAGAAACGATTGGTACATCTAAGGAGTACTTTTTCTTTATTTCTGAAATTTCCTGTATAATACTATATAAAAAATATTCAGACTGCTCTACTAAAACCATTGATTGAGGATTCAAACGGATAATTTGCTTCGTTAATTCAGAACCTATTGATCCGCCGCAACCAGTTATTAATACTATTTTTTTATCAATACATGATTTGAGTAGATAAGGATCAGGCCTAACTGCTTCTCTACCAAGTAAATCTTCTATCTCAACTTTCTGGATATCCTTTGCAGTGATCATTCCTTTGATAATTTTATTAACATCAGGTATTTTTCTCAGGATAGATCTATGCGCATCCAGTTCTGATGAAATAAAACTTTTAATAGATCTACTTTTTTCTGGGATAACTAATATCTCATTAATTGATAATTTTCGTATGATGTTAGTAAGATTCGATTCCATAAATACCGGAATTTCACCAATACTAGTTTTTTCAAGTTTACTATCATTGGATATGAATCCAGCTATATTAAATTCATTAGTATTTTTTAATATTTGGCCTACCTTTTGTGAACTATCATTGATTCCATATATCAAAATATTTCTTTGTCGATTTTCACTTATATTTAGCAGATAACTTCTTGCAGTAAATCTCGTAAAATACATTACACCAGTTAAAATCACAAAAAATATTACCAGCGCAGATCTTGGCACCGGTAAATTGAAATATGTAATTAATAATGCAGATATAATTGTAGATAACAGTGTAGCTTTAATTATTCTTACATACGATTCAATTGAAATATATCTGATGATTGATCTATATAAACGCATATAAACAAATATCGGAATAGTTATTAGTACAAGCATAGTGCCAGTAATCAAAAAAACTTCAGAGTTAGCATTTGTAAGCGAATATATTTCATTAGGCCAATATAAGTCTCCGGATCTAATCATTAGTGAAATCCATAAGACTAAGTAAATAGCTATACTATCAACAAGTATCATGATAGATCGCTTGATATTCCTCGGTAATCTTATTAACAAATCTCGCATACTAAGATGATACTGCATATTCTACCTCAATGGTACCTTGTCATTAGCATTATCATCATGTTTAAGATAGATAAGCCATATTGATAATCCAACAAATAACATTAGTAATTTTGATATCTGAGGCGGGTAATGAAAACAACTTAAATAAAATATAATGGGCATATATAAGATAAAAGAATGCTTTTTAAGCAAGAGTATAAAAGGATATAGAAAGAATATAACTGTTAATAATAATGTTCCTAATATTCCATACTGTTCAAAATATGTAAGTATATAAAAATCTGATGACAAGTACATATAAAACTGATCTTCTACCTTTATATCTACTTGATTGAATGCTGTGTTAAGAAGATCAGGTGAATGCATAAATGAATATGTAATTCCCTTGCCAAAAAATAATTCTAACGGATTTTGTGAGAAATAGTTACTAACTGTTGTCAATGGTCCAGTCTGATTAAGATAAATGCCGCCACTTTTATGAGAAAGATAATCTATTTCATATAACGAAAGTAGAAAATAACCTTCAATAGATTGAACAAATTTCTGTAAATATGGATAATCTGCTGAATGCTTTGCTACAAGATAAGTATTAATTTCATATAAAGTAAATCCAAATAAACTAACAGCAATTATAGTTATAAAAAATAATAAATATTTTTGTTTTACAAACATATATAACAAAGCTAGTAACACTAATATCAGGATTGCAGTTTTAGATGTTGATAAAAAAATAGCTAATAGACTAAAATATACCCACATTTTTTCATTTTTATATAATAATAATGCAAGAGTTAAGAGATGAAATACACCTAACATTTGCGGAGAGCCAATCAACCCAAATACCCTATATATTCCAAAACTTTTT
>MDSV01143462.1_pt1 | contig 21086 bp, 9 predicted proteins | sample 810851 | NCBI WGS metagenome assembly MDSV01 (sample SAMN05326640, study PRJNA326480) | marine metagenome | isolation source: seawater | place: Atlantic Ocean: North East | collected 2012 | reverse complement strand
GTCGGCTCGGGAGTCGGCTTTGGAGTCGGCTCTGGAGTCGGCTCTGGAGTCGCCTCGGGGGTCGTCGCCTCGGGGGTCGTCGCCTCGGGAGGAGTCGTCGCCTCGGGAGGAGTCGTCGCCTCAGGGGTCGGCGCCTCGGGAGGAGTCGTCCCCTCGGGGGTCGACGCCTCGGGGGTCGACGCCTCGGGCGACGGCTCCCCGTCTCGCGCCTCCCGCGCGTCGACGACTCGCAACGCGCGTTCCACGAACTTGGCGCCGTCGTAGTACCTGGCCAGCGCGAGCACGCGCGCGTCCCCGGCGAAAAGAGCGTCCAGCAGCGCGCTTTCCCGCGTCGCCGTCAGCGATCCCGCCTCCGCGAGCGCCGCGGTCGCGCGCACAGCCTTGTCGATGAGATCGGACGTCTTCTCGTCCGCGGCCGGCGCCGGATCCGGCGCCGGATCCGCCCCGGCCCGCGCGTCCGCGGCGTCCGCGGCGTCCGCGGCGTCCGCGCGTCTGCGCGGCGTCTCCGTCTCGCCTCCCTTCGCTTCCCTTCGCCTCTCGGACGTTTCGCCTTCGCCTCTCGGACGTTTCGCCTTCGCCTCCGCCTCGTTCGTCACCGCCGGCGGCGCCGCCCGACGCGCGTCCTGCGTGTCCGTCCGCGCCTTCGCGAACGCGGGGTCCGCGGCTTCGGCGAGCTCGGGCGCCTTGAGGATGGCGTGCGAGAACTTGGCCGCCGTGTTGACGAGCGCGACGATCTCGGCGCGGCTCAGCGCGGCGGCGTGCATTTCTTCCGGCAGGAGCAGCACCTTGAGCGCCGTGCCGAGGCCCAGCAGCTGCAGCTTCCCGTGCAGCTTGCACTTCTGGCACGACACGCAGTCCATCACGTCGCTGATGTTGTGGAACACGCCCTTGAACTGCGACTTGAGCGACTTGAGCGACTCCGACGCGCCCGACGACGATTCTCCGTCCCGACCTCGCATCTCCTCCGCCACCGCCCGGAACAGCGCGCTCTCGTCGAACGCCCCGAACACCCCCGAGCACGACGATAAGATGTGCGTGTCCAGCAGCCGCCGGAGCAACGCCGCCGTTCTCGCGTCCTCGGTCTCGTCGTGGCCGAGCGCGACGTCCGTCCGCGCCAGCGCCTCCGAGGCTTTCCTCAGCGCGCGCAGTAAGACGACGAAGGAGAAGTGCAGGTTCCGCAGCCGATCCGGGTGCTGCCCGTACATTCGTCGGAAACGCGCGGGGTCTGGGCTCCAAACTTCGCGCCCGGGCGTGTTTTTACGGGGCGGCTTCGCCTTGAGCGCGACGTGCACGTTGACGCTCGCGTGCATGCCCGACAGCAACCGGTACAGAACGCGCTCCTCGTAGCACATGTCGTCCGGGTCTGAAACCCCGCGGAGGCAGTTCTCGTGGTAGATCGCCTCCCAGACGTGGCTCCCGTTATACCCCGTCCAGCCCTCGGGGTTGAGCTGCAGGTTGACGTGCTCCGCGGAGGCAGCCGCGCTCGCGCCGTGGCCGCCGCCCTCGCACATGTCCAGCCAGAACTCGGGCCGATCCTCCGCGCACGCCTCGTCCTCGGGCGCGCTGCCCTCCAGCGACCTGTGCTCGTGCGTCGAGATGGTGGTGTCCACCGGCGTGGTGGGGGTTTCGGCCCACTTCGAGGCGGTCGCGGACTCGGACGCCAGGTCCAGGCTGCACATCGTCGGCGGCTCCGTCGCGCTCTCCCCGAAGGCCGCCGACGTCCCAGCCTCGGCGAATCCGCCGGCATCGGCGCTCGTGTCTGGGGGCGCCGCGCTGCACGTCTGCGCCTCTTCCGCGCCCGCCTCGGCGTCAGGCTTGTTCCAGAACTTGCACGGCCGATTCAGGTCCACCGGGAACAGGCGGAAGTACGTGGTGTTCGTCAGCTCCGCGAGGATCTCGTGCAGCTGATGCTCGTTCGCCGACTGCACATCCTCGACGTTGCACGTCGCGTCGCCGACCTCGCCAGCCACGAAGTGGGCCTTGGAGGGGTCGGTCGAGACCGCCTCCGCCGTCGGCGCCGTGCCTGCGACCGCCGCGAGCACCAGTAACGCCGAAAGCGTCGCCGCGCCGACGCCCCGAACGCGCCGCATCCCCATCGTAGACGCGCCTTCGACACTGTTCGATTTCCGATCGGTGCCTACAAGGAAGGCCGCGTCCTCGCGTCCGGGCGACCGTGTCAGAACCAATCACACGTCGCCTCTGGTGAAGGCTGAAAACTTGCCTCCGACGTCACCGCGCTTTCAGACGACGCGCACCGTGACCCGTGTCTGAGCGCGCGACTTTCTCGCGAGAGCGATCCCAAGGTACGCGCGCCTCTGCTCTCAAAATCCCATCGTCACCTCGTCGCCGCGCGGCTCGCGCTCGGTGCGAACGCCATCGGCCGGCCCGAGGAGGGGATGCGACACGTAATTTTTCCCGGGAAAAACAGGTCGCGCTATGCCGTGTCAGACTCCGAGCCGGAGAACGACCCCGCGAGTCTACGCGCATCGTCCCACGCCCCGAGGGAAGTTCACTGCGCCTCGCGGCGTCCCGCAGACGCCGAGCGCGGGCCGCGCGGGCCGAAACCCCCCTCTCGCGCCTGCGCTGACCCCTCCGCCCCGCCGCCACGTGGCTCTTTACGCGTCGCAACGTCTTCTCGGACGTTCCACCGTCGTTCACAGAAGCGCGAAAAAAGCAAAAGCGACGACGATGAGACTGTCACGACGCGTGATCGCCCTCGGCGCCATCTCCGCGCTCCTCGCCGCCGGCGCGGAAGCGCGCGCGCTCCCGGACGAGCGCGCCGTCGAGCCCGCCGTCCGCGCCGACCCGTCTGTGGGGTCGGCGGCGGCGGCCGTCGCCGCCGATTTCGAATCGTGGGTCGCGGCGCACGCCAAATCGTACGAATCCGCCGAGGAGTACGTTCGCCGCGCCGCTGTCTTCGCCGAGAACGCCGCGTTCGTGGCGAAGCACAACGCCGAGCACGCGCGCGGCGAGCACTCGCACTGGCTCGGCCTGAACGCTCTGGCGGATCGGACGAGCGAGGAGTTTTCCAAGATGCTCGGGTACGACCGGTCGCTGCGGTCGGCGGCGAGGATGACGCGCGACGACCCGAGCGACTGGGAGTACGCGGACGTTCGCGCCCCCCCCGAGAAGGACTGGGTGAGTGAGGGTGCGGTGACGCACGTCAAGAACCAAGGCCAGTGCGGATCGTGCTGGGCGTTTTCGACGACGGGTTCGGTGGAGGGGGTGCACTTCATCAAAACCGGCGAGCTGGTCTCCGTCTCCGAAGAGGAGCTGGTGTCGTGCTCGACGAAGGGCAACGCGGGTTGCGACGGCGGGCTGATGGATAACGCGTTGGATTGGATCGTTCGCAACGGCGGCATCGACTCCGAGGCGGACTGGCCGTACGACGCCGAGGCTGGCCGCTGCGGCTGGTTCGCCAAGAAGTTCCACCGGCCGGTGAAGATTGACGGGTTCGTGGACGTGCCCCCGGAGGACGAAGCGGCGCTGGAGAAGGCGGTGGCGATGCAGCCCGTCTCGGTGGCCATCGAGGCGGACCACCGCTCGTTCCAGCTCTACGCCGGCGGCGTGTACGCCGCGGACGACTGCGGGACGCAGCTGGACCACGGCGTGCTGGTCGTCGGCTACGGCTTCGACGCGGACTCGCCCGGGCACAAGCACTTCTGGAAGGTGAAGAACTCCTGGGGCGACGCCTGGGGCGAGGACGGGTTCATCCGCATCGCTAAGGGCGGCAAGGGCCCCGCCGGCCAGTGTGGCGTCGCCTCCGAGCCCGTGTACCCCACCAAGAAGGCCAAGAAGGACGATGCGGCGCCCGAGCCCTCGTTCTGGAACGACCTGGCGGATCTCGCGGCGGGCGTCCGCGCGCAGATGGTCGCCGGCGGCCGCGAGGGCGGCGGCGTCGCCACGGCGTGAGCCGGCGACCCGAGACGCCTCTGAAGAAGCCGTCCGAGCGCGACGCGCGACTGTATTTGTACCGACGCCGCGGCGTCTGTTCTTTGCTTTCAGTCTTTGAAAGCGCATTCTTTGCGGAAACCACGCGGTAGCGCGCTTTCCGGTTTTGTAACGATACGACGAATCTCTGCGTACGAACGCGTGTGCTCTACGTTACGCTTCTGTGCTCGGTATTGACGACGCGCTAAGATTGTCTACGTCGGCGCCGCGAAGAGCCTGTCGCGGTTTTTCGGAAAAGGATGGTGACGGCGCGTCAGAAAGTCGTCGGAGGCAGTTGTCGTGTCGCACGCTCGGGCTCGATCGATCGGGAAAGCGCGCGTTTAGAGTTGGGCCCCGGGCGAGACTCAGATCTATCGATCGGTACTCACGGTGAGCGCGCCTTGTCGGACGCGCCCCTCATGGTTTTGCATGTGAGTGGCATCACGGCCTCGCCCGTTTCCCGACACAAAAGCGACGCAAAGCCGAGAAGCAAAGGGGCGGTCGCGCGCGTCGGCGTCGGAAGGATCCATTGGAAATTTGATGGTCTCACTGAAGAAGGCCGCCAAGCACAACTCTCACCGAAGGTGCGATGTCGCGAATCGTCAACCGCCGTGCGCGCGCTCGCGAGCGCCTTCGAAACCGGGAAAATAAACACCTTCGCGTAAAAAATATCGAGGCGCGCGCTTTCGTTTGGCAATCGGAATCGATCGGCAAATGCCCCGATCACGGTCGCGCCGCATGCGGGCTGAAGACGTACCTCTTTGTGTATCCCCCGTTCGTGACGGGACCGTTAGCGAGGTTCGTGATAAAAAATGAACCCCGCGCGGCGTCGAGAGAGCGTGCTCGCGGGTCGCCCCCGCGCGCTCGCTCGCTGGCTTCGCACAAAAAAAAGCCGCGTGCGGTCTACTCCAACGAGTCGAGGAAATCCATACGGGACAACATCTCGCCCTTGAGCTTCTCCGCCGCCTTCTCCGCCTCCCTGGCCCGCTTGATTTCGTCGTTATCCACCATGGTCAAGCCCTCCGTTTCTTTCGTCTCGTCCACCTCCCCCATTAGCACCACGTTCTCGCCCCGCACGATGTACAGCCCGAGAGGAATGTCCGAGTAGGACGAACCGACGATGATGCGCTCAACCGCGTCCTGCAGGACGATGTTGGCGAACTGATCGAACGAACGCAACGTGCCGAGGATCTTGCTTCCGTCGCGAAGCATCACTAGGAGCTTCTTGTCGAGCTCCTCCACCAAGCTCGCAACCGCGCTGAGGGTCCACGAGTCGTTCGTCATCGTGCTCGACGCGAGCGCGAGACGGTGTGGCGCACAGGAACCCTAAATCGACAGTGTAGGCATATTGCGAGTGGCGAATACTCGCACGGCTTTTTCTTCACGAAAATCTGTCGTGGACGCACTCGTCGCCGCGCGGCGCTCGTGGCTCACCCTTGAGGTAGCGCGGGCGCCTGCGATGGACGAAGATGACTTCGGCGACTTCGTGGCGTCGCCTGCGCCGGACGAGCCGGCGTCTTTCGCGGCGTTCGACGCGTTCCCGCCCGATACCGCGCCCTCGGCCGCGGTGACGGAGGCATTTCCACCGCGAACGCAGGAAAACGAGGCTGCGTGGGACCAGCCAGCCGCACAGACGATGGGCGAAGCGGAACGAGACGACGATGACTTTGCAGACTACGAAGAGGTGCCCGCACCCCTGAGCAACCCGGTTTTTCCCCCCGCCCCCGCCCCCGTCTCCGCCTCACCCTCTCCGCCGGCCGATGACGACTTCGGCGATTTCGACGAGGCGACCCCCGCGTCGGCGGCGCCGTCGCCCGTCGTCGAGCGAACGTCCCGGGAACGTTCCGCGTTCGGAGACGACCTCGTCGCCGAGCGCAGCCCCGAGGCGTTTTTCGAGGCGGTCGACGCCGTGCTGGCGCGCGCGTTCCCCGAAGCGGGACCGGCCGTGACCGCGGGAACCGACGGGGATGGCGGCGCCGACGCCGCCGCCGCGCGGGTGGCTTTGGCGCGCCGCGCGCGCGACGCGGCAGGCGGCGCCGGCCTTTTCGCCGGCGCTCTGGAGTCGTGCGTCGCGGGCTGGGCGCCCGCGGTGGCCGCCGGGGTCGCACCTCTGGACGCGGCGCGGCGCGCGGCGCTCGCGCCGAAGGCGTGGGACGCGTCGCCGGCAAGGGCGGCGCTCGAGGCGGCGCTGCGCGGCGCGCTGCCGCCGGCGGTCACGCCCGCGGCGCCTGTGCCATCGGCACTCAGCCTTTCGCGTTCTCTGGACGCGCCCGGCGCTGGCGCGCCTCTCGCTGGAGCGAACGTGCGGGACTTCGTGTTCGAAGTCCCCGAAGCCTCGTTCGCGAAAACGCGCATCGACGCGGCGGACGCGACGGAGGCGCCCCGTGGCGGCGGCGGCGCGTCCGGAGCCGACGGCGAGGCGGGGCCGTTCGGCGCGTTCGGCGCGTTCGGCGGTTCCCCCGCGAGCCCCGCCGCGGACGCGACGCGAGACGAACGACCTTTCTCACGGCGGGATCGGGAGGGAGGTCAATACGAGCCTTCGCTCGCGGTCGAGGAGGCGGCGGGTCAGGGCGCCGCGGCGCCCGAGACCGGATCTGATCCGGAGGATGCGTTCGGAAGTTTGGAAGCCGCGCCGCGGTTTCCGTCTTCACCGTCGCTTCGACCCGCGCCGGCGCCCTCCGAGCCCTCCCGCGACCGCGAGGACGGCGAGGAATCGAACTCGCTCGGAAACTTCGGGGTGCCGAGCGCTGATCTGCCGGGCTTCGGGGCCTTCGAGGAGGCGGCGCGGGCGCGGGAGGCGCCGCCGGAACCCGGGGCGCCTCCGCCGGCGCCTCCGCCGGCGCCGTCGGAGCCCGCGCGATTGGAAACGGATCCGGCGCCCGCGACCGCGTCGCCGGGTCCCGTTCCACCCGAACCGGCGACTTCGGCGGCGACTGCGGTGGCCGGCGACTTCGCGGACCTGTTCGGACCCGCGACCGACGCCGGAGCGGTCTTCTCAGGCGACGACTCGCGGCGAGAAAGCGCTTCCGAGGCGCCGGCGGCGACCGGAGGGGCCCCTCTCGTCCTGACGAAGGCCACCCCCGACGATTTCGTGGACCTGTTCGGGCCCGTGCAGGACACGAAAGTTCTCGAGCTGGGTGCGTTCGAGGCGTCGCCCGCGCCGCCGACAGCGTCTCCGCCCGCGCCTAACACGACGCCGCCCGCCGCCGAAGCCGCGGAGGACGCCTTCGGGAACTTCGAGACGTCGCCGTTGCCGAGCGCAGTCGGCGGCGGCGTCGTCGAAGGGCTCGGGGGTTCGGGAGACTTCGCCGCGGCGGCGGCGCCGGTGGACGCGCTGGCGGACCTCTTCGGGGACGCACGGGTGGTCGGCTCGCCGTCGCCGGCGGCGGGGGACGAAGTCGAGTTCGGGGCGTTCCAGTGACCCGCCGGAGTCGCCGGGGACGTCGTTCTCAGAGCGCGCGGAGCGCGCGTGAGGTGGCTATTATAGCGTTATTACGATGAGACGTCGAGTGTTGTCACGTGGCCCTCTCCCGCAGCGCCGTACTTCTACCTAAACAGCCCCTCAGAACTCCGGCCTGGAGGGCGCTCCCTTGACGGAAAGGAAGCCGATCTCCTCGCGCAGGGTGTCGATTTCGGCGGCTTGCGCGTCGACGACGGCTGCCATCCGCTCGCGCTCCGCCGCCTCCTCGCGCCGAGCCGCGTCGGGGTCCACGAAGACGCTGCTCTGCGTGCGCTTGAGTCGCGCCTCCAGCTCACGCTTGCGCTGCGTGAGGTCCGAGACCACGTTCAGCACCGCGGTGTTCTCCGCTGTGGCGCGCGTCAGCTCGCGCCGCGCCTCGGCGAGGTCTGCGTCCCACCGCCTGAGCTCACTCCGGTGCGCGGTTTCCGTCTCGCGCAGCGAAACCTTGAGCTCCTCGATGCCCTTCTTCGGGATCAACGCGCGCTCCATCTTCTCCAGGTCGATGCGCTTGCCGAACCGGAGCATGGTCATGCGCGTCGCCGCGTCGTCCAACGCGCGGTTCCTCTCCGTCAAAGCCGCGGTGTCCTGGCGCAGCGCCGCGTGCTCTCGCCGCAGGTCCCGCTGCGTCGCGCGCAGCGCCGCCTTTTCGCGCACCAGCGCGTCGATGCGCGCGCGCAGCCCCTCCAGGTTTGAGCGCGAAAACACGACGCCTTCGCTGAGGCGGAGGGGCAGCTTCCCGTCGTACAGGTACTCCACCTGCCGCAGACGCAGAGACACGGTGGTCTCGATCATGTTCATCGTCTCTTGCTTCTCGCGCTGGAACGAAGACATCTCCTCCTGCAGCGACGCCAGCGCCTTGCCCGCGGCTTTGTCCTTCTTCGCGAGGGCGTCCGCCTCTTTCTTCAACTCGGCGCTTCGCTTGGCGAGCTCGTTCAACACGTCGTCCTGGTCCTGCCTCCGCTCGCGGAGCGCCAGGATCTGTTCCCACAAAGACTCGTCGCAGTCCTCCGGCCGAGACTCCTCCATCTCGTCGTCGCTGTTGTATTCGTCGTCGTCGTCGTCGCTGTCGTCGTCGCCGTCGCTCTCCTCGGACTCGGGCCGGTCACCCTCGTCGCGCGCGTCGTCGGCCGAGTCCTTGCGCTTGACGCGCTTGATGCGCCGCAGGAAAATCTTTTTGAGGTACTCCCGTCGCGCGTGCTCCTCGTCCACGAACTTGTCAAACTCGTTCAGAACTTTCTGCTTGCGTTCGTTGACCCCGCCCAGCTCCGCCTCTACGTCCTCCATGTGCGCGTTCACGTCGTGCGTCTTCTGCTCGATGTCCTCCTGCTCGGCGTACCGCGAAGACAGCTTCTCGCGCAAGCTCGCCTCGCCATCCTCGAACTTCTTCAGCGACACGAGCTCGCGGTTGTACGTGAGCTTTTTGATCTCGGCGGCTTTCAGCTCGCCCTCGACGAAGGACTTGTGCCGGCGCAGCGCGCGCAGCGCCTCGTCGAACCGCGCCGGGAGCTCGAGGCGGTTCCGCACCAGCACTGCGCGCTCGTGTCGCAGACGAAGCGTTCTCGCCGCGCGCTCCGAGTCGGTCTCATCCTCGAACGCGGCGTCGCCGCGCGCTGGAGGCGTTTCTTTTTCGTTCGCGGCAGGGGCGTCTCCGTCGCCCGCGTCGGCCGCAGACGCGTTCGGCTCGCCGTCCGCGCTTTTCGCGACGCTCTCCTCCTCCCCCGCCGCGTCGTCTCCCCCGTCGCCCCCGTCGCCCCCGCCGCCGAACCCGCCGCCCGCCTTGGCGGCCGCCTTGGCGGCGGCGGCGGCAGCGGCGGCGCGCCGCTCGGCGTCGAAGGCGCGGAGCGCCTCCTCCGTTGCCTCGTCGCGCGTCTCCGTCGGGTACTCGTCCGCCAGGGGCGTCGCCCTGAAGGGCTCGCCGACAGCCGCCAGCGCCTCCGCGCCCTCGGGCGTCTGCGCGTCCCCGATCGCGGCGGTGATCTCGGCGACGCGCGCGGCGCCCGCGACCATCTCGCGCACCACCGCGGCGCGCGTCTCCCGCATCGCCGCGAAGCGCGCGTTGAAGTCGCGGCGCGCCTCGCGCGACGACGCCTCGAGCCGCAGCATCTGCTCGCGTTTCTTTCCGTAGTTCACCGAGTCCTCCTCGGCGACGGCGAAGTGCTCGTCGCTCTTGAGCTTGTAGTCCCCGAGCGTGCGCTTCGCCACCTCGATCGCCGCGACGTCCTCCGGGTTCTCGTACGCGTCGTCGGGCTTGGTCGCGTTGAACCGGCGCCACTCCTCCTCGCGCGCCAGCCGGCGCCGCCGGCGGAGCTCCTGTTTGTGGCCCGCGGCGAAGGGGTTCTCTTCCTCGCCGAGGAGAGGCTCACCCCCCGGGTCCGCCTCGCGCGCGTTCTGGCTCCGGCTGAGCCGCATGCTGCCACCGGCGTTGCTCCTCGCGCGCGATGAGCCCGCACGCCGCGCGCCGCCCGCGGTGCCGTCGGGGCCCAGGCGCGCGCCGCCCTCCTTCAGCGCCTTCAGGTCCGCCTCCGTTTGCTCGCTCGGCTTGGTCGCGCGGAACGACGTCGTCGCGAACGCGCGACGGCCCGTCGCGAACGACCGAAGCGCGACGCGCTCGTGCTCGATGTCGTCGAGGAACCGCTCGCGGAGCTTCCGCAGCCCCAGCGAGGATTTCTCGCAGTGCCACGCGAGAGATTTCTCGCAGCGCTCGAGGTCCGCCAGCGTCTCCGCCTCGATCACCTCCCGCAAGCCCGGGTCCACCTCGAACGCCGCCGCGGGCAAACGCTCCGCGGCGGGTCTCGCGTCGTTTTCGCGCGCCAGCGCGGCGTACTCCGCCTTGAGCTTGGCCAAAAGCTCGCGCACGCCCATCTTCTCCTCCTCCGCGGCGGCGCGCTTCGCGTCCTCCTCCGCCTTTACCTTGGCGTCCTCGATGGCGTACGCGGTCGCCGAGTCGATGTCCCGCGCGGCGGGCGTCGCGTCCGCCTCGAGGGAGGGAACGACGTCGCGGGCGTCGGCGGGCGTCCGACGAGGCTCGCTCGGACTCGGCTCGCTCGGGCTCGGCTCGCTCGGGCTCGGCTCGCCGTCCGCGGCGCGCGGGCCCGTTCCCCGGAGCTCCGGCCCGAGCGTCTGCGCGAAGAGCGAGCCGTCCTTCGCGGCGGTGATGAGGAACTTCCCGCACCGCGAGACCGCGGCGCCGGACACCGCGCCGCGGTGGCCGTCGTGCACCTCCCAACGCCAGTGCTTCTCGACGCCGCGGCGCGAGACGCGCACTCGGCCGTTTTCGGCGCCCGACACCTCCACGTCGCGCGACGCGCCCAGCCGCGTTTTGACGACGGTGACGACGCTCTCCGCGTGCGCGTCGCGCGCCGCGAGCGGTTTCCCGGGGCGCTCCAGCGAGCACGTGAACACCTTCCCGCGCGCCTCACCCCCCACGCAGAGCTCGAAGACTTCAGAGCTTCCGCTGTCGTACGCCAGGTGCGTCACCGGGTACTTCGCCGTCGCCTCCGCCTCGTCCATCTCCTCCTGCAGCTCGGCGGCGCGCTCGTCGAAGCGCTTGCGCGCCGCCTTCGCCTCGATGACATCCGCCGGGTCCATCTCCTGCGTGATCTCGGGCGGCGCGCCCTCGCGCGCCGCGAGCACGGACGCCGCGGACGCGCGCGGGCGCTCGAACGCGTACGCGCGGACGCGTCGCGGCTCGAACCTGAACGTGCGCGTGGTGTCCACGGAGCCCGGGGCGGGCGCTGCCAACTCCACGACGTGCCCCGACGCGCACCCCACCAAAGCGGCGTCTCCCGCCTCGGTCCACGCCAACGCCGAAACCGGGCCGGGAGCCTCGACGAACCCGATGGGGCTCAGGCCCGTGCCCTTCTCGCGCTCGCACGAGAAGAACCACACCTTTTTGTCCTCGCCGGCGGTGGCGAGCAGCGGCCGCGCGCCCGCCCTACCCGCCGGCGCGTACGCCGCGCAGGTCACGGCGCCGACGTGCGGCTTCACCGCGTCCACCAGCTTCCAGGCGTCGGCGCAGCGGAGCAGCGCGCGCGCCGTGCCGTCGCCGAAGCCGACGATCGCGACGCGCCCCTCCGCGTCGACGGCGGGCGGCGCCAGGCTCAGCGCGGTCGCCGGCGCGTCGAAGCGCGCGGCGAAAACCTCTCTCTTCTCCGCGTACGCGAAGACACGGACGCTCCCGTCCTCGCCGGCGGTGATGACGTGGTCGCTGACCCGCGACGCCTCCAATGCGCGCACGGCGCCGGCGTGGAAATCGAGCACGCGGCGCGCTCTTCGAACATCCGGCGCCCCCGACTCCGTGAGCGGCACCTTCACGACGCCGCCCTTCTCGTCCTGCACGAGCCAGTGGTCCGGCTCGGACATGATCAGGCTCTTGACGGAAGCCGGCTCCGAGGCGGTGGGGTCGGGCGAAGATCGCGGCGCGCGCTCGTCGACGAGGAAAGGCTCGCCTCTGGGGATGAGGAACTCGTCGAGCGCGTCGACGTACGCCTCCGCCGAGTCCTCCCCGGGCTCGGCGTCGTTCAGGGTCTCGTAGTCCCAGACGCGCACGTACCCGTCGGCGCCCGCGGTGTACACGCGCCCCGACTCGGGCTCGAGGCGGACGAACTCGATCATGCCGTCGTGGCACGGCTTCCCCCCCGGACGGAGCAGCACGGTGCGGATCAAGCCGCCGTCCCACATCAGCAGGCGGCCGCTCTCCGTGCCGCTCAGCACCTTGCCGTCGGGCATCTCCGCGTACCCCGCGACGTCCGACAGGTCCTCGTTCCCGAAGCGGCCGATATCGCCCTGCAGCTTGAGGCCGGTGAACGTCTCCGCCATCTTCCAGAACCGGATGTGCCCCGTGCCGGACGTGGTGAGCTGCCCCTCGAAGAAGGGTGAGAAGGTCACGTCGAACACCTCCTGCGAGAACGCCTTCGATCGCAGAACGATGGCCTCTTCCCTCCAGTCCCACACGGTGAGCCAGAAGTCGGGGTAGCCGCCGACGGTGGCGAGCTTCGAGCCGTCGTTGGAGAAGCGCCCACAGCTGTACGCGCGCTCCGTGCCTCCAACAAGCACCCGCTTCAGCTTCAGCGTCTCCGTCTCGTAGATGTACACGCCGGGGTTCGCGCCCTTCTCGCCGAGCGCGAAGTGCGTCTTCTCGGGGTGCACCACCACGAACCCGACACCCTCGCCGTCGATGCCGCGCAGGTACGTCTGCTCGCCGGTTTTCAAACAAACCGTCTGCACCAAGGCGCCCACGGTAAAAATAATCACCTCCTCGGAGAGGTAGTGCAGGTTGTTGCGCTTCACGGACTCGAAGCCGAACGAGTGGTGCATGGTGATCGCGTCGCGGGAGAGCTCGTCCTCGCCGGGCGCGCGGCGCATCTCCTCGGGCTTATACTCCTTCCGCGGGACCGGCGCGTCGGGGTCGGGCGCGGCGTCGAGCGCCGCGCGCGCCGAGCGCACGGCGCGCAGCGCTTCGAGCCGGTCCGCGACGAGTCGCCCGGCTTCGTCTTCGAATGTGTCTTCTGATGCGTCTTCGGCGGAACGCTCGGAAGCCTGTTCGGTCTCTTCGGGGAGCGCTTCGCTTCGGCGTTCGTCCGCTTCGGGAGCCCCTTCGGAAGCCTCCGCGGGAGATGAAGCTTCGAAAGCTTCGGCATTCATCGCCTCGTCCGCGGCGTCCGCCGCCTCAGCCTCGGCGCGTTCCGTCTCCACCGTCTCCGCCTGCGCCGCTTCGAGCGCGTCGCGCGCGCGGCGCGTCTCGATGAGCGCGGCGAGCTTCTCCGCCGCAGTGAGCGCACTGTCGCCACAGATGCGGTCGGCTTCCTTTTGGTCGGCCGCCGCGAGGCGCGCGTCTGCGCGCGCGAGCGTCGAAGTCGCCGCGGCGTAGTCGTACGCGCGCTTCACGTGAAGCGTCTTGGCCTTGCGTCGCGCCTTCGCCGCGACACGCTCCGCCAACGCCGCCTTCTCCTCGTCAGTCATCCACATCTCCTCCTCGTCGTCGAAGCTCTCTTCGTGCGCGCCCTCCGCCGAGCGCTTCGCGGCGGGCGCGTCTTCCGCGCCGCCCCGCGCGGCGTCGGGGAAACCTTCCGGGTCGCCGTCTTCGGCGGCGGGCGCGGCGTCCTTTTCCTCCTCCTCCTCATCCGCGCCGCGGTGCTCGGCGTCCACGGCGTCCGCCTCGGCGTCGTGGGCGCGCGCCTCCGCGGAGAACTGCTCGGCGCGGAGCGAAGCGAGACGCGCGCGCGCGGCGATGCCACGCCGAACCGCCGCGACTTTCGCGTCGAGCGTCTTCTCGTCCTCGTCGCCCGCGACGACGAGCGCGTCGAGCGTCTCTTGCTCTTCGGCGGCGGCGGCGACTTCCGCCTCGGCGTCGTCCGCCGTCGCCGCCGTCGCGCTGGCGGACGCCTCCATCGCCTGCTTTTCGGTGCGAAGCTTCTCCACGTGCTCGCGCGCGGATCGCCCGCGATGCATCGCCTGCAGCTTGGTCGCGGCCGCCTCCAGCGCCTCGGCAGCCTCCGCGCGCTCCGCCTCGAGCGCCTCGAGGTCGGGGTCCTCCTTGGCGTCGTTTTCCGAGCCCTCCTTCGCGGCGAGCTTCGCGTCGACGTCCGCGAGCTTCGCCGCAGCCGCCGCCTTCTCCGCGGCGAGATGCGCGCGCGCGACGCGCCCGCGCTGGATCGCCTGCACCTTGGTCGCCGCGATGTGCTCGTCTTCCGTGCCCGCGAACTCGATCGCCGCCTCCGCGCCGGCGACGCGCGCCACGGCGGCGAGGTGCTCGGCCTTGAGCTCGGCGACTCGAGCGCGCGCGAGACGTCCGCGCTGGAGAGCCTGGAGCTTCGTCGCCGCGACCTGCTCGTCCTCCGTGCCCTCGAACTCGTCCTCCAGCGTGCGCTCGGCGTCGCGCGCGGACGCCGCCTCGGCCTCCGCCTCGGCGACCGCGGTCGCGGTCTCGTTCGCCGCGCTCGCCGCAGCGTCCCTGTCATGCTTGAGTCTGCTGACATCCGCGCGAGCCGCTCGGCCGCGCTGGATCGCCTGGAGCTTCGTGGCAGCGGCGATCTCCTCGTCTGTGCCCTCAAATGGTACCTGGAACGCGAGGGGAAAAGCCGAGGGGAAAAGGTCAGAGGCACGGGAAAGGCGGTGCGAGGGGCGTCGAGGACGGTCGTTCATTTGATGATGCCGTTCGGGGCGAAGAATTCCTAAAGCAGAAGCACAAGATCGTACCTCTCCTTCGTCCCCCATGGCTCCCCGTCGGACGCCCCCGTCCGACTCACTCGTGTCCGACACCCACTCCCGACCGTCTCGGGACCCGTGGGGCGGCGCTGCGCTCGCGCAAGTGCCTGATCGACGCCCTGCGAGGCGCCTGCCGTGACCGGACGCGGCGTGGAGACTTTTCTCTCACCGATAACAAATCGGGCAGGCGTCGTTGCGCCGTCGTCACGACGTTGACCGCAACGGAAATTTGACACCGGCTGCCAAATCGGGAAGTCGCCGGCGGGTGCAGGACGACCCGCTGTCAACGATGGCGGTCGTCACCGTCGCCGGCAAGCTCAACGACGCCTCGTTCCAGCGGGCGAAGAAGGCGTTGGAATTCCTCGCGGACGCAGAGCCCGGGCTGACGGCGAACGTGTTGTCTCTGCTCCCCATCGATTACGACCTGCTCGTGCAACGATTGCTCCCCGACGCGTTCCCGAGCGTGGCCAAGCACGTCGGCCCGGTGCTGTGCTACCGCGGCGACCCCCAGGATCCCGACGCGTCGGCGTACATCGGCGGCGTGGACGCTCTGCTGGCTTGGTGTCGCGAGACGTACGCCTACGAGGACGCGACGCACAAGATCTTCTACGAGCGACTGGCCAAGACGCACATGAGAGGCGTCGCCGAGAAAACCGGCCGCGAGTACTGCGCCGTGGACGTCGCCGTGGACGGCGCCACGCAGGGCACGTTGCTGCTGGAGCTGTTCACGGACGTCGCGCCGATGACGTGCGCCAACTTCAAGGCGTTCGTGCGGGGCACGACCTGCGGCGCGGAGGATGACGAGCCGGGCGCGCGCAAAAAGTACGAGGGGTGCCTCGTGCACAGAGTGGCGCGCGACGGGTGGTTCCAGACCGGCGATGTGCTGGGCGACGACGGGTGCGGCGTGACGAGCTCGTTCGGCCCTCCGGGCGCGACGTTCGCGGACGAGACGTTCAAAGTGAAGCACGACGCGCCGGGGGTGTTGTCCATGGTGAGCGGGAAGAAACACGGCAACGGATGTCAATTTTTGGTCGCGCTGGCGCCGCTTCCGTTCCTGGACGGGAGACGCGTCGCGTTCGGACGGGTCATCGACGGGTTGCGGGTCATGAAGCTCGTCAACCGCGAGCGGCTGACGTTCGCCGAGAAGCCCGTGCGCGACGTGAGGCTGGGGAAGTGCGAGATGGTGACGTTCGCGCTCGAAGCGAAAGCGCCGACGGAGGCGGAGGAATGAGCCGACGCGCGCGGGCGCGCGTCTGATGCTTAACACAGTCGCGCGTTTCGAGCTCGCCTGCAGTCGCGCGCGCGACGCTCCCGTCTCGCCGCCTCGTCAGGAATTACACCTGGGTGTTCATCTCCGCGTTGAGGTCTTCGAGTTTCTCCTTCTGCTCCATCGCCTGGCACGCCCCGATGGCGAGCTTGACGTCCCCGTTCAAAAAGTTGTCCAGGGGGAAGTTCTGCCCCACGCGGTGGTCGCTGACGCGGCTGTCCTTCCAGTTGTAGGTGCGGATCTTCTCCGAGCGCGCGCCGGATCCCACCTGCGCCTTGCGCCGCCCCGAGATCTCTTTCTGCTGCTCCTCGAGCTGCAGCTCGAACAGGCGCGAACGCAGGATCTGCATCGCGCGGATGCGGTTCTTGAGCTGCGAGCGCTCCTCCGTGCAGAAGATGCGGATGCCCGTGGGCTTGTGCACCAGGTCCACCGCCGTCTCCACCTTGTTCACGTTTTGCCCACCGGCGCCGCCGGACCGCGCGGTGGTCAGATCGATGTCCTTGTCGTCAATCTTCACTTCCACCTCATCAACCTCGGGCATCACCGCCACCGTCGCGGTAGAGGTCTGCACGCGGCCCTGCGACTCCGTGGCGGGCACGCGCTGCACGCGGTGCACGCCGGCTTCCCACTTGAGCTGCGAATACACCGACTCGCCCACGAGCTCGACGACGATCTCCTTGTACCCCCCCGAGTCCGCGGGGTTTTGGCTCACGATCGTCGCCTTCCATCCCTCGTTCTGCGCGTGCCTCTGGTACATCTTCCACAGGTCGCCGGCCCAGATGCCCGCCTCGTCGCCGCCGGTCCCGGCGCGGATCTCCAGCATGATGTTCTTCTCGTCCAAGGGATCGGTGGGGAGCAGCGCCAGGGTCATCTTCTCCTCCAGCGCCTCCATCTCCTCCACCAACGCGGCCGCCTCCTCCCGGGCCATCTCTTCCATCTCGGCGTCGCCGCCCGCGTCCTTGACCATCTGCTTCGCCTCGACGAGCTCATCCCCGCACGCCTTGTACCGAGCGTACTGCTCCACCACGCCGGTGAGCTCGCCGAGCGCCTTGGAGAGCTTCTGGAACTCCTTCGCGTCGGACGCGACGTCGGGGTCCGCCAGCCGGAACGTCAGCTCCTTGTGCGTCTGCGTCGAGCTCTCGAGCTTGTCGATCAGGAACTGCGGCGCCGCGCCGGGCACCAACGAGGCGCCGCGTCGGGAAGGGCGACACGCGGGTCGGCGGCGGGACGGGGCCGGGACGGAACGGGCGATGCCGGCCGACAGAACGCCTTCAGGGCACTCGAGGCTGGCCCGCGCGACGGGGGCCGTGGCGGACGCGCACGGTGCCATCGCAGAGTGCATCGTCGCGGCTTACGGAACTGAAAGAGGCGCGCGCGCTTGTGGCGGGGGAGGGGTGAGAGGGCGACGTTTTATCCAAAAAACCTGCCGGGCTGCCCGGAAGGACAGAGCCTGGGACTTTGGGACTTTTACCGTTCGTGAACCCTCATGAACGACCAGTCCCGGCCATCCAAAACGCGAACCGGCGGAACCGCGAGCTGGAGGAGCGTGGTGACTCAGCGCTGCTGTCGTGACCACAAAATGTCGCTGTTTTCAAAACGTTTCCGTCAGATGGCGAGGCGCGCAACACCCCCCGAGGCGACCATGGGCGTGGACCTCGACGACGAGGTGCCCATCGTGGGCACCGAACTGTACGATACCGACTTCGACGCGTTCGTCGAGGTGCGTCGCCGCGTCCCCCGCCCGTGCTGCGTCCCGCGCTGTCCCGAGCCTTCGTCTCTTTTCCCCTCGCCTCAGATCTCGCGTCGGACGTCCTCCCGCGCGAAGACCGACCAACCCCGCCCCTTCCTCGTCCCCTTCGCATCCCTCCGCCGCTGTTACGCTCGACAAGGCCCTCGGTGCGGCGTACGAGAAGTACGGGTTCGTGATTCTGCGGAACCACGGCGTGAGCGACGCGCTCATCCGGCGCAGCCTGGAGTGCAGTAAAGCGTTCTTCGCGCTCCCCGCGGAGAAGAAGATGGAGTACCACCTCGCGGGCAAGGGCGGCGCGCGCGGGTACACCGCGTTCGGGGTGGAGACCGCGAAGGGCTCCACCAGCCACGACCTGAAGGAGTTCTGGCACCTGGGCAGGGACCTACCTCCCGGCCACAGGTTCGAGGCGCAGATGCCCCCCAACGTCCCGGTGGAGGAGGGCGACTTCTCCGAAGTGACGCGCGCCGTGTTCGCCGCGCTGGACGCGCTGGGCGGGCGCGTCCTGGAGGCGCTCGCGGTGCACCTCGGGCAGAAGCGCGACTTTTTCGCGGACAAGGTGGACGCGGGCAACAGCATCTTGCGTGTGATCCACTACCCGCCGCTCGTGCCCCCGGACCGGTCGGACGCGGAGGCGGAGGCGACGCTGCGCGAGATGGAGGCGCGGGGCGGGCACGTGCGCGCCGCGGCGCACGAGGACATCAACCTCATCACTTTGTTGCTCGGCGCGGACGAGGGCGGTCTGCAGCTCCTGCGCCGCGATGGGCGCTGGATGGAGGTGAACCCGCCGCCGGGGTGCGTGACGTGCAACATCGGGGACATGCTGCAGCGCCTGACCAACCACCGCCTGCCTTCCACGACGCACCGCGTGGTGAACCCGCCGCCCTCGCGCGCGCGGATCCCCCGGTACAGCATGCCGTTTTTCCTGCACCCAAACCCGGACTTCCTCATCGAGACTTTGCCGTCGTGCGTCTCGGAGCGGCACCCGAACAGGTACCCCGAGCCCATCACATCGGACGCGTACCTGCAGCAGCGTCTGCGCGAGATCAAGCTCAAGTGAGTGTTTCGCGTTCCACGGGTAGGGGCGGAGGTGGGGTTGACGCGGGAAGACACGTAGTTTCGACAATCTTTTCACGGCGCGCGGCGAGACGCGAGACGATCGACCCTATCTCAATCTCATTCTCGATTGAGATCAAAACCGCAGCGGCGGCGGCGCCGGCCACACGTTCTCCGAGTCCAGGTCCACGTCCAGCGCGGCGTCGTACACGTCCAGGTACTCCGAGACCGTCGGCGGGCCGTCGTCGGCGTTCCGCAACACCCCCATGAGCTGCTGCTGCGTCGGGAACGCGTCCTCCAGCTCCAGCGCGCGCATCTCGCCGAGCGCCTTCACCGTCGCCGCGTCGTCGCGCGCGCGCGCGGCGTCCCCGAGCCGCCTCCCGAGCTCGACGACCGCGATGTTGGCCTTCGTCGCGACGCGCAGCGCTCTCGACGCCTCGATCGGCTCGTACCCGTCATCCAGCGCCAGCGCCTCCACGAATCCGGCGTGCCAACCCGGAAACGCGCTCGCCGCATCCTCCGACGACGCGACGACGCGCGCCGCCGTGAACGGCGCGACGAGCTCGGCGTCGTCCGTCTTCTCCTTCGCGTCGAGCATTTTTTCCAGCGCACGGAGCGCGGCGAGGATCCCCGAACCGGTACTCTCGATGGCCACGAGGCTCGAGTCGGGGTACACCGCGGTCGCGCCGGTGTACGCGAAGGGCGCTTCTTGCGCTTCGGTCCCGTCCGGCGCCGCCCGCGCCGCCGCGAACACGGCCGGCCAAAACGATCCCGAGGTCTCCGCGGACTCGAGCCGCGAGACGTTCTCGCACAGGAGCACGACGCGCGAAGGCAGGTCGTTCACGCCTCGCGCGCCCACACCCTTCGCGTCGAGCTTCGCGTACGTCACCTCCAGCAGGGACTGCCTGGGCGCCGCCCGGGGGTCATCCACCGCCTCGACCGGCTCTTTGCGAACGGGTCCCATTTTTGGACGTCCGGTTCGCAGTCAACGAGTCCCCAAACGCCAACCCGCGCGCACCCACCGCGCGAGGACGCTTCGCCCGCGCGGCCTGCGAAGGTCCGGCGACACGCGCGAGCGGACCCGTGAGGTGCCGTGCGCGGGGCGAACTGCCCTTCGCGCGCCCGATCCGTCCGCGCGAAGGAAATCCACCGGCGCGTTTTGGAGGTGCGGTTTCGAGCTCGCGACATCTAACGCGAAGACGACTGGGACGACGATCGGCGAGCGTGTCATGTCGTGTCTGTTTCACTGGAACCCTCCCTGCTCGTTGCGAGGTCTCTTCACGCCGCGCGCGCGCGCCGCCTCACTCGCACCCCTCGACCCGCCGCGAGTCCGGCACGCAGCACGCCCTGCCCTCATCCTCGCACCCTGTGGACGCCGCGAGCGCGCACCTCGAGGGCCAGCAGCAGGCGTCGTCGACGACGGCGACGGTTGCCGGCGCGGCGGCGAGGCTTTCTTGCGCGACACCCAGCCAGTCGCCGCACCCGGCGGCGACTCGCGCGCGTTCCGCGGAGGCGCGCTTTTTTAAACGCGCGCGCGCGTCGACCGCGAGGCGCTCACCGGTCGCGCCGCTTTCACTTTTGGAAGGTTCGCCCGCCGCGACGCCTCGCGTCGTCTCGGTCAAACCCTCGAGAGTCGCGCGCACCTCCGCGGCGCGCGCCGTGGCGTCCGCGGCGGTGACTTTCTTTCGCGTTTCGACCGTACCAGAAGCGGCGGCTTTGTACGCGCCGTAGCCTTTGTACCCGTAGCCGTAGTTCCAATACCTGCAGTACGAATTATAGTACGGGGTGTACCAGTAGTTGTACGCGTAGCCTGAACCCCAACCCCACCAGCCTTTCCAGAACCACTTTCCCGCGATCTCGCCCTCGCCAGCCTCGACGGCGTCGGAAGGCGTCTCAGAAGTTTGGTTTCGGTCCTCGACCTCCGTCGCGAGCGCGGGAGCCGCGGCGAGCGCGGCGAGCGCGATCAGGGCTACGGCGGCGTGAAAGACGCGTGGTCGCGTGACGGGCATCGGGCGGTGGGCGTGCGCGCGAAGAGTGGCGCACCACACGTCCTCCACGCCTCACACGTCGTTCTCTGAACGCGTCGTCCTAGAGGCGCTTTCCGCAATGTTTTCGCCAGATCGCCGCTGCCGAGAAAAACGGCTGCTCCCCTTCGCCTCGCTATTTGAAAAACTTCCTGAGGCGGGGTCATACTCGGGCGCGATGGACGACCCGAACGTGACGTACGAGGCGGATGAGACGTTCGACAGCGTGTCCGTGTCGAGTGTTTCCAGCGTGGGCACGTACAGCGACCTCGGGTCGCCTCGTTTGACGGGTGTCCGCGGCGTGCTTCAAGCCGGGGACAAACTTCGCGAGCGCGTCGAGGATTTCTGTAACGACATCCACGACGCGTACACGTTCGACCTGAACCCCGAGTACCG
>MDSV01207246.1_pt1 | contig 21087 bp, 17 predicted proteins | sample 810851 | NCBI WGS metagenome assembly MDSV01 (sample SAMN05326640, study PRJNA326480) | marine metagenome | isolation source: seawater | place: Atlantic Ocean: North East | collected 2012 | reverse complement strand
CTGCCTCTTTAAACTCCTCATTAGCATCAAAGTTATTTAATAAATATATTTATGCAAAATACGAATTTTATTTAAAAAATAATTCATCAACTTTGATTAGAAATGTGTGTGGAGAAGCAGATGTATTTGTAAAAAAATTATTACTTCCATTAATTCATTTAATTTTAGATATATTAATTTTAATAGGAATCATAACTATTCTTCTATTAATTGAATTCAAAAGTGTTTTTTTTGTTACTTTTACGTATATTTTATTTGGCTCAATATTTTTACTCTCAATTAAAAAGAAACTTAAAAAAATAGGTGAAGGTCATTTATTTAATTCTCAGAAAAGAATTTTAATTTCACAAAGTGCCTTTCAAGGAATTAAATCAATAAAAATATTTTTAAAAGAAGAAATATTTTTCAAGTTTTTTAAATTTTTTACTAATAATAATCTTTTACTTACAAGATCTCAGGCTTTTTTAATGTCTATTCCTAGACATTTTTTTGAACTTTTAACTGTTTCACTTTTTGCATTCATAATAATTATTTTTTTTAACGACCCATTAAGTTTTAGTGAAATGATGCCAAAATTAACTTTATTTGCTGCTGCAGCAGTAAAGTTAGTTCCAAGTGTTAACAAAATAATAATAAATATTCAAATTCTTAAAGCTGGAACTGCATCTTTAAATAACTTACACAATGAATTTAGAAACTTTGATAAAGTTGAGGTAATTGATAAAGAATTTGAAAAAGTTGATTTTAAAAATGAAATTAAAATAGAAAATTTATCTTTTTCTTATGAAAATAATTTTAATATTTTAAAAAATATTAATATAGAAATACCAAAAAATGTTTGTATAGGAATCATAGGCAAAACTGGAGTTGGGAAATCTACTTTCTTAGATATTATTTTAGGACTAATTAACTATCAAAAAGGAAAAATTTTTGTTGATAAAAAAGATATTAAAAAAAATTTAAGAGGTTGGCAAAATATAATAGGATATGTACCTCAAGATGTTTTTATTTTAGATGATACCTTAAAAAATAATATTACTTTAAGTTTTGATCAAAAAATTGATGAAAAATTATTAAATGAAGCAATGAATATATCTCAAATTTTTGAATTTTTAGAAGACTCAAAATCTAGATTAAATTCAATGGTTGGTGAAAAAGGGGTTCGTTTATCTGGAGGCCAAAGACAAAGAATAGGAATAGCAAGAGCACTATATAAAAATCCAGAATTATTAATACTTGATGAGGCTACTAGTTCTCTAGACACAAATACTGAAAGAAAAATAATAACTGATTTAAATAAAATTAAAGGAAAAAAAACGATAATTATTGTTTCTCACAGAGATAGTGCATTAAAAATTTGTGATAGTGTTTATGAAATTAAAGATCAGATAATTTCTAAAAATAGATAATTATTCTAATAGATAGTTTTTAAACTTTGAATTATTTTTTTTTATTTTTAAATATTTGAATATCATTTTTGCAACCTCTAAATCACTTTTTTCATCTATTTCAAACTCACTAAATAAATCCTGTTTAAAATAATTTACTTTTTTAAAAAGTCTTTTTTTATAAGTAATAAATTTATCTAAAGAAAAAATATAAAATGATCCATTTTCAATCAATCTTTTCATCATATTTTGACGATTTTTTCTTTGAATACCTAAGTTGTAGTCAGGTAGTATTTTTTTTTTATTAGTTGTCCAGGTAAAATAACTTTTTAATTCTGTTGCAGAAAAAAGGCTATCACAGTTTACTTTTATAAATTTTGTTAATGCTAAATCTATATCATTTTTTTTTCTAAAAGGTGATGTTGCCTGAAGAACAACTAAATATTTTGGATTGAATTTTTTTTTTATTAATTTTGCAGAATGTAACCAACCTTCCTCAGATGAACTTGTATCTTTAGATATTCTGCTAGGTCTTAAAATTATATTTGCACCATATTTTTTTGATATATTAAGTATTTTTTTATTATCAGAGCTGACCCAAACTTTTTGAATTTTTTTTGAAATTTTACAAGATTTGATAGTCCAATATATTAGTGGCTTTCCATTTATATTTTTTAAATTTTTATTTTTTATTCCTTTTGATCCTCCTCTAGCCAAAATAACAGCATGTATCTTATTTAATCTCATCTAATTTTTTATATATTTGTAAAAGTCAATTTATAATGTATGTAATAATATTCTTATATAAATTTTATGATAAAAAAACCTTATTTAATTGCTGAAATAGGCATTAATCACAATGGAGATATAAATTTAGTAAAAAAACTTATAGATCAAGCTATATCAGCAAATTTTGATGCAGTAAAGTTTCAGAAAAGAGATATTGATTTAGTATATTCAGAAGAGTTACTAAATTCATATAGAGAAAGTCCATGGGGAAAAACTCAAAGAGAACAAAAAAAGGGATTAGAACTCTCAAAGTCTGATTATGACGATATAAATAATTACTGTAATCGAAACAAAATTGAATGGTTTGCATCTGCCTGGGATATTAATAGTCTAACTTTTTTAGATCAGTATAACTTAAAATATCATAAAATTGCCTCTGCCATGATAATTGATAATAAGTTTTTAGAAGAGGTTGCAAAAAGAAAAAAACATACTTTCATATCAACAGGCATGTCAGAAGTGAAAGATATTACTAGCGCAGTTGAAATATTTAGAAAAAATCATTGCAGTTTTGAACTTATGCATTGTGTTTCAACATATCCTACAAAACCAACAGATGTGAATTTATTAACTATAAACTCATTAAAAAAAAAATTTAACTGTGATGTCGGTTATAGTGGACACGAAAATGGAGTAGTTATTTCTTTAGGAGCTGTGGCTTTAGGCATTACTTCATTAGAAAGGCACATAACTTTAGATAGAACAATGTATGGCAGTGATCAGGCTGCCTCTATTGAGCTAAAAGGTATGAAGGATTTAACAAATAGTATTAGAAAAATGTTAGAGGGTTTTGGTCAAGAAAAATTGGGACATATTACTGATGAAGAAAAATTAATTGCAAAAAAATTAAGAGCACATATTAAGTAAATATGACATATAATTAAACAATAATGTCATACAAAATTATCAAAAAACAATCTCTAAGTCTAATTAACGAGTTAAATCATATCAAGAATCCAGAGGTTAAAAAATTAATCAAAATAAAAAATATAATTAAAAGAAATATTCTTTCAAAAAATAAAATTATGATGTGTGGAAATGGTGGCTCTTCAGCTCAAGCATCTCATTTTTCAACTGAACTTGTTGTCAGATTTAAAAAAAAATTTGAGAGAAAGGCTTATAATTCTATTTGCTTGTCCTCTGATCCTTCATTGCTAACTGCCATAGGAAATGATTATGGATTTGAAAAAATCTTTTCAAGACAAATTGAAGGTATATCTTCAAATAGAGATTTATTAATAATATTTACAACATCTGGTAATTCAAAAAATTTAATTGAAGCGATTAAAGCAGCTAAAAGAAAAAAAGTTGAAATAATATCTTTTACAGGAAATGATGGGGGCAAGGTCAAAAAAATTACAAAATATAATTACAATATAAATTCATCTGATACAGCAAGAATTCAAGAAATTCATTTATTTTTGATTCATTTGATCATAGAAATTATTGAGATCGATTTTAGAAAAAACAATTGATAATTACATAATTAAGCATTAAAAAAATTATTATTCAAAATATAGATGAAAAAGCTTTTATTTACTTTCATATTTTTTATATTGAGGTGTTCCTGTAAATTGAATTTAATATATATACCTGCATACTTGATTTTTTTTTCTTTAAGAAAAATTAAAAAAATTAAATATGGGAGGATAAAAAAAAGATTTTTGGTTCTCCATAAATCTGTGGGCATAGATGACTTAGTTGCTACTTTTGACAAAAAAAAATCAAATATTGAATTGGTAGTCATAAGGAGAAAAATATTAAAAATATTTTATAATTGTTTTGTTAAAAACGATAATCTTACCGATTATAATTATTACACAGAAGATAAAGATATTTTAAATGGACAAAAAAAATATAACGAATATTTGAATAAAATTTTTTATAAAATACTTAAAATAAAAAATTTTGATGGATTTATAAATTTCAATATATTTTATAAATGTGAAGTAGAATTACAGAAAGTTTCAAAAGATTTAGGTTTAAAGTTTTATTCCATTCATAAAGAAGTTATGCACACACCAGGATATAGAAAAGGTATAAAATGGATATATTCAAATACTGCTAATAAATTTTATGGAACAAAAATACTTATCTATAATTACTTTGAAAAAAAGTTGCTCATAGAATCAAAAGTTTCTAGTGCAAAAAAAATTAAAGTTGTTGGTATGCCAAGATTAATAAATAGTTTAAAAATTAGATCAAATTCTTCTACAAAAAATAAAGATCTAAATAAAAATATTATTTTATATGGATTTGGAAATAGATATTTACCATATAATAGGAGTCCGTATTTTAAAAAACCGAAGGACCCTTTATTTGAAAATAAGCACGATATTAATTCTGATAAAATTCAAGCTAGAACAATAAATATGCTGATTAAAGTTCTTAAATTAGAACCAGAGGTTAAATTAACAATTAAATCTAAAGACGCATTCACTGTAAATACAAAAAAATTTTCTGAATTTGGTGACAGGGTTCAGTTTATTGAGGGTGGATCTGGACACCACCTCTTACAAGAAAATGGAATAATAATTGCATTTAATAATTCTACTATAGTTTTTGAGGCATTAGCAGCTGGTAAAATAGTATTTTCTCCTTTCCAGAAAATTAAAAGTGGAGAATTATTTGATTTTAAAAGTTGTACAATTTGTAGTAACTCTGAAAAAAATTTAATAAAAAAATTATTAAATTTTATAAACAACAAATCAAAATTGAATAGAAACTTTAAAAAAAAGTCAGATAAAATTATTGATCTTTATTTAAATAATTCAGATGGCAAAGCTGGAAATAGATTAATTAGAGAAATAAGCTAATTTTAAATTATTTAACTCAGAGAAATCTATAAGATGGATATCGATCTGTAGGTATAGAATAAATTTTTTTTGATAAACTGTAATTTTTATATATTTCTCTATTTGCAATTTTTAAGATTGCTTGGATATCATTAATAATTTTCGATCTTAAAATATCAAAATTTTTATTTTTAATTTTTTTAATTTCTTGGAAGTTTAGATTTGAAAGTTTTTCACTTAAAATTTTATTTGCCAATTTATGTCCTTTACTTGACAGGTGAATTTCACTACTAAAATATTCTAATCTTTTTTTTCCATTTATTTTTTTAAATTCTGAACTTAAATCAATAAAAGGTAATTGAAAAAAATTAGCTACATTACTATTTACAATCGTATTTATTTCTAAACACAAAGATTGATATAAATGATATTTTTGATCTAACCTAGAATTTTTATTTATATAATTAATCACTTCTGTACTATCAGACAAATAAGCTAATCCTGGATTATTTAAAATGACTGCTTTTTTATCATTAATTAATTCAAATATTTTTTCTAAGTTTTTAAGCCAATACTTAATATAATTGTTATTTACGAAATTTATCCATCTTTCAGTGCCATAAAAATTCATTAATCTTATAAATCTTTTGTGAGTAAATTTTTTTATTAATTTAGCAAAATAATAATTTTTACATAATTTAGATAAAAAGATATTTTTTTGATAAATAAAATTAGTTTCTATACAATTAAGGGGTCTTTTATTATTAATTGATAATGGGTATACTGAATTAATAAATTCTTCATTCCAACCATTATTAAAAACGAAAATACTTTCGGAACTTTTATAAGAACTAACAGCAAAATTTTTTAATTTATGAAAATCTTGTAGAATATTATGCCCAGGAATTGAATAATTTTTATAATAACAATTTTTAGTTTCTGATATTTCTGAAAAAGATTTTTCAATAAAAGAATCTTTTTGATCAACATCTATGCAGAATGAAGTCGACCCACCAAATACTTTCATAATATATTTATGATTTTTATATTTCAATAAAGGTTTTAAAAAAAAATCATCATCTACTTCGTAGTCTATTGGTTTATTTGTTTCCTTGTGAAAAAAACCCCTATCAAAATTCTTTTTAGGTTTATTTTTATTCAGACCGTAACCAAAAGCTTTAATATCTTTAAAATTTAGATACATTTTTTTTTTTTGATATGATTAAATTATTTATAATTAAGTAGTCCAAATTAGTATTAATAAAAGTTTTCATTGCATCAAAAGGTGTCTCCACTATTGGTTCATTGTTTACGTTAAAAGACGTATTTACAAGCATTGGACAACCAGTAACTGAATAAAATTCATTTAATAATTTGTAAATAGGAAGGTCTTTATTTGATATAGTTTGAACTCTGGCTGAATTATCAACATGTGTAATAGCTGGAAATAAGGATCTTTCTTCATTAATTTTTTCAAAAATATCTTTTGTTTTTAAATTATTATTTATTAGTTTATCACTTTTTAGATAGTATGTTTTTTGCATGTAAGGACTTTCCTCACAATCCTCAAAGTATTCTTTAACAAATTCCTTTAAAACAATAGGTGCAAATGGTCTAAATGATTCTCGAAATTTGATTTTAAGATTTATTTTTTTTTGTGCATCTGAATTTCTTGGATCTGCAATGATAGATCTATTCCCTAATGACCTAGGTCCAAATTCTGATCTTTCAGCAAAAAAGCCGATTATTTTTTGATTTATTAGTAAATCAACGATTTCCTTATAATCCGAAAATTCGTGATAATTTAAATCAAAAATTTTACATAAATAAATAATTTCTTGAGAATTTTTTTTATAGCTGGATCCAACAAAAATATCTTTAATTTTTGATCTTTCTAAATTAATGTTTTCGTATGACGCAAATGTTGCAAAAGCAGCACATCCATAAGCATTACCAGAATCTCCAGGAGATGGAAAAATATGTATATTTTTTTTGAATAATTTTTCAATTTTTCCATTTGCAACACAATTAAGTGCAACACCACCTCCTAAAACTATATTACTAGTCTCATGTTTTTCAATTTCAAATCTTATTATTTTGAATATTATTTTTTCAATTACTGACTGAATTGAAGCAGCAATATCACAGTGTATATTTAAAATTTTATCATTTTTATTTCTTTTTTTTATTAAAAAAAATTTTTCAAGTTCCTTAGTAATTATTTCTTTATTTCCCATGAAATTGAAATATTTATCGTTTATTTTAAAACTTCCGTCTTCAAATACATTTACTAATTCACTAAAAATTTTATTTTCATATATACTCTTTCCAAATGGTGATAATCCCATCATTTTATATTCTCCACTATTAACATCAAATCCTAGAAAATATGTAAATGCTGAATATAATAGGCCCAAAGAATTAGGTTCATGTATTTTCTTAATATTCTTTAAATGATTATTTTTTCCATGAAACACACTTGTTGAAACAGTCTCTCCCATTCCATCAAAAGTAAAAATAAGAGCATCTTTAAAACTTGAAGAATAGTAACCAGCTGCAGCATGGCTGTAGTGGTGGTCTAAAAAATTTAAATTAAAATTTTTAAATCCAATAAAAGACAAATCTGATGACAATCTATCTTTTATCTTTTGTTTTTTTTTTTTACTTATCCATTCTAGACTTTCATGAAAAACTATATTTTTAATTATTTTTTTATCTAAATTTAAATAATCCAATCCTTCTAATAGCGACAAAAAAGGAAAGCTACTATCATTTTTAATTCTAGTATGTCTCTCTTCTTGTGAAGCATAAAGGATTTTTCCATTACACAAAAAACAAACAGAACTATCATGTAAATAAGATGATATACCTAAAACTATATCATCTTTTTTAATATCATATTGGGTTGTTAGATTATGACCTTTTATAAAGCTACTATTCACAATAATATTTGACTTTTATGTTAAAAATGCCACTTTTTAACGGTTTTTATATTCGATCTCAATTGTTTCTCCTCCTAAATTTTCAATGTTAAAATGATTGATATTAAACATTTTTTCCATTTTCTCTTCAATTAATTTCTTATTAATTAAATTAGGCATTTTTTGATTGATTTTTTTCTCTCTAAATAAATTTTTTATTTTTTGTAAATATTTTTTTAATTCTAAACTAGTTTGGTATTTGTGAAATTTTTCTGTTTTTCTAGTTTTTAATTTATTTAAATGTTTAATTATAGTATCTGATGAGTAAACTTGATCGTAATTAGTTATATTATTGTTTAATATCTTTTTAATTTCAAAACTATTTTTTTTTAAAAGTTTGATTTTGTTTGCATCTAGAGAGTTTATTTTTTGTGAAATCTTAAATGGAATATTTTTTTCATAATTATTTATTTTTCTATTTGGTAAATAATAAAATAATTTTTTTTTAAATAGCATAGCTTCTATCGATGTTCCACATCCTCTATGTATCAAACCCTCTGAAGCTAGTATCCAAGGAGTGATATCTCCATCATAAATTATTTTAGTATTACTATTTTGTTCGACATCATTATACCAATTATCTATATTTATGTCACCAGGATGAGGTCTAATAATTATTCGAAGTTTATTTTTTTTTGAGAAAGAATTTATATTTTTTATAAAATTTTTATAGTCTGAAAAGGCATTAGTAGCAATTTCGTTAATTATTTTTATATTTCTTTTATTATATTTTTTTTTATTTAATTTATTATTAATCCTTTCATTTAAAGTTTCTTTATTTAAGATACCAAAATTTGATGCAAATAAGTAAAATTTACCATATTTTTTTTTTATTTTTTTAGCTTTATCAAAATAATATTTTGAATATTTTTTTTTACAAAGATCGTATTTTGGCCAACCACTCGCCACAATTTTATTTTTATTAAACTTAATATTTTTTTGAATTCTTTTTTGTAAATTTTTACCAATTACAAAAAACTTACTTATATAATTTAAATTAACAATTCTATATTGTAAAGCCGCCTCAATATTACCCATAGCCAATCCCATTTCTTCATCTAATACAGCTGTATGGTCACATTTTTTTATTAATTTAAGTGTTTGATTAGTACTTTGGCTAAAGGCACTCTTATAAAAAAAAATACCCTCTTTTATTTTTTTTTTTTTTAATAAATTAAATATCCCAACTTTTCCCCCAAGATAAACCCTATAACCAGCTTTAGCCATTTTTCCTGCTAAAAATATTCTTGAGGAAAGTTCTCTAAACATTATTTCAATTGGTATATATATGTTAGGTTTAAATGACATTAAATAGAATTATAATTATAATTTTAAATTGGATCTCGAAATTTTTTTAAAGATTATATTTTTTAATATATTTTTTAAGTACTTAATTTGATTTTTCATTACTATTTGTAAGAATATAATATTAAGTAAGTATTTTAAACCCTGAAACTTAATAAGATTAAATATCATTTTATTTGCACCAGAAAAATTATTTTTTCCTATTTGTTTATTAATACTTTTATATTCATTTTTAAAATTTTGTTTACTTAGTTTGTTTATCATTGGTATTGTTAAATCTAATGGTCTTGTTATTTTATAATTGTTTTTTATCAAATAATTATCTATTTCTTCTTTCAAATACTTCAAATAGATTTTCTCTTTTTTGAATTTCTTTTCTAAAATAGGGTAATATTTTTTATCAATATAACCTTTGTGGTAAACAATATGATAAATTAATGTATACAATTTATCTTTAAAATTCAAAGTATAGTAATTTAAGTATTTAATTTTTCTTTTGAGCAAGACTTTTTGCCATTGTTCACAAATATAATTATCTCCAAGATATCTAATATCAAAAAAAAAATGTTTACCTTTTATCTTAACAAAATTTGCAACTTTGAATCCATAATCTTCAACAGGGTCACCAGAATTAGAAATTAATTTGAGATTTTTGTGTTTAAATGATTGTCCATCAATTTCTTTCTTAAATAAAAAGTAGTTATTACAAAGAACATCTATATCTCCGTATTTATCAAGTTTATCTCTTATAAATACATATTTTAATTTTTTATTTCTATTAAGCTTTTTAATTAAACTATTTAGAGATTGATGATTAAACTGAGCGTCTGTAAAATATTTATAAGGATAATTTTTTTTATTTCTTGATATATAAAAAGCATTTCTTTTAGCTTCTTCAAAATTGTCAGATATATGAATTATATTTCTACGTTTTCTTCTAATTTTTTTTTTAAATTCAAATATGTTACTATCAACATATCTTACCTCATTAGTAAAAAGCATCTTTTTTTTTTTAAAAAGAGATTTTTTATTTAATATAATATAGCAAATAGCATCTTTCGTAAATTTTGGAGAATATCTGTCAATTTCACGATTGTAAAATTTGTCAAGCCAGAAAATTCTATCTTTAAAAATATCTTCATAGCAATTTTTAGATAAAAGAATTTTATCTATGACTCTAAAATTTTTGTTTTTTTTAATTTCTTCATATACTAGTTTATCGTTAGATTTGTCCCATACAATTAATGTTCTTAGATCATTAGATTTAAAATCAATTTTTTTTAAACTTAAATTAATTCTATTTTTTGAATATTCATCAAAAAACATTCTTTTTTTTATATAAATTATATTTTCATTAAAAATTTTTCCTGATTGCGCAAAGTCTATAAGTTTTAATTTTTTATCTTTTACTAGTAAATTTTCAGAGTTAATGTCTCCATGAAAACAATAATTTTGTTTTAAAGCTTTAAGAATTTTTTTTAGTTGATTAACCCAGTTTTTTGGTCGATTGAAAGAATTAATTTTTTTCCCAGCATTTGTTAGTTCAATTATTTTTTTTTCATAATCTATATTTAAAATTTGAGGGGTAAAATTGTAATTTTTAAATTTTTTTAACCAATATATTTCATTCAAAAACCTTTCATGTTGCCAGTCATGAAATTTTTTTTTAATTATATTATTTTGATATATAATTTTACTCATTGGATATTTGATTTTAATATCTCATTAGATTTGTTTGTAGTGATAAAATTATAAATTCTATTGGATAAAAAAAATAACATATGTATTGTTATAATACAATTTTTAAATGAATAAATATCTTAAATTTAAATCAATAAAGACTAAAAGTCTTACAACAGCAAAAATCAAAAAAATTATATCATTAAAAAAACAAATTTATAAATTTTCTTTATCCTCACAAAAAAGATGGTTTTTAAAAAATATTAATTCTAATGATATAAATAATTTGATTATTTATGATAAAAATATCATCGGATATACTGCATTAAGAATAAAAAAAGGTTTTTTGAATAGGAAGCAAATAGATTTATTAATTTTCGATACCTTCCTAGTAGATAAATCTTTTAGAAAAAAAGGTTTTGGTACAGAATTAATGAAATTTAATAACCATATCATTAAAAAGAAAAAAATGGGCTCCTTGTTAATTTGTGAAAAAAGTATGATTAAATTTTACAAAAAATTTGATTGGTATAACTTTAATAAAAAAAAGATTAAATTTTCGAATCATAATATGAATAAAAAAAGTGTAATGCTTAACAATATCAAAATAAAAAATATCAAAAATTTATTTATTTATTTATAATTATGCTAAAACCCTGCTTTATTCTCGCTAGAAAAAATTCTAAAGGTTTAAAGAAAAAAAATATTTATAGATTCGATGGTTTACCATTAATAGCCCATACAATTAAATACGCAAAAAAATCAAAATATGTGACTAATGTAGTAGTTTCTACAGATGACATTAGAATTAAAAAAATTTCTGAAAAATATAATTGTGACGTAATTTATCCAAGACCTAAAAAATTTAGTGACGATAGAGCTTCCAGTCTTGCTGCATTAAAACATGCTATCTTAGAATTTGAAAAGAAATATTCAAAAATAAATTTTTTTTGCTATCTTCAAGTAACAGAACCTTTAAGACCTAAAAAAATTTTAGATCAGTGTTTTGATTATGTATTAAATAAAAAATATAAATCTGCTTTTGCAGGCTTTACTTTTCATAAAAATTTCTGGATAGATAAAGATAAGAAATCATATAAATCTATTACTCCTATTTTAGAAACTAGTAAACCACGTCAATTAAGAAAAAATATTTATAGAGCAGATTTTGGTGTTGCTTTAGTTTCTAATAGAAATACAGTAATTAATAAAAATTCATTAATTCAAAAACCATTCAAGATAGTACCTTATCAAGAATATTCTGGACATTTGGATATTCATAATAAAAAAGATATTTTATTTGGCGAGATGTTAAAAAAATTAAATAATAAGATTCAGAAATATAAATATTAATATTATGTGTGGAATAGCAGGTTATTTTGGAAATAGTGATATTTCTAAATTTAAAATTAAAAAAACATTAGAAATAATGAAAAATCGTGGTCCAGACTCTCAAAATTATAATGAAATTATTTCTAAAAAAAAAAAGGTTATTTTTTTACATTCTAGATTATCTATTATCGATTTAAAAAACAGATCTAATCAACCATTCTATTCAGAGGGATTTTGTATAATATTTAATGGTGAAATTTATAATTATATTGAACTAAGAAATGCCCTAATAAAAAAAAATATTAAGTTTAAAACTAATTCAGATACAGAAGTTCTTTTAAATTATTATAAATACTATGGAGTAGAATGTCTTAAATATTTTGAGGGTATGTGGAGTTTTGCAATTTATGATTTTAAAAAAAAAATTATATTTCTCTCAAGAGATAGATTTGGTGAAAAACCACTATATTATTTAGTAGATGATCAAAATAAATTTTTTTTTGGTTCTGAGATAAAATTTATTAGAACATTATCAACTAAAAATTTAAATATTAATTATGATAAAATATCGAAATTTCTAAATTTTGGATATAAATCACAAAAAAAGGATAACGAATTTTTTTTTAAGAAAATAAAAGAAGTTAAAAAAGGAGAATATTTAATCATTAACAATGATTCTAAGATTAAATTAGTAAAATACTGGGCACCAAAAATAAAGATAAATAATAAAGTTTCTTTAAATGAAACAATTTTAAAAACTAAGCAAAATTTAATTCAGTCTCTTAAAATAAGAACAAGAGCTGACGTTCCGATAGCATTCACTCTAAGTGGTGGTATAGATTCAGCTAGTTTGGTTTCAGTAGCATCAAAAATTTTAAATTTGAAGTTTAAAACTTATTCAATTATCGATAAAGATCCAAGATACAATGAAAGTAAAAATATTGATATAATTGTTCAAGATTTAAAGTGTAAAAATAAAAAAATTACACTCAATAAAGAAAAAGATTTAAATAATTTATCTAATGTTATTACTTATAACGAGAAACCCCTAGCGTCTATTGCACAATATAATCATTCTTTATTAATGAAAGAAATTCAAAAGGATGGCTATAAAGTTTGCATCAATGGAACCATGGCAGACGAATTATTCGCTGGATACTATGATCATCACTTAATGTATTTCGCATCAATTAGCAAAGATAAAAATTTTCAAGATGAAGTTAAGATTTGGAAAAAAAACGTTCTTCCATTAATTAGAAATCCTTTTTTCCGAAAACATGATTTGTATATAAAAAATAAAAATTTTAGAGAACATGTTTATGATAATCACACTGAGCTCAAAACTTATTTGAATATAAAAAAACAATACAAATTTAATGAAAAATTATTTAATAAAAATATTTTAAAAAATAGAATGTTGAATGAAATTTTTTATGAAAATACCCCTCAAATTTTAGATGATGAGGATTTAAATTCTATGAATTATTCAATTGAAAACAGAAGCCCTTTTTTGGATAGGGACATATTTAATTTAATGTTATCAACTGCTCCAAAAAAATATATTAAAAATGGATTCAAAAAATACATTCTTAGAAAATCTATGGAAGGAATAGTTAATAAAAAAATATTATGGGATATAAATAAAAAAGGATTTAATGCAAATATTACATCTCTATTTGATTTAAAAAATAAAAAAATGAGAGAATATATACTTAATAAAAATTCAAGGATTTATCATTTTGTTAATTATAATAAGTTTGAAGAGTTGATAAATAAAAATTATTTCCCTAACTCATTAAGTAAATTTGTTTTTAATGTCTTAAATTGCCAAATATTTTTGGATAAGTTTGACTTAAATTAATCATTAATTTATCTCATTAAATTATAAACTTTTCTGGAAAGTTTATATAATTTACTATTTATATTTTTTGTAATAAACCTTAAAAACAAATTTTTGGATTGGTCTAAAAAATTGTAGTATAAAAAAGATTGTCCAGCTTTTTGTCTATAATGATTTTTATAAATTTCAAATTCCTCCTCTGAATTTATACCACCATTATCTGACCATTTGGATATTATATAGTTAAAATGATTTTCGTATAAATTATCCATATTGTGTAAAGTCGTTTTCATAAAATTTCCAATAAATAAATCATCAAAAATTTTATGATTTACAGTTTCCATTAAACTATTTCTTGGAACCTCAAAAGTAATCCCTTTTTTTAGCTTATTTCTAAAATTAACAGTATGCTCATTGCCTCCAACCTTTAATTTTATGAATCCCAAAACATTATTTAATTTTTTTTTAGTTAAAAAGTATTGATTTATCTTTTCAATATCATTTTTTTCTAATTGATCACTCCAGTTATCCCCAAATTCTTCAGGGCTTTTTATCTTTATCTTTAATTTTTCTGGATTAATATTTTCGACTTCTCCATTAATACAATTAATAGTTACAAAAGGTTTAATAACACTATATTTTTTATCTAGACCTTTAGCGTAATCTTCTTCAGGAACAGTTTCTTCTTGTGCCCAAACAGAGTCGCTTCTTTGATATTGATGAAAAGAACTAAAAGGTATTATATTAGTTGTTCCTAATATATCAGACATATCACTTAATTGTTTTCCAACTTCAATTTTATTCTCATGAGATCTTGTTATTTTATTTCCATCCTCGGAATAAAAATTTATCATATCAGAGTCCCCATAACCTGATAAAGAAAGAGTGTAGCTATTTTTATAATTTTTAGTTAGTTTTCTGATGTAACTAGAATAATATTTAATTCCAGCGTCGTTTAAATTAATGAATAATCTTTTATTAATTTCTAAAATTAATATCGAGTCCTGTATCCAGTTTGTTACACACTGAATTCTAATATTTTTACTTAAATCATACCATTTTTTGTCTTTTAATATTTCAACATCATATTTTAAATTTAAAAGATCTTTATAAATTCTACTACCATAATGATCGGGTAAAAGTATTTTTTTTCCTTTAAATCTCAAAATACTTTCAGGGTTAATATGGTCAGGGTGACCATGAGAAAACCATAGATATTTAGAATTATAAATATCTTCTTTAAAATTTTTTGGAATTTTATTTGTACCTATCCAGCTTCCGTAGTAAGCGGGGTCTTCATCTGATATCCAGGGATCTGTAGATAAAATTGGTTTATCTTCATATGCTATTAAAGTAGCATTTCCTATAGTAGACAATTTTAACATCGTTTAATTTTTTATATTTTAATTAGCTAATAATATTTATACTACAAAATTAAGTTATTAAAAAATTTTAAAATTTGTAAATATTTTTATCTTTAGCGTTTATATATTTTCCTCTTAAATCAACTATAAATTTTGATTTTTGTAATATTTTTTTATAGTTGTAATAATCATGATTTGTCGCAATAATAACAACTTCACTTTCTTTCAAAGCATTCTTGTAGCTTTTTATAGAATGAATATATTTTTTTTTATTTTTAAATTCAATTTGTATTTTTTTGATATAGGGATCATGAAATTTAATTCTTAATTTTTCTTTATATAATTTATTAAATAAAGCAAGACTTGGAGACTCTCTTAAGTCATCAACATTTGCTTTATATGTAACCCCTAAATATAAAATTTTTTTATTCATTATTTTTTTATTTTTAAAAAAATTATATATTTTATTGAAAGACCAATTAAAAACTTCCTTATTGATATTCTTAGATGCATTTATAAATTTTGAACGATAATTTCTATTTTTTGCAGCCCAATCTAGGTAAAAAGGATCTACAGGTATGCAGTGACCCCCTATACCTGGGCCTGGAGCAAAAGGTCTAAATCCAAAATTTTTAGTTTTAGCAGCTTTAATTACATCCCAAACATTTATATCTAGTTTATTAGAGATTATTTTAAATTCATTTATAAAACCTATGTTGATTGATCTGTAAGTATTTTCTAAAAGCTTAGATAATTCTGCTACTTTAATAGACTCTGCAACAAAAACTTTTTTAACTATATGTTTATATATTTCTTTTATAATTTTTTCACAAAGTTTAGTTTGTCCACTTATTACTTTAGGTGTAATATTGTAAGTAAATAATGGATCTCCAGGATTTTCTCTCTCTGGCGAAAAACCTAAAAAAATATCTTTACCTGGAACTAGTTTTTTATTTTTTAGTAGTTTTTTAAAATATTTATCTGTTGCACCTGGATAGACTGTGCTTTCTAGTATCACAGTTTGATTTGGTAAAATAAACTTTCTTAATTCACTGATACAACTATTAATATATCTCAAGTCAGGGGTATAATTTTTTTTTAATGGGGTTGGTAAAGCAATAATAATTATATTTGCTTCAGTTGTAAGTTTATAATTGTTAGAAACAAAACTTTTATTTTTTTTGAAATAACTTAATTTATTAATTTTCAGACCACTTATGTAACTTTTTCCATTTCTTAAAAAATTTATTTTCTTTTTATCTGCATCAATGCCTAAAACTTCAATTCCAGCTTTAATAAAACGCATGCATAGTGGCAATCCCACATATCCTAATCCGATGATTGCAACTTTAATTTTTTTTTGTTTTATTTTGGCTATTATTTCATTATTCATAAAATGAGTTGTATCTATAGTTATAAATTTATAAACTAATTTTTTTATTTAATCTTAAAATGACAAAATTAATTGCTGAAATAGGATGGAACCATATGGGCAATCTTAAAATTGCTAAACAGATGATAAAATCTGCAAAAAACAGTGGAGCCGATTACGTAAAAACACAAATATTTGATACTAAGTATTTAAACAAAGGACCGTGGGATAACGATGGAAGAAGAAATATTTATAAAAAAGCCCAATTAAATAAAAAGAAATATCAATCAATGTTTAGATATGCAAATAAAATAGGCATTAAATTATTTTCTTCAGTAGTGAATAAACATGGAATAGATTTATTAAAAAAGATTCAAAAAAATATAATTAAAATACCAAGTGCTCATAATAGAGATATTGATTTGATATGTTATGCCTTAAAAAATTTTAAAAAAGTTATTATTTCTCTAGGAGCGACTAATCTAAATGATATAAAAAAAATTATTAAACTCACAAAAAAAAAGCAATTTCAAAAAAAAATTATTTTATTTCATTGTGTATCTACTTATCCATGTAAATTTAATAAAATTAATTTACCAAAGATATCATATTTAAAAAATTATTATGACAAAATAGGTTTTAGCGATCATACAGAAAATATTTATGCAAGTATTTTATCCTTAAAGTATGATCCGATAATGATTGAAAAACATTTTACAATAAATAAAAGATTACCAGGAAGAGATAATCAATTGTCAATATTACCTGAAGAACTTGCTGAAATTAGAAAATTTATTGATATATCAAAAAAAACAAAACTATTTCGGGGATTCAGTTTTTTGAAAGAAGAAAAGATTATACGTAAAATTTACTCAAAACGTTGGTCAGATTAAATTGAAAATATTTAAAAAAATTTTTTTTAGATTTAATTTCGATAATGGAAAAAATTGGGGATTTGGACACTTAAATAGATCATTATCACTTATCAATATTTTAAAAAAAAAAAAGAATTATAAAATTAATTTAATCATTAATGATACAAAGTTGACGCGAAAATATACTCAAAGAAATTTATATAATTTTAATACTTATTTTTTGAAAAATGAAAATATTTTTTCTTATAAAAAAATTTTAGATAAAAACTCTATAATTATTTTTGATACCTTAGGAACAAATAAATCGATTATTCAACATTTAAAAAAATTTTTAAAATTGAAAGTCGTCTCTTTAGAGGATATTTCCCCAGGCTTCAGGAGTTGTGATTTAGTCATAAATTCAAAGATATTTTTAAATAAATTAATGATCTCAAAAAAAAGTGTCTTTAATAGTCTTAAATTTACAATTTTAAAAAATGAATTTTCAAAAAAAAAATTTCAAAAAATTAATATAAAAAAAAAAATTAAAATATTAATTTCTTCAGGTGGATCAGATTACAAGAATATCTTATATAAATATTCTACTAAACTATTAGATTTAAAGAATATAAAACTTTCATGTCTAATTGGCCCAGGTGTTGAAAGAAAAAATAAAATTTTTAAATTAAATAATAAAGTTAATTTAATTAAAACTCCGAAAAATATAAAAAAGGTTATTGAAAGTCATGATCTTATCATAACATCTGGCGGCACTTTTATGTTTGAATGTGTTAGTCTGGGAAAATTAGTTTTAGTTTTTGAAAATTATAATCATCAAAAGAATATAATAAATTATCTTAAGAAAAAAAAAGTAATAATCAAACTTTCCAATAATGTCTCGCAATTAAAAAGAAATGTTAAAGATATATTGTTTGATATCCTTTATAAGCCTATAAAAATTTCTAAAATTCAAAAAAGGGCATATCATCTCATTGATGGCAAAGGAGCAAATAGATCTATTTATCTGATAAATAAAATTATAAAAATGTAATATTTATGTTATTCAAAAATATACATTAAATATTTGATTTAATTTTAAAGAAGTTTAAATAACATTGTACTTAATGAGAAATTTAATTCCATTTTCTAAGCCTGACATAAAGGACTCTGATATAGAAAGAGTAAAAAAAACAATAAAAAGTGGATGGTTAACTCATGGTAAAAATACTTACGAATTAGAAAATGAATTTAAAAAATTTACAAAAGCAAAATATGCAATAACAGTAGCAAATTGTACTGCAGGCTTACATTTAGCATGTCTTTCTCTTGGACTTAAAAAGGGAGATGAAGTTATAGTCCCTGCTCAAACACACACAGCAACAGCTCATGCAGTAGAATTCACTGGAGCAAAAGCTATCTTTGCTGATACTGATTTACTTTCAGGTAACATTTTAATGTCTGAAATCAAAAAAAAAGTTAATAAAAAAACTAAAGCAATTATTGTTGTTCACATGGGAGGTTATCCTTGCTCATTGAAAGAAATATCAATTTACTGCAAAAAAAAAAAATTAAGTTTAATTGAGGATTGTGCTCATGCTCTAGGTTCTACTTTTAATAATAAACATGTTGGGAACTATGGTATATGTGGAGTATTTTCTTTTTACCCAACAAAACAAATAACGTCTGGGGAAGGAGGAGTTTTGATTACAAACAATAAAACTCTTTATAATAAGATCAAAACCCTTAAAGCATTTGGTATCGACAATCCACCAGAAAAAAGAAAGAAACAAGGTTATTACGATGTTAAATATCTTGGGTTCAATTATAGAATGACAGATTTCCAAGCAGCATTGGCACTTGGTCAATTGCGAAGATATAAAAACCTTTTAAAAAAAAGAAAAAAAATCGCCAAAATGTATGAAAAAAAATTATTATCAAACAAAATAAAATTTTTAAAATATAGTGAAATGCACTCTTATTTTGTTTTTCAAATAATTTTATTATCAAAAAAAATAAGAGATAAGATTCTTTTATCTTTTAAAAAAAAAGGGATTGGAGCAAGTATACATTATGCTACTCCAGTACCGTTAATGAGTTATTATAGAAATAGATATAAAATAAATTCTAAAAATTTTAGTAATTCCAAAAGTTATAGTGATAGAGTTATCTCGTTACCTGTACACTCTGGAATTGACAGTAAAAAAATAGAATATATAAAAAAAATTATCTTTTTAAATATATAATTTAAATGAAAAAAATTAAGATCGCTATTTTTGGAGGAGCTGGTTTTATTGGTCACAATCTAGCTCTAGAATTAGTCAAAAATAAGAATTATGAAATTCTTATTATTGATAGTTTTGGAGTGAATAATTTAAAAGCTAAAAAATATAAACCTAAAGAAAATAAAAAACTATTATCATTAATATTAAAGAGTCGTTTAGATTTATTAAATAGAAGTAAATTAAGAATTTTAAACAAAGATATTAAAAACTTTCAAGACATTAAAAAAACTGTTTTATCATTTAAACCTAATTATATTTTTCATTTAGCTGCTGTTTCACATGCCAACATTTCAAATATTGACCCAAAATATACATTCGACAATAGCGTTGATACAATTATAAATACCCTAGAATTAGTGAGAATTTTAAAATGCCATTTAGTTTATCTCTCTTCGAGTATGGTTTATGGAAATTTTAAGGGTCGTAAAGTAGGTGAAAATAGCAATTGTAATCCACTTGGCATTTATGGCAATTTTAAATTTATGTGTGAAAATATGATTAAATCATACAATCAAGTGTTTAATATTTGTTATACAATTGTTAGGCCTTCAGCTCTATATGGTGAAAGGTGTATAAGTAGAAGAGTGGGACAGATTTTTATAGAAAACGCATTAATGAATAAGACAATTAAAATAAACGGTAATGGGGAAGAAAGACTGGATTTTACTTATATTAAAGATTTTGTCTCTGGTATAAAAAAAATAATTAATAACAAAAATTCTATAAACCAAACTTTTAATCTAACTTATGGATCTGGGAAAAAAATTAATGATTTGCTAAAAATTTTAAAGACAAAATTTCCAAAATTGAAAGTTATATATGCTAATAGAGATAAATTAACACCTATTAGAGGGACTCTTAGTAATAACAAAATCCGGAAAAAATTGGGTCACAAATCAAAATTTCCAATAGAAAATGGATACAGAAAATATATTGATTGGTATATAAATTTTTTTAAAAACAATTATAATTAAACATTTTTATAAATTATCTAATTCCAATAATTTATAATACTTATTAAGATTCCTAACCTTTGAATACTTATATAAACTTTTTTTTGCTAATTTAATTTTATTATTAGTTAAACTTTTTTTTTTAATAGAAT
>MDSV01109963.1_pt1 | contig 21091 bp, 21 predicted proteins | sample 810851 | NCBI WGS metagenome assembly MDSV01 (sample SAMN05326640, study PRJNA326480) | marine metagenome | isolation source: seawater | place: Atlantic Ocean: North East | collected 2012 | reverse complement strand
TAGGTCGCCATTGATCAACAATTTTCCAAAAATGTTTTTCATTTATGTTTAAATAATTCAAAAAATCCTTAAAATATTTTTTTGGAAATTCACCCTCATATTTATTCATTAACTTTATTCCTTCCTCTCTTGAAATATGTTTATCTCTTATTTCATGTGAAGCTTCTTCTGAGCATCTTCCAAGGCCGAACTTTATGTATCTCATGTAATAATGCATACCATCCATCTTATCATCTAAACTTGAATATTTAGAATATGTTCCCTCGGTTCTTTCATTGTTTGGTTTAAATCCTGTATTATCTACACAGTAGTAATAGTTTTCTTGTGGAGTCCATTTTTTATAATAAGAAAAAAAATATTTCCCTTTGATTCCTAATTTTGAGAGTTTGTTTAAATTTGGAATTTTATAAAATTCTAAATCTCCATTGTTAATATCTTTTTTTGTTAAATATTCCTTATTCTTTAGTCCATAACTAATTAGATCTTCAAATTTTACACCTTTAAAATGCTGCCTAGTCCACTCTGACATTGGTTTATATGGTTTATCTTTATGCTTTGGGTCTCCTGCATATTCAAGTTCTCCATTTTCTCCATAAAAAACAAGATTAATATTAAGCTTTAATGCTATATGAAATGGGAAATTAATTTGACCAAGTACAAATACGTGAAAAGCATCACCCAATTCCTCAAAACATAATCTTGCTAATTTTTTTTGTAAATTCCTATTCGGTGTATACAAAAAATTTGAAATACCAGACTCATTTAAAGCATCAAAGTTTTCTTTTCCAATCTGAGTATATTCAAGTGGAGACCAGGTAACCGTGAGTGGATTCATTCCATATTTATACTTTAGTTGATGAGCAACAAACCCTGAGTCTTTGCCACCACTACTAGGCACAATTACATCCCATTTTGAGTCCTTACTCCTATGTTTGTCGAGTAATCTTAATAGCTCGTTTTCCCTTTTCTGCCAGTCAATATTTCCTTTATAATTAGCATGTTTACATGCTGAGCATATTTGTTTTTCATCAAATATTATCCTAGGTCGTTGGTTTGATATACAGCATTGCTTACACCATAATATTTTTTTTGGAATATCTTTAATTTGCTTATCAAGCATAATTATACTTTAAAAAATTTTTAAGGAACTTTAAACCTTGTTTTCCACTTTTTTCTGGATGAAATTGACATCCAAAAATATTGTTATCAATAATAGATGAGCAAAATTTAAAATTATCAACAATTGTAGTGCTATAAATCATTTTTTTATTATCGGGTAATACATAGAATGAATGAACAAAATAATAAAAATCATTATTTTTGATAAAACCGTATTTTTTTTTTAAAACATTTACAGTATTCCAACCTACATGGGGTATTACATTAACTTTATTTCTTGGGAATTCTAATACTTTACCTTTTAATATAGACAATCCTCGGGTTTTTTTAAACTCATAGCTATAATTAAATAATAATTGAAAACCAAGACATATTCCAAGGAAAGGTTTTCCAGAATTAATATGTTTGATAATTACATCGATTAATTTTTTTTTTTTTAAATTAATCATTCCCTGATTAAAAGAACCTACACCTGGCAAAATAAGATAATTACTATTTTTGATATCACTTTTATTTGATGTAATTTCTACAGAAGCTCCGATTTTATTGAAAGCATTTGCAATACTAAATAAGTTGCTAGTTCCAGAATCTATTATTGATACTTTAATCATTATAATCTATTTAATTTTTTAAATATTTTTTGAACCAATATATTTTCAAATTTCTTGCTCAATGAGCTATTTTTACTGATAAAATCAATATTTCCTTCATTCAAAAAATCTTTTTCATTTAATTTTGTTCCCTGAATCAAATTATAATGTAAGAATGAGCTTAAAGCTACACCTGAAGTATTTGTATTTTTAAATAATGACTTGATTTGTTGTATATTTCCTGCTCCACCACTTATGACTAATGGAGACTTAAAAGAATTTTTAATTTTGTTTATAAATGTAAAATCAAATCCTTTTCCAGTACCATCATAATCAATAAATGTAAGAATTATCTCACCAACACCTAATTTTTGTAATTTGATAATCCAATCCTCTGCTTTTAAATTTGTAGGAGTTCTTCCATTGTTATAGTAACAAAAATAATTATTATTTTTTTTTAATACCTCTATGTTTGCAACTATAGTCGATTTTCCAAATACTCTAACTGCATCATAAATAATTTTAGGTTTTTTAATTGCTTGTGAATTTAGAGACACTTTATCAGCACCAGCCTTAAGAATTTTATAGATTTCCTCAAGATTTCTTATACCGCCGCCGACTGTTAGCGGTATGAAAATTTTTTTGGAGGTTTTATAAATAGTATCATAGAGTGCATTTTTTCCATATAATGAAGCTACTACATCTTGATAAATTAATTCATCAACGCCAAATCTATAATAGTTTTCGGCAAAATATTCAGGCTTGCCTAAAACTCGTAAACCCTCGAGATTTATTCCTTTAACAAGATTATCATTTTTTATTTCTAGTTTTGCAATGATTCTTTTTTTTAACATTTATTTTACGTTATCATAAAAATTTTTTTTTGATTAATTAGCCTAGAATGTTTATTAAATATTTTAATTAGTAATTTATGATGATTAATAGTTTCTTCAAATGATGTAAGTTTTATTTTTTTTCCATTTATTAATTTTTGAATTATTTTATAACTTATATTACTTACATAAGGTTCCTCACATTTATATTTTTTTAGTGAATTATTTTTTAGGTTTCTTATTGTAAGAATATTTTCAAATTTATTCAAAGAATAAACTTTATTATTTGTTTTTATGAAAAATAATTTATTTTTGAATTTAATATTATCCTCAAGTGTCAGTGATGACTTACCAACATTAAATTGAAGTTTTCCTTTAAGTTCATCATAGCCCCTTCTTTTTGAAGTATATAAAGCTTTATTTAAGTTATTAGAATAATTCTCAATTTTTTTTGTTTTGATTAGAAAGGCAAATAAATCTAAAAAATGAATACTATTACATGCAAGTCCCCAGTTATTTGAACAATAAGACATTTCAAATTGATTTTTAATTTGTAACTGAATTTTTTTAAATATATCTATTTCTCTTCGTAAACAATTTACCCATGCTTTTATTTTTTTTTGCCTCAATATATGAAGAGTTTGAGAAAATTGATAATTTCTAAAGTATATAAATTTTTCAAAAATTATTTTTTTTACTTTATTTTTATCGACTAATTTTTTAAAAATCTTAAATCTTTCTTTTGAACTTGTTGATATAATTACTACGTCGAATGTTAGGTTTTGATTTAAGTTTTTTAAAATAAATATATTTTTTTCTTTAAAACTAATTATTTTTTTTATATTTTTATCATAGAGAAAGATAATTATATTTGAATTTATTTTTTTTAAGGCATGTAAGTGTCTTAATCCAATATTTCCACAACCTATAATTAATATTTTTTTTTTCATTTTGAAATTTTAAATAAGTTTATTTAATTTTACAATTTTTGAAATTTTTTGTTAATAATTTCGAATTTTACATCACATCTATCAATAATACTTTTTTTGTGAGATGTTAATAATACTATCCTATCTTTTTTTAATTCTGATAAGATATTTATTATTTTAGACTCGTTTTCAATATCAAGCGCATTCAAAGACTCATCTAATATGAGTATATTAAAATCTTTATACAATGCTCTAGCAATGGCTAGTCTTTGTAACTGACCACCAGAAAGTCTTGTGCCATCTTCGCCAATTAATGTTTCGATACCATTTTCTAATTCTTTTACAAAATTTTCTAATTGTGAAAGTTTAATACATTCAATTACTTTTTTTTCATCTACATTTTCCTCAGCATAAGCAATGTTATTTTTAATAGTATCATCTAAAAAAAAGGGTTGTTGACTTATATATGCAACCTGATCAGCCCATGTTATATTATTCTTTATAAGATTTTTATTATCAATTAAAATTTCACCAGTAAAATTATTATCAAGACCAGATAATAAATTTAAAAAAGTAGATTTTCCTGATCCAGAGTCGCCACAAAGACCCGTAACCTCTCCCACATTTAATTCTAGTGTTGCATTTTCAAAAACCTGAGAATGCATTTTGGGATATTTGAATGATAGTTTTTTTATAGCAATTAACTTTTTTAATTTGTGATTGTATTCAGTGGAGAATTTATGTTTTTTTATCTCAACTAATTTTTGAGTTTGTAATTCATCATAAATCATTCTTATAGTTGGATACGCATATCTAATTCTTTGAATGTTAGACATAAATCTATTAAATGTTGGTAGAATTTTAAAGGAAACTGCAGCAAAAAGAGCCAATAAAATCAAAATTTTATCAACTTGATAATTTGAAATTCTCATAAAATAAAAAATAATTAAAAATGAGATTATGGCAACCAACTCTAGGAAATGCTTTGGCATATCTGTTGTCATTTGTCCTCTTACTGAAACAATTAAATTCCTAAACAAATAATGGTCAAGTTTTTTTAAAAAAAAATTAGCCTTACTATTAAAAAGGATTTCTTTGACTGAATTTAAGCCTTCTCTAATAACCTTATTAATTAGTCTATCAAAATGTTGTCGTTCGTTTGCCCAAATCAAACTTCTTTTTTTTAATATTAATTGATAGAAGTAAATAACTATACCAAAACAACTTATGCTAATTAATGTTATAATAGGATCAAATATTAATAACAAAATAAACAAAGCAGAAAAAATAAAAAAATCACTTACAAGATCAAGTATGGGTAATAGAATATTAGAGGTAAATAGATCTATTTCATATTTGCAGTTAATTGCAATTTTTGAGGAATTATTTTTAATATGAAAATCTAACGGTTTATTCAAATAGGAACTAAATATTCTTCTAGAAAAGTTATTTCTAATTCTAAACGTAAAACTATTTCTTATATAGAAAAGAAAAAAAGAAAAAATAAACTTAAATAAAAATAATGAAAAAAATGAGATAAATAGAAAAAATAAAATAGTTTGCTTGTCAAATCCATTCAATAAATTTGATATGAAACCTAAAAAGTACATATTTGTTTGACCGTCTGGATTTAATATATTTGAAAAAATTGGAACTAGCATTCCTAAACTTAACATTTCTAATAAAGAAAAAATTATCATCAAAAAGATAATTAGTAAAAAATTTTTTTTTTGTTTTTTTGTTAAAAGTTTAGAAAGCTTAATTATCGCATTTATCATAAATACTTTTTGTTAAATAACTTAATTGATAAGTTTGGTTTTTATTCAATTTAAATTGCTTTGATGTTTTATCATATTTGACAAAATTTTTTATTACACTCGACATAGGATTTTTTAAATATTTTTTTTTATTTTTATATTCTAAATAATTTGTGAAATTATTATTTTCCAATTTAGTAATTCTTTTTATTTTTTTTTTGTTAATTTCAAATTTAAATACAGAATTTTTTTTTTCTTTTATTTGTAATAGTTCAATTTTGATTTTAACACCTATTATTTTAAAAAAAGCGGCAAAAGAATTTTTTTTTATGTTTGATGAGATACTGTCAATTTGCATTTTTTTTTTATTTATAAAATGTATTATTAAAATTAGCACATGTGGAGCAAGGTCAAAAAAAATTTCTTTACTTATTTTATTTCCTCTAGTTTGGTAATATACAAAAATCGAATTTATTTTTTTATCTACTTTAAAATTTTTGATAAAAAAATTATACAAGTAGAACATTGGATATGAGATAAATAAGTTAGGATACTTATCGTATATTTTATCTAACTCTTTATCAATATTAGTTATATTTTTAAGTGGCATCAAAGGCTTTTCAACAAGAATTTTAGTTTTTTTATTTTTAAGTTTTTTTAAATTTTCAAGATGATATTTAGTATTTGAACAAACACTTATATAATTAAAATTTCTATTACTAATTATCTTCAAATCAGAGAATTTAATTTTTCTTTTAAATTTCAAAGTTAAGTTCTCAGAAAATTTTTTCGATTTTGTTTTATTACGAGATATTACAGTAATATCGTTAATTCCATTTCTAAGAAATTCTCTAACATGAATTTCAGCTATTTTAGTTGAACCTATTATTGCGCAGGTCTTCATAAATGATTATTTGATATCCTTTCCTTGTCTCCTTTGACTTGAGTAATTTAATCCATGAAATAAATCTTCTTTAAAATTTATTATTAAACTCAAAATTTTTGCAATACAAGTTTTTGTAATACTATTCCAACCTAATAGTTGTTTTAATTGATCTGGAGTTCTAATTTGATCTACACCTAATATCTTTTTTGATAACTCAATATTTTTAGATAGGTTTAAATTACTAGTATTTAATCCATACTTTTGAAAGTCACGTATATTTAATTCCAAATTTTTTTTAACTTGTTTTATGTAATTCTTGTCATCAGTTTCTAAATATAATTTTTTAGTTAAGTAAACTTTTTTATTTAGATATAGTGAATAGATTATTGCTGAGCCTGGATAAATGCATAGAATATTTTTGTGGGATTTAATATTAATATATAATTTCTTTAAATAGTCCCTACTACCTCTTGAGCCCCAAGTTACAAATTTTAATTTTTTATATTTCTTATATTTTTTTTTTAATAAATCGATATCTCTGGTTGAAACACTTATTGTGTAAGGGGCTGAGAATTTTTTTAATAAATCTTTATATATTTCTAAATAATTAATTTCATTTTTTACCTCAGGTTGCGAAAGCAACGGGAAGACTAATGTACCTTGATTTTTTTTTTTTTTAAATTTATATATTTTTTCTAAATAAATAAATACAGATCCAACTGGAATAATATTCTTAAATCCATTACTTAAACACTTTTCAGCTATTTTTTCATTCCAAACTAACCAGGGAGATGCATTGATTTTTTTTTTTCCTAAATTTTTTTCATTAACTATAACATGTCCATGCTGTATTGATGCAAATGCAGTTTTATCTTTTACTTTGCAATACTTTGAAAAAATATACCTCGCACCATACCATGTATTATCTATGTACATTTTTATTTATATATTTTTTTAATCAACACAACAGTTTTGAAATATTCGTTATGGTCAGTAAGATTATATGAAATTTTTTTAAAAAAATTTAAAACTTCTTTTGCTTGTAGTTTAAAGCCAGGCTTGTATTCAGTGTCGTTTGAAAATTTAATTTCCTTTTTAGTCAATTTTACACTCGATGCGATTTTTTCTAATGGTTTTAATATATAAGTTTTTTTATCAACAAAAACCGAGACGTGCCATGGACTTTCACGATCATAAACTCCTGAATATATGCCTAAATCTCCAGAAGAAAAATTAAGTTTAGCACTAACAAAAAATGGTTTTTTGTTAAATTTGTTAAATGTTTGTATACTATTTAATTTACCTCTGCAAAAAATAGAAAAATAATCAATTAAATGAACTGAATTTGCATACATATAATTTTTAACTATTTTCTTTGGAATATTTTTGTTTAGTCTTTTTAAAATTGTTTGGTCATTTACAATTACAACTCTTTTACTGACTGTTTTAGATATATCTTTTTGAAGCATTCTTGTCGAAAAATAGTTTCTTCTATTTAGTGCTATAAATACTTTTCTTTTTTTAAAGTTGATTAAATCAACCAATTTTTTTGTTTCAAAGAAATTAAAGCCTAGAGGTTTTTCTACAAATATCACAGAGTTAAAATTAATTAATTTAAGACATACTTTGTAAGTATTAATAATTGAAGTCGCAACTATTACTAAATCTGGTTTTAATTTCTTATGTGCCTCCTCAAGATTATTTGAAAAGTAAGAAATTTTTAAATCATTAGCAAATTTCGACATTTTTTTTTTATTTCTAGCTACAACACCTACAAATTCGAAATCATCAAAGCAAGAAAACGCCCTATGATGTTCTTTCGCTATGTTTCCTGTTCCAATTAAGAGAATTTTTATTTTTTGCATAATTTAAATAGCTAAAAAATTTAGAGAATTAAAGTTTAATTATTCTAAATCTTTTGGTTTTCCAATATCTTTCCATGTTTCGTGCAATGGAAATAAGTTTATTTTTTTATTTTTATTTATGAGTTTTTTAATCAAATCAGGCATATCAAAATATTTATTTTTTTTAACTAGATTTAAAAGTTTAGAATTAATAACATAAACTCCCGCATTGACATTGAATGAGTGTATTGGTTTTTCTAAAATTTTTAAAACTTTATTACCTTTATTATAAATTACACCATAGGGATTTTGATATTCATGTTTTTTTATAGCGATAGTCAAATCGGATTTATTTTGAATATAATAATTTAATAAGTTTTTAAAATTTAAATTTGTAATTAGATCTGCGTTTGAGATTATTATTGGTAAATTATTTTTAAACTTTGTTAATCTAGCTAAACTTCCAGCCGTTCCCATTTCTTTGGTCTCTCTTATATAAGCTATATTTAGTCCAAAATTTTCTCCATTCCCAAAGTAATCCTCGATTTTTTTACCCAAATAATTAATTGATAATACTACATTTTTAAAACCCTCTGATCTCAACTTAGATAGCATTCTTTCAAGAAGTGGAACCCCGGAATATTCTAACATAGGTTTTGGTAATGATTTTGTTAAGGGCATCATTCTTTTTCCTCTCCCCCCGGCAACTATATAAATAATATTCTCAAAATAATTTTCACTGTCTTTCGACAATATATCCAACAACTTTCCTTTTTTATCAATAATTGGTAATGCCTGAACATCATATTTTGTAAAAAAATTTCTTATCTCGTTTTTTCTAGTTTTTCCCACAATTGTCTTTGGTCTTTTATTCATTATTTTACTAATTGACTCGTTTAGGGTTATATTTTTTAACAAACCTCTTCGAACATCACCATCGGATACTGTTCCAAGTAAATAATTTTTTTCATCAATCACACAAACTAATTTTAAACCATATTTATTTATTTGTAGTATAGCCTGTTTTATATTTTTTCTTGATGAAATTAAGTATTTTTTAAAATTGATATTTTTGCTCATTTTGATTTTACATCATAGAATCTTTTAACTTTTATTTTATTTAAGTCTATCTTACTTAAAGTTTTTAGTATTATTTTACTTGCTTCTTTATTAATATGATATTTGATTTTAAACTTTGTATTTCTCTTATTCAGCATTATGTTTATTTTTTTTAAAATTTCGTTTTTATTAAAATTGCAATTTAAAACACTTTTTTCTAGCAGCCTTCCTTTTTGCCTTCGACCTAAATTTATAGAAGGTGTATTTAATATCGGAGCTTCTAGTAAACCGCTTGAGGAGTTGCCAATTAAAACAGATGAAAATCTTAATAATGAGAAATAAAGCTCAGAACCTAAATTTGAAAAATAATACACATTATTATTTTTTTTAAATTTTGAAATAAATCTGGAGATTGTTGTGCTTCCAGGATCAGAATTTGGTGATGTAAAAATAATCATATTATTTTTGTTAACTTTTTTAAGTGCTGAAAATAATGAGAAATAATTAATATTTTTATTCTTAGTTTCTGGATGAAGATTAACAAGAATAATTTTTTTATTAATTTTAATGTTAAGTTTTTTTTCTATATCTTTTTTATTTAATCTTTTTTCATGTGAGATAAGCTCTGCTCCAATTCCACCAACATCATAAATATTTTTTGGATCCTCTCCCATATTTATCAATCTTTTTTTGTAAGTCTTGTGACATACAAAATGTATATTTGATAATTTAGTTATAGAATGTCTTATTGAGTCATCAAAAGCTCCTTCAGTCACCTCTCCACCATGTAGATGAACTATGGGAATATCAAGTAAATGGGAAGTGTTTGCTATAGAAATTAATTCAAACCTATCGCCAAGAATTAAAATTAAATCTGGTTTTATTTTATTTAAAATACTAAAGTTTTTTTTTATAGATTTTGATATCTCATATAAGATTTCTTTTTGTGAACCATTTTTTAAATTATAAGGAACTTTATAGTCAATTTTAAGACCTTTTTTTAATATTTCTTTATATGTTTGTCCTTTATCTTTTTCATAATGGTTGCCAGTAGCAACTAAATAACTCTTAAATTTTTTACTTTTTTTAAATTTTTGTAATATTAAAGAAAGTAAATAAAAGTCTGCTCTACTAGTAGAAAAAAATATAATTTTTCTTTTATTCATATATAATAAATTCGTCTTTCTTATATTTTCTCTTTGCTTTCATTTTTAAAATTTTTTTCCACATAAGAGGTGATAATCCAGAGCCGGGCCTTTTTGTTGTAATATTTGACTCCTTAAATTTTTCACCAATTGAAATTTTATTTTTTGCTACAATAGATTTTCTTATGACAATAAGATTTTTTTTTTCACTTTTGGTTACCATCTTTTCATATGATCCTAGAGCAATTTCAGCTTCTCTAATATTATTTACCATAATTTTAAATTGGACAGGATTTAAACTTGCACTATGATCAGGACCAGTAGATTTTTGATTTAAGGTTAAGTGCTTTTCTATCATTGTGGCACCAGAAGCTACAGCAAGAGCTGGAGCTAATGTACTTTTGGAATGATCAGAAAAACCAATATTAGTTTTAAATTTTTTTTTAAAAGTTTTAATTACATTTAAATTTAAATCATTAATAGGTGTTGGATACTCTGAATTACAGTGCATTAAGGTAATTTTTTTTAATTTTTTTCTTCTATTTAAAATTTTAAGACAAGTCTGAATATCGCTCAACTTAGATGCACCAGAAGAAAAAATTATATTTGATTTTGACAAAATTAATTCATCAATAAGTTTAAAGTTATTAATTTCACCAGATGGTAATTTAATATATTCAAAATTTAATTTATTTATAAATTTAAGACTTTTGTTATCAAATATTGAAAATATTAGTTTTATATTATTTTTTTTTGCATAATTCTTTAGGGTAAGTATTTGACGTTTTGATAAAGACAGTCTTTTTAACATCTGAAATTGAGTTTCATTTTTGATATTTTTTTTTTGATATTCTGCTTTTTTTGAATCTCGAACACATAATTCTTCAGGCTCAAAAGCTTGGAATTTTGCATAGTCAGCTCCACATTTTTTTGCTACCATAAGCAGTTTTTTTGCTTTATTTAAATTTCCATCATGATTTACTCCTATCTCAGCAATAATCTTTACATTTAATTGTTTCATAATATTAGTTAAAAAATATATTATTTTTGATCATAAATTATCCGGACTACTTGGCAAACACAAAGTACTTTTAAAAACATAATTTGAATTATCTAAATTCATTTTTTGATAATTTTTTAGATAACTCATAGTATGTAATGGTCTCCATACTTGTTTTAAACTTAAATTAATACTTTTAGAAATTTTTAAAAATTTGTTTTTACTTATTTTATTTGGATTAAATATAATAAGTATAATCCAAAAATTGTTTTTACATTCATTGTCAAAGCCATTAAATATATTTAGGAAAGGAAAGTTTTGAAAAAAATTCTTATATAAAAAAAATAATTTTTTTTTTAACAATAAAATATTCCTTAATTTTTGTAATTGAGATAGACCCAGCGCGGCATTTAGACTTGGCATTCTATAATTATAACCAGGCGAGTCATAATATATCTCGTCATCTATAATTTTTTTTGAGGTAGTAATTAAGTGTTTTATTTTTAAGATATCCTTTTTTTTTTTGGATATAATAATACCCCCACCTCCAGTAGTAATTGTCTTATTTCCATTAAAACTTAATATTGAAAAGTCACCGTATGTACCAAGTTTTTTGTCTTTATATTTGGTGCCCAATGTTTCCGCGGCATCTTCGATTAGAACTAGTTTAAATTTTTTAGCAATTTTAAATATTTTTTCTATATTTGCTGGATATCCGTATGAATGAGTTATTATAATTGCTTTTAGTCTCTTATTGGTAATTTTATTAATTAAATATCCATTTTTTTTTTTAAATTTAGATGATGATAAATATTTATCGAGTTTTTCTGGATCTGCTCCAAGGGTTTCTTTTGAAATATCAATAAAATGTGGGCTAGCTCCTGCGTGAATAATCGGGTTCACTGAAGCAACAAAAGTAAAGGATTGGACTAATATCTCATGATCATTATTTATATTTAAATAAGATAATATTATTTCTAAAGCAGAAGTTCCATTTACTGTTGAGATAACATTTTTTGTATTTAAATAACTTCCAATTTTTGTTTCAAACTGTTTTGAATATCTTCCATATGTTGAAACTTCTGATTTTTGAATCGTTTTTTTTAAAAATAATAAATCGTTTTTATCAATTGATGGTTTATGTAAATCATTTGGAAACTTAATTTTTTTTTTTAGTTTTAATAGTTTTTTTTTTAGAGTTATGTCAGCGATCATACTGAATATTTTTGACTATCATATTTATATTTTGATCTATTTTTCTTATACCATTCAATTGTATCTTTAATAAATATTTCGAATTTTTTGATATTATTTATTTTTGGCTTCCAATTTAAAAATTTTTTAGCTTTAACATTTGATGCAGTAAGCCTTAATATTTCACTATTATTTGGCCTTAATCTTTTTTTATCTGTAATTACTCTTACTTTTCTTTTTTCAATTTTACTAATTATATTAATTAATTCTTTGATACTTAATTCGAATTCTGAACCAAGATTAATTATTTCTCCTGAAATTTGCTTTTTTGTTGCCAATGCCAACTCAAATCCTCTTACAATATCAAAAACTGAGTTAAGATTTCTCTTTGAGTTTTGATTTCCAATTTTTATAATCTTTTTATTATCTATAAATTGATTAATTATTGTTGGTAGAATAGCTCTTTCCGATTGTCTTGGACCTATAGTGTTAAATGGTCTTATTATAGTAACTGGTGATTTAAATGAATAGTAATATGATAGGGCAATTTGATCAGCTGAAATTTTACTGGCTGAATATGGTGATCTTGGGTCCACTCCAGCATTCTCCTTGATTGGAAATGTTTTTGCTCTTCCATAAATTTCACTGGTGGATGTAAATATGATTTTTTTGATTTTATTTATCTTTGCTGCATCTAAAATATTTATAGAACCGTTTATGTTTGTTTGAACGTAAGACTCTGGTGCTAAATATGAATAGGGTATTGCAATTAAGGCACCTAGATGAATTACTGCATCATGAGATTTTGTAGAATTAATTAAAAAATTTTTGTCTCTAACATCACCATAGACTATATTTAATTTTTTTTTTTAGTTTTTCATCTATATCTTCCAACCACCCATTCTTTCCAAACGAATTATAAAGAACCAAACTTGTAACTTTATAATTCTTTTTAAGTAAATATTCTGTAAGATGTGAGCCAATAAAACCTTCCGAACCTGATAAAAAAATTTTTTTCATAAATTATTTTAGGAAGTTACTTTTTTTAATTTTTTGGTTAACGATGTGTTCTTTTCTATCACACCTACAACCAACTTTATTCATTTTTTTACCTAGATTTAAAAAGTATGATTTAAAATCGGTTATATTATAATTATAATACAATTCTTTAAAACTTTTATCCTTTAAATTTCCTATCTCAATTTCTTTAAAATTTGGCGCTGCAGATTGCGAACAGTGATAAAGCCTACCATCATAGCCAACTGCTGGATAAATAAATCTTGCAACACAAGGAAGGGTTCTTGGTTTTCTAAATAAGTCATTTTCCTTATCAGCATCGATAAAAAGAATTTTACAACTTTCACTATCTTCTTTTTTAACAATATCATTCAATAGAATAGTATATTTTTCACACTCTTGTTTTGTTGGAACAGTATCTAAGTTTTCTTCAACCTTTCCTCTTGGGGGCTGAGCAAAGGTAAACCTAAGTAAATTACACCCTGCACTCCTAAATTCATTAATAAATTTCATTATTTCATTTTCAGAGCAATTGTATCTATTTACTAGGTATGCTGCACTCACATCAATTTTTCTTTTTCTATAATTTGCTTTACATATATTTTTAGTATTTTCTAAACATTTATCGTATAATGGTGCTTTAGTGTTCATACCATGTACTTTATTGAAAACTTCATTACTGCCTGAGTCTATACTTAAACTCATATAACTTTCCTTTTGAACTTTTGGATCATATAAGCTTTCTAGAAAATGCTTTGATACCTTAATTGGTTTTGTATTAAATCCAAAGATTAAATTATTATCTACAGCTGCTCTTAACATAGGATCAATATGTTTTGAATTCAAAGGATCGGTAGCCCAACCAGCAAATATTACTTTTTTAACTCCCATCTCTGCAACTTCATTTATAACTTCTACTAATCTTTCTTCTGATAACCTATCTCCTTTATCTATTGCTGACTCACCATAGCAATAGGGACATGATAACCAACAAATTTTCTTACCTTGGGGTCCAGGCTGAAATTCGACTTGATGTGGGATTATTGTTTTATTTAAGATTTCCTCTTTAAGTTTTTCAGTTGAGTTAAAGTATTTATTTGAAAATTTGTACTTATCAACCAAATTTGCATTATCTAAATTTGCTGATTTTCTTTTAGCGGAAATTAATTCATTCATATTTAATTTATAATAGAGAATTTAACTTCTATTTAAAACATTCTTTAATTTTTTTGTTGAGCCCCAAAAGTTATATGGCTCATACTTTTTTTGAGTTTTGCTACCAAAATTGAATTTAATATCCCATTTATATCTATTTTTCCACTGTAAAACCAGTTTTTTTATACTAACTGGCGTGCCAGAACAAACATTAACGATTCCAATATTTTTTTTTAAGAAAGCAATTCTGATAATTTTTTTTGAAAGTGAGTCCACATTAATATAATCCCTTGTTTGGTTACCACTAGTCATTTTAAACACAACTTTATTTTTTTTTTTATTATGATTTTCAATTTGCTTAAATAGTGATTTTTTTCGCTGGTTTTCTCCATACAAATAAAAAATTCTCGCCCATGTTAAAGTAAAGTTTTTTTTTTTTTTGAAGTGACATTAATTTTAATAATAGTTTTTTTTTTGCAAAACCATATTTAGTAATGGGTTTCATTTTAATTTTTTCGTTTACTTCACCATTACAATTACCAATTTCAAAACATGTTCCTAATACAACTAAGTTCTTTAAACCTAGATTAATAAGTTTTGATAAAAATTTATAATTTTCTGGAAATATTTTTTTTGAATGATCTAAAGAATTATAGTTATCAAGTTTGCTCCATGCAGCATGGATAACAATATCGAACGAAATTAATTGAGTATTTTTTTTTTTTAAATCTATTACTGAAATATTGCTTTTTTTAGGTATTAATAATTTATTATGTTTAGTGACATATAAATTTGTTTTTTTTTTTAAAAGTAATTTAAGAAGGCTTTGCCCTATAAATCCTGAATGACCAGTTAATAAAACTTTCATTAATAAATCTTTAATTTAGGTATTGCAGTAATAAATTTTGTTTTCTGTTTTTTTATATAGTGTAATTGGTACATAATTTCTTTTTTAAGATTCCATGGAATTATTATAATATAATCAGGAATAAATTTTTTTAAAATTTTTTCATGAACTACTTTGATCTTACTACCAGGCAAATATTTTCCAATCTTGATAGGGTTTCTATCTATTATATATTTAATATCTGTAGAATCTAAGTTGAGATAATTTATAAATGTATTTCCTTTTGCGGCTGCTCCATAAGCTATAAACGATTTATTTTTCTTTCTCTCTTTTTTTAAAAATCTTAAAAAACTTAATTTAAGTTTTTCTACTTTTTTTTGGAACTCTGAATAAACTTTCAACTTATTTAGCCCATATTTTTTTTCAAGAATTAATACTCTTGTTAAATTTTTTGTTATTTTTTTTGATTTATCTTCTTTATGTTTAACATAAATTCTAAGACTACCGCCATGCGTTGGTATTTGTTCAACATCGTAAATCTCTAATTTATGTCTTAAAAATAGTTTTTGTGCTGATATTAATGATAGATATGAGTAGTGCTCATGATATATTGTGTCAAATTGGTTTTTATTCAATATATTAAGTAGATGTTGAAATTCTACAGATATTACACCTTTTTTGTTTAAATATATTTTCATACCTAAAATAAAATCGTTTATGTCTGGTACGTGGGCTAAAACATTATTTGCAACTATCAAATCTGTTTTTTTTTGTTTAGCTAATTTTTTAGCCAATTTTACTCCAAAGAATTTTTTTATTACACTAAATCCTTTGTTAATAGCTACATTAGCAGTACTTTCTGTAGGTTCAATACCAAGACATTCATATTTTTTTTTTAATAATATCTCCTGCAAGGTACCATCATTTGATGCTATTTCGGTTATAAAAGAGTCTTTTTTTATTATTGATTTTTTTTCTAAATTAAAAACAAAATTCTTTAAGTGATTTTCCCAAGTTTTTGCATAACCACTAAAATATACATAGTCTTTGTTAAATAGCTCATCTCTTTTAGCAAAATCTTTTGTTTGAACCAAAAAACAATGTTCACAAAAAAAAACTTTTAAAGGATATATTTTTTCTTTTATTTTTTTAAGTTTTAAAAAAGCATTTGATGGAGGCGTTGAGCCCAAATCTAAAAAAATATTTTTTGAATTTTTCTTACACCCTCTACATTTCATTAAATACCTTTAAAATTATTTTTTATATGCTTCACAAGTTTGTCTTTATCTGAAATTAAACTAGTTTTCAAAGGCCACTTTATATCCATACTTTTATCAAAGCAGCTTAAAACCCTTGAGGATTTTTTATGATAATAGTCTGTATGAAAATAAAGTATTTCACAGTTGTCAGTTAAAGTTTGATAACCATGGGCATAACCATATGGAACAAAGTTTGTTAAGTTTGATTTATTATCTAATATTTTTCCGTACCATTTTAAATAATTTTTTGAATCTTTTCTGATATCTACAATTACATCAAATATTTTTCCTCTTAGACAGGTTACTATTTTTTCTTCATACTGATTACCAATTTGAAAATGTAGGCCTCTTATTGTTCCTTTTTTTTTTGTAAATGCTCTATTTATTTGTACAATTTTTTTTGTTTTTAAAATTTTACTAAATTCTTTTTTACAATAGAGCCTTTCAAAGTAACCCCTTTTATCAATTTTTTTTTTTCTTTTAATATCTAAAGGATCGTTTTTCTTCGTTACAAATTTAAATCTTTTTTCCATTTATTATTTTCATAAAATATTTTATTTGATTTATAGTAGTTACTCTTAAATTTTTCTTTTTTCTAAAATCATCATACCACTCTACAGTTAATTTAATTGTTCTATCTAAATTTAAAAATTTTTTCCATTTTAAGTATTTATTACTTTTAAAACTACTTAAGGATAAATATTTTGATTCATAAAGTTTTTTTTCAGGTAAGATTTTGATTTTTGATTTAGATTTCATGATTTTTTTTATTTTTTTTGACAATTCATAAACTTTTTTATTATTATCTTTTTTTGGTCCAAAATTCCAAGCACCCATAAATTTGTTTCCATCATTTCCATACAATTTTTGTGCTAGTAAAATATAACCATAAAGCGGCTCAAGAACATGTTGCCATGGTCTAACTGAAGCAGGGTATCTTATTTTTAATTTTCTATTATTACCAAATGATTTAAGACAATCTGGTACTATTCTATCTTTAGTCCAGTCTCCTCCACCAATTACATTTCCAGATCTTGCACTACCAATATTAAATTGTTTTTTTTGAAAAAAAGAATTTATATATGCATTTAGTATTAATTCTGAACACGCTTTACTTGCGCTATACACATCTTTTCCACCTAAGGGATCTTCTTCTTTAAAACTTATTTTTTTTTCATCATTAAGGTAAACTTTGTCAGTAGCAACCATCACTACCGATTTAATTGTTTTGTTATTTTTAATAATCTCTAACAAGTTTGAACTTCCAATGACGTTTGTTTTAATTGTTTCAATGGAATTTTGATATGAATATCTAACGCTAGGTTGTGCTGCTAAATGAAATACAATCGATGGCTTAACAGAATTAATTGCATTTTTTAAAGAATTAAAATTTCTGATGTCTTGTATGTAATTTCTATCAATGAATTTTTCTATATTAGCTAATTTGAACAAGCTAGGTTTTGTAGGTACACCAATTGAATAACCATAAACCTTAGCTCCTAAAATTTTTAACCAAATTGAAAGCCAAGAACCTTTAAATCCAGTATGTCCTGTTATAAATACTTTTTTATCCTTCCAAAACTTTCTATTTATCATTTAGATATTTTTTTATTTTTTTTATTTTGCTTGATGTTAAATTTTTATTTAAATTTTTATTTGCAAATTCAACTTGTTTTAAATCATCCATAGCATACCAAAAACCTTTTATTCTTTTAAAATCGCATTTAAATCTACTTTTTATTTTTAGAATTTTTGGATAAAAATTCATTTCAAAATTGTCGTAATTTTTAAATTTAATTTTTTTTAAAAGACTAGATCTAATAATTGACATGCCTGTATAAATTTCACCGAATATTTCTTTTTCACTATTGTGTATTGTGTCATAATTCATATCTCTTCTAAAGTTTATGGGTTTAGAATTTTTAGTAATTATTACCCCAAAAGGAGAAATAACACTGCAAGTTAACATTGTTAAATCTATTTTTTTTTTTAAATGATTCGTAAAAAAATTTTTAAGTTTAAAAGAAAAAATCGCATCACCATTCAAAAGCAAAAAATTATTTGATATTATTCTATTTGAAACTTTGAAAATTCTATTTGATATACTAGTATTTAGTCCAGTGTTAATAATATCAAATTTTATATTTTTATATTTCTTTGTAACGAAATTTTTTACAATATATTTATTAATCATTTCACCCTTATGTCCAACAGGTAATATAAAATGATTAAAACCACCATTATATATTAGTTCATTAATAATATACCAAAGAATTGGTTTTTTTTGAACCTGTATCAAAGTTTTAGGTATCTTTTTTCCAGTTTCTCCAAGTCTAGAACCTTTGCCTCCGCATAAGATTATTGCAGTTTTATATTTTGTTAACATTTTAATTCCAATTTAAATTTTAAAAAAAATTTTTGAATATTTTTTTTCTTCTTTTGTAAAATAAAATAAATATCTATAGTAAAATATATTATATGAAAAAAACTTATATATAATTTTAATTAATTTCATTAAAGAATTATCAATAACCACACCTCTTTCTGGATGGCGTGATTGTAAATAAAAAACTTTAATTAATTTTTCAATTGTTTTTTTTTTAATTTCAATATTATTTTTTTTTATAAATTTAATATATAGCTCGATAAAATTATCCAATGTTTTTCCTGAATTATCATTTTTTTTATCAGATGTGATTTTTTTAATATTAAACAATTCTGTTTGGTTATTAGAATTAAAATATGATGTATTTACTGCTCCATCTCTTAACATCCAATTTATGTTTAAAAATTTATGTTTACCAAGTATTGTTGGGGAAAGGATCAAAACATCTTCTAAAAAACTAGCTTGCTTTAAATTTTTGAAATTTTTAAGACAATTATAAATTTCTTTTGTTCTAAATAGATTATAGGTCATTTGAGAAAGAGGATTTTTACAAAAAATTTTTAATCTTTCTAAGGGTGTTTGTTGATTAACATCATAGTATCCATTTTTATACATTAGGCTAAATTTTTTAAAAGGTCCTACTTTTTCAAACCAGTAATACTTTCCAGAAACTGAAATAAATTTTTTATTTTTTTTTAAAAAGTTTATTCCCTTTATTATACTTCCTGGAAACAAAAAATCGTCGTCAGGTGAAATTATAGTAAATTTAGTTTTAGATTTTTTAAATCCTAGAGCAACTTTTTGAATAATATTTAGCTTATTACAATGTTGATATTCTTTTTTATTTGTGAAAAAGTTATTTTTCTTAACACTTGAATCAAGAACAATAATATTATGGAAAAACTTTTTATAGAATTTATAATTTTTTTTAAGAAAAATTGGTCTCTCATGAGAAATTAATATTATTGAACAATCTCCAATTTTTTTTTGTTTCATATAGAGTTGTTAAAAAAAAAATAATATTTATTCTTTTCTAGAGCTTGTTGATTTTCTTTCAAGTGGAGAATAATGCTCACATCTTTTACAAGGAGAAAAATTTCCCTCAGTAAATTTATTTCTAAGATCTTCATTTTTTTCAATAGAATTATAAATTTCATCAATACTATTAATTTTTAAATCGCCTATTATTGCCTCCAAACCGTAATCTTGACAGCATAAAGATACTTTTCCATTTGGCAAAAGTACACCTTGATTTAATCTTTGATAAGAACAAAAATAACCACCCTCAACTGAGGTATTCTTCGCAGTTTGTTTTAATCCAAATTTTTTTGGATTAATTGCTGCTGCTCTTGTATTTAAATATTTTGCAATAATTACTTTATCTTTCAATTCATATCTATTAACAAGTTTTTCAATAGCAGTTTGAATTATTGGATGATAATTATTTCCTATAAGAAATATATTAAACTCAATATTTTTTTCATGCAATTTAATTATTACATTTTCAACAAATTTTTTATAATTTTCATCAAATTTACCCTTCATTAATTTTTCATTATCAGGGAGATGCAGGGTGTGTTCGTAAAACTTTTCTAAATTATTTAAATAATAGTTTTGAGAATTTTCTCTTCCTAAAAGTGTTGTGCTAATTTGTTGCTTATAGCCTTGTTCAAAAAGGTATTGAACAGAAACATCAAATTCTTTACAATCCAAAGGTTCTGTAAATCCTGTCCACTTAATTAATGTGGACTTTGAAATATTTTTTGAAACTTCTTTTAGAGTGGTTAACTTTAAAACTTTATCTTCTTTAGAAAATTTGTTTTTGTAATTAGTTATATACTCAGTTTGAGGACAATAGTCACATAACTTGGAACACGCGGGTGAAACAGTAATCTCTAAGGATGAAATTTCTTTTTTTGATTTAGAAAAATTTAACATTAGAGATAAGGTATTATCTATCTATAAAAATTTAAACAAAAATTTTTTTCAGTGCATAAATCAAGCCAATTGAGCTATTAGTACTGGTCAGCTACATGCGTTACCGCACTTCCACACCCAGCCTATCAACGTG
>MDSV01129395.1_pt1 | contig 21093 bp, 17 predicted proteins | sample 810851 | NCBI WGS metagenome assembly MDSV01 (sample SAMN05326640, study PRJNA326480) | marine metagenome | isolation source: seawater | place: Atlantic Ocean: North East | collected 2012 | reverse complement strand
TTTCTTTCTAGAAAAGTGAGGTTCTTCTGTTGGTAAAATACCACCACCACCACTATTAACCTGACAAGTACACTGGACACACGTACCGCCACCACCACAAGCTGAAGGCAAGAAGATGCCTTCGTTAGATAATACTGACAGCAAAGTACCTCCCCCATTAACTGAAAGCTCCTTCTCCCCATTAATCATGATTTTAATTTTACCTGAAGGAGATAATTTTGTTTTCACAAAAAGTAAAATCCCTACCAATGTAAGTATCACAAATAAGAAAACTACTATACTACTTAGAATTGTTTTTACAGTTAATGCACTTAATAATATCATACTTTATAATATTTACAGTTATAACTTAATACCCATAAAGCTCATAAAAGCTATACCCATTAAACCAGTAATTATATAAGTAATGCCTAAGCCTCTTAAAGCCGGAGGTACATTTGAATATCTTATCTTCTCCCTTATAGCTGCTATACCAACAATTGCTAAAAACCAACCAACACCAGATCCAAGACCAAATACAGTAGCCTCAATAATAGTAGAATAATCACGTTCCTGCATAAATAAGGAGCCACCTAAAATCGCACAATTTACAGCTATAAGAGGCAAGAAAATACCCAAAGAACTATATAAAGCTGGAGAGAATTTTTCAATCACCATTTCAACTAATTGAACCATAGAAGCAATTACTGCTATAAACATAATAAATGAAAGAAAAGACAAATCAATATTTAAAAAATCATCAGATATCCACACTAGTGCACCTTCTTTTAAAACCCATTTTTCTAATAAATAATTGAAAGGTATTGTAATTCCTAGAACAAAAATAACGGCAGCACCCATTCCAACAGAAGTCTTAACTGTTTTTGATATTGCTAAATATGAGCACATACCTAAGAAATAGGCAAAAACCATATTGTCAATAAATATTGACTTAATAAAAATATTTGCTAACTCTTCCATTAATTGTTTTCTATTAATTTTTCATTTCTAGACCTTTGCCACCATATTAAAACTCCAACTGTAACTAAAGCCATTGGTGGCAAAATCATCATTCCATTATTTTCATAACCAAGATTATACAGTCCAAGCTTTTCTAAAACAGGATATCCATATAATGTTCCTGCCCCTAAGAGTTCTCTAAAAAAAGCTACAATTATTAATATTATTCCATAACCAAAAGAATTGCCTAATCCATCAAGAAAAGCTTTTCCAGGAGGATTAGCCATTGCAAAAGCTTCTAATCTTCCACAAATAATACAATTGGTAATAATTAATCCAACAAACACTGATAATTCCTTGCTCACATCATATACAAATGCTTTCAGAACTTGATCAACTAAAATTACAAGTGCAGCAATTACAACAAGAAAAACAATAATTCGAATTCTTGAAGGAATCATCTTTCTCATTAAAGAAACTACTACATTAGCAACTGAAAGCACAACTAAAACTGACAAAGCCATAACAACAGCTGGCTTTAATTGTACTGTAATAGCTAAGGCAGAGCAAATTCCAAGTACTTGTACTGTAATTGGATTATTATCATCAAGTGGATCACTCAATAACTTTCTGTTCTTCTTTGAGAATAAGGAGTCTTTACTCATAATCTTATTGTATTAATGAATCATTTAATATTAAAGCTGAATCTATCTCAGTTATTATCTTCTCTTCTTCCATCTCAGTTTTCAATCTTGTAATATACGGTAAATACATATTTAATCTTTCTAGGAGCATATCAGTGACCCCATCAGATGTAATAGTCCCCCCAGAGATTCCATCTACCGCATAATTGTCCCCTTCAGGAACGCCTCCTTTAACTACTCTAATAGATTTAAAGACTTCTCCATCAAAAATTGATTTGCCAATAAAAGGCTCTTGAAAAAATGATTGATTAATCTCAGCACCAAGTCCTGGGGTCTCACCTTTATGATCAAAAACCGCTCCATAAACAGTATTTAAATCTTCCTCTAAAGCAATAAAACCCCAAATTGGGCCCCATAATCCTTTACCTCTAAGTGGAATAATATATTGTTTAAACCCATCAACATTACTGATAAATAAAGGTAGTACTTGATCTGAATTTGCTTTTTTAAGTTCTTTCTTCAACTCAATTTCAAATGCATCACCATCTACTTCTTCTCCTTTATAATTTAGCACTATTTCCTGCTTAATATATTTAGAATACACTTCTTTTGCCAAGTCTCTTTGCACATCAACACCAATTGAACTTAAAATATTTTGTTGTTTCTCTAATTCTATATTTGTGTCTTGAAAAGGCTTTAATTCAATTGCAGCATATGAAAGTAATGCTGCAACAATAACTACCATCATTGTTGCAAAACCAAAAGTATACGAATTACTATCTACATTCATAAATTTATGCTTTTACTCGGTTTAATCTCTTTTTAATATTTGCTCCAACTATATAATGATCAATCAGTGGTGCAAATACATTCATTAATAATATAGCTAACATCATCCCTTCTGGATAAGCAGGATTAAAAACTCTAATAACAATTGCAAAGAACCCAATTAATAAACCATATATAATCTTGCCTTTATTAGTCTGTGTAGCAGTTACTGGATCTGTTGTCATAAATACAGCACCAAAAGCAAAACCACCAATTAGAAGATGGATATGAGCTGGCGTGCTCATTAATAAATTAACGCCCCATAGATTAAATAATAAAGCTGTCAAATACCCGCCTATAAATGTAGATATCATGATTCTCCAACTTCCTACTCCAGAAAAAATTAATATTAAAGCACCTATTAATATCGCAATAAAAGATGTCTCCCCTAAAGACCCTGGAATAAAACCAAACAATGCATCATTAAAACTCCATTGTAAATCACTCCAAGCTGTCTTATTAGCAGCCAGAGCACCAAGTATTGTTTCTCCAGAATAGCCGTCAACATTAGCTCCATGAACCCATACTTTATCTCCAGACATATGAGAAGGATAAGCAAAAAATAAGAAGGCACGGGCCGTTAATGCAGGGTTTAAAATATTCATACCCGTTCCACCAAAGACTTCTTTACCTATGACAACTGCAAAAATAACTGATACAGCTAACATCCATAAAGGAACATCTATTGGCATGATTAATGGAATTAACATACCCGTAACCAAATAGCCTTCATTTACTGAATGTCCCCTAGAAATAGCAAAGGCAAACTCTACTGAAAGACCAACTCCATATGAAACTATAAGTAAAGGTAGAAATTTCCAAAAACCAAAAATAAGATTAGTAAAGAAATCTGTATCTTGAGATATAGCTTGAAAATACTGGTCTCCAATATTCCACATTCCAAAAATAATACACGGAATTAATGAAATAACAACAAATGCCATAGTTCTTTTAAGATCTACAGCGTCCCTTATATGAGATCCTGAGCTGGTACTATGCCCAGGAACAAATAGAAAAGTTTCAAAGGCATCATATGCAGGGTACATTTTCTCCAATCTACCACCTTTTAAGAAATGAGGTTTTACAGAATCGAGAATATTTTTAAATAATTTCATTCTAACTATTTTCTTTCCTTAATAAATCTAAACCATATCTAATAATAGATTGGACATCGATCTTTGAAGTACAAACAAATTCACAAAGAGCGAAATCCTCTGGAGACACTTCATAAAGCCCTAAATTCTCCATTAGTTCAATATCCTCAATCATTATAGCTTTAATAAGTTGAAGTGGATAAATATCCATAGGCAGCACTTTCTCATATGCACCTGTAACTACATAAGCCCTTTCTTCTCCATTCATATTTGAATTAACCTTATACCTCTTACTTGGATTTAACCAAGAAAAAAATGTCCTAGACGCAGAAAACTTATCAATTCCAGGTAATATCCATCCTAGAAAATCTTGTTCTTTACCTTCTTGAATAACGGTTACGCTAGTATCATAAAACCCTAAATTACCATCAATACTAATCTTAGTTCCTGTTAAAATATCACCAGAAATGATTCTGTTATCTCCTTCTCTTAAATTATCAGCAAGCAAATTAGAAACAGGAGCGCCAGATATGGTTCTATGATATCTTGGTTTAGAAACCTGCGAGCCAGCTAAAGAAACAATTCTTGAAACATCATACTTGCCTTCAGTAAATAGTCTTGCAATTGCAAGCACATCTTGAGGTTCTAAATACCAAATGATTTCGCCTTTATTTATAGGGTCAATATGATGAATCTGGACTCCTATATTTCCAGAAGGATGAGGACCTGAGATATTATTTATTTCAACACCTTTTGCATCAGTAAATAATTTTGAGCTATTAGTATTTCCATCAATATTTAAATGTGTCTTCCCCTTGGTCAATTTTATAATATAATCTAATCCTTTTTGAAAAAGCGCATCCATACCATAAAGTGCAAAATCATTATCTATCGATAATGGGGCAGTATTAAATGCAGAAATAAAAATTGCTTTGGGGATATCCATTGGGTTAGCAATAATGTCATAAGGTCTTTGCCTTATAAATGGCCAAACACCTCCTTTAAGCATGCCCTCAATTATTTGTTCTCTTGTTAAATCATTAGATAACGATATAGGAAAAGTTTCATAAGTAATCTCCAGATCTGCATTTATCACAACTTCAAGTATCCTCCTCTTTTCCCCTCTAACAATATCTATAACCTCACCACTCACTGGACTACAGAAACTTACTTTCTCATTAATTTTATCATAAAAAAGCGAAGAACCTGCCTTCACTTTATCTCCAATTTTTACATTTAACTTTGGAGTCAATCCATGAAAATCTGTTGGTCTCACAACATGTCTTCGACTGCTATTGTTAGGCCTTACTGAAGCATAAACTTTATCAGCATCACCAGCTAAATTGATAGTTAAACCTTTTCTTAACCTGATTTCCTTAGACATCCTATTTTAAATTAGATTTTTCCGATGCAAAAATATAAATTTGCATCAGAATTAGACTGATTTAGAGTATAATTAAACATGGGATTTAAAAACATATTAACATTGGTATTCTTTAGCGCCTTTATTATATGCTCTTGCCACAGCACAAAAGAAGCTTATGAAGATGATTACACTGCAACAGATTCAATCTCTAATAAGGAAATCCATCCGAAAAATGAACAAAAGATTACTTACAAAAACCAAATTATTAACCCTAATATAAAAACTGTGCTCTGCCATAAGAAAGAGGAAAAACTCTCATTACCTATTATAAATCTATATAGCAATGATCAACTGTTAATAAGTTTTGATGACCTTGATGCTGACAGGAAAAACTATTCCTACACTATTATTCACTGTAATGCAGATTGGACTGCAAGCGATCTAATGAAAAATGAATATATAGATGGGTTTACTGAAGAGCACATAAATGATTATGAATTCTCTTTCAATACTATACAAAAATACACTCATTATCACTTTGAGTTCCCATCAATAAATATCAAACCCACACTATCAGGAAATTATATCTTTAAGATTTATGAAGAAAGTGGTGATATTGTCTTCTACAGACGCTTTATGATTCTTGATACCAAACTTAACATTGAAGCTAATGTGAGACGTGCCACACTAGCTGCAAAAAGAAATACAAAACATGAAATCGATTTTACTATCAGACATCCAAATCTAGTAGTTGCAGACCCATTCAAAGATATAAAAGTATATATTAAACAAAATAACCAGGAAGATAATGCAATAACTGATCTTAAACCTCAATTTGTAAGAAATGATGAACTCATTTATGATTATGAAGATGAAAACACTTTCTGGGGAAATAACGAATTCCGACATTTTGACTTTAAAAGCCTAAGATATCAGTCTGAAAGAATAAAAACTATTAATTTTGATAGCACTCACAATCATGTTTATCTTTTTAATGATAAGAAACGTCCTTTTGATCGCTACTCAATTGAGATAGATATTAACGGAAAATTTATTATTGAATCCCAAGAAGGTTGGAGATCATCAATAGAGGCAGACTATGCTTTTGTACATTTCTCATTACCTGCAGATTATATTAGCTATGGAGATTTGTATCTACTAGGCGCATTTTCTGACTGGGAACTTAAAGAAGATTTTAAATTAAAATATAATATAGATAGAAACCAATATGAAAAGAGTATATATCTAAAGCAAGGTTACTACAACTATCATTATGCTCTAAATGATACAACCACAGGGCGTGTAGATGTAAGTTTTATCGAAGGTACTCACTATCAGACTCGTAATGATTATTATATATATGTGTATTACCGATCTGTAAGTGAAAGATATGATAGATTTATAGGTTTCTTGAAAACTTCCTCAAAAGAACTATTTTAGTGTTTTAATAACTAAATTTGCCAAGTATTAACAAAAAAGAAGAAGATGTCAAACGGATTTTATAATGTACCCATTGCGGTGAATGAACCAGTAAAAGAATATGCCCTAGGGAGTCATGAGCGCACTGAATTACTAGCAGAATACAAAAAAATGTATAACACTACTATTGATGTGCCTATGTATATTGGCAATAAACAAGTCTTTACAAATGAAAAAAGAAACCTAAGCCCCCCTCATGAACATGCTCATATAATTGGAACAGCTAATTACGGAGGAGAAAAAGAAGTTAATGATGCAATTGATGCTGCAATGTCTGCTCGTAAAAAATGGGCAAATATGAGCTGGGAAAATAGAGCATCAATATTTCTAAAGGCTGCTGATCTGTTAGCTGGGCCTTTCCGTGCAAAACTAAATGCAGCCACTATGCTCGCACAAAGCAAAAATGTAATGCAAGCCGAGATTGATGCAGCCTGTGAACTCATTGATTTCTTTAGATTCAATGTCCAATATATGAGTCAACTTTATAAGGAACAACCAGAATCAGGTCCAGGAATGTGGAACAGATTAGAACATAGACCACTTGAAGGTTTTGTATTTGCACTTACTCCATTTAATTTCACCTCTATATGTGCCAATCTTTGTGCTGCACCCGCAATGCTAGGAAATGTAGTAATTTGGAAGCCTGCTGAAACACAAATTTATTCTGCACAAGTAATTATAGAATTATTCCAAGCTGCAGGATTACCTGATGGAGTTATTAATATGGTAACAGTAGGAGGTAAAGAGATATCGAAAGTCATATTTGAGAATAAAGACTTTGCGGGGCTTCATTTTACAGGAAGCACTCAAGTATTTCGAACACTTTGGAAAAATATCGGGAATAATATCGAGAAATACAAATCATATCCGAGGATAGTTGGAGAAACAGGAGGTAAAGATTTTATATTAGCACACAAATCAGCAGTAGCTTCTGAGGTAGCAACAGCAATATCAAGAGGTGCCTTTGAGTATCAAGGACAGAAATGCTCTGCTGCCTCTCGTGCCTATATTCCTTCTAACATCTGGAAAGCTGTAAGGGCACAAATTATCTCCGATACTAAAAGTTTCAAAATGGGAACACCTGAAGAGACATCAAACTTTATTAATGCCGTAATTTCTGAGAAAGCATTTGACAGTATCTCCTCTTATATTGACTATGCAAAATCATCTGATGATGCTAAAATAATTGCTGGAGGAAATTATGATAAATCAGTGGGCTACTTTATTGAACCAACTATTATAGTAACCACTAATCCTAAATTTAAATCTATGGTAGAGGAAGTATTTGGACCAGTAATAACCATCTATGTATATGATGCTGAAAAATGGGAAGAAACACTTGATTTAGTAGATAAAACCTCTGAGTACGCTTTAACTGGAGCTATCTTATCGGTAGATAGATATGCAATTGAGTATGCAACTAAGGTATTGGAAAATGCAGCAGGAAACTTCTATATTAATGATAAGCCAACTGGTGCAGTTGTAGGACAACAACCATTCGGAGGAGCCAGAGGGTCTGGAACAAATGATAAAGCAGGATCAATCTTGAATTTATTAAGATGGGTATCTCCTAGAACTATTAAAGAAACATTTGTGCCAGCGACTGAATACAAATATCCTTTCTTAGGATAAAAAATGGAAGACTATTGAACATAAAAAAAGCCTACATCTATGCAGGCTTTTTCTTTTTATTAGTTTATGCTAACGGTGTGGGTCCTCCAAAATTTATTGGAATACCAGCGGCAGGATCAACATCTTTAATCTCACCATGCTGATTTTCGAATTTATTTACATTATCTACAAGTGCTTTCATCAGTCTTTTAGCATGCTGAGGAGTAAGAATAACTCTTGATTTCACTCTAGCTTTCTGTATACCTGGCATCATTTGTATAAAATCAACTACAAACTCTGAAGGAGAGTGATTGATAATAGCTAAATTACTATAGGTACCTTCAGCTACCTCCTCTGTAAGTTCAATATTCAATCCTTCTTTTTTCTTTTCTTCTGACATATAGTTGTTTTTTTATTCCTCTCCAGAAGTTGCCGTTTCAGCCACTATCTCTTGCTCATCAGAAACTTCATCTTCTTCTTTTTTTAATTGCATTAATCTATCATACTCAATTTGCGAACCAACTACAGTTTCAGCTGCATCAATTAATCCGGTTCCTGCAGGAATCTTCTTACCAATAATTACATTCTCTTTTAGTCCAATTAGATTATCACGCTTAGCATTGATTGCAGCTTCATTAAGCACCTTAGTAGTTTGTTGGAATGATGCAGCAGAAATCCATGAATCAACTTGCAATGAAGCACGGGTAATCCCTTGAAGTACTGGAGATGCAACTGCAGCCACAGCATCTCTAGCCTCAACTTCTTTAACATCTTTTCTAGTAAGTCTTGAGTTCTCCTCCCTCAATTCTCTTGGTGATACAATTTGTCCAGGTTTTAAATCCTCGGAATCACCTGCATCAGTAACAATTTTCATTCCAAATAACTTATCATTCTGTTCCTGAAAGGCATCTTTTCCTATAAGAGCGTCTTCTAAAAAATAAGTGTCACCAGAATGTGTTATTCTGACCTTACGCATCATCTGTCGCACTAATACCTCAAAATGTTTATCATTAATCTTAACACCTTGTAAACGATAAACATCTTGGATCTCATTAACAATAAATTGCTGCACCTCAACAATACCTTTAATAGCAAGTATATCCGATGGAGTAATTACTCCATCACAGAGTGGCATACCTGCTTTTACATAATCATTTTCTTGCACTAAGATATGTTTAGCTAATTTCACTAAGTATTTCTTAGTTTCACCTGTTTTAGTTGTAATAATAATTTGTCTATTACCTCTAATAATCTTATCAAATGAAACAGAACCATCAACCTCTGTTACTACAGCTGGATTAGATGGGTTTCTTGCTTCAAACATCTCAGTCACCCTAGGTAAACCTCCTGTAATATCTCCTGATGAACCAGCAGATCTAGGAATTTTAACTAAAATATCACCTGCATTCACTTTAGTACTATCTTCAACAGCTAAATGCGCACCTACCGGAATAGAGTAATTCTTATCACCAATAGTTAATGAAGGTAATATTTTTTTACTTCTACTATCAATAATTACTTTCTCTTTATATCCTGTTTGCTCATCAGATTCTGTTCTATAAGAAACGCCTTCAATAATATCATTAAACTTAATTTTACCAGAAATTTCTGATACAATCACAGCATTATAAGCATCCCATTCACAAACTTTATCTCCTTTCTTAACTGTACCTTCTTTAATAAAAATAGTAGACCCATATGGCACAATTGATGAAGAAAGAATCACTCCATTCTTATCATCAACTACCTTGGTTTCAGCAGCTCTTGAGACCACAATCTCTACCGCCTTACCATTCTTATCTTTTGATTTAACAGTTCTTAAGTCTTCAATCTCTAATCTTCCATCCTTCTTGATGATAATAGACGAGTCAACCTCAGATCTTGATGCAGTACCACCAACATGAAAGGTTCTAAGTGTAAGCTGAGTACCTGGCTCACCAACTGATTGTGCAGCAACTACTCCAACTGGCTCCCCTACTTGAGCCATTCTATTAGTTGACAATGATTTACCATAACACATCTTACAAATTCCTCTCCTGGTTTGACAAGTTAATGCAGATCTAACTTCAATAGATTCAACCCCTGCCTTTTCAATGACTAACGAGACTTTATCAGAAATCATGTCATTAGCTTTCACTAATAATTTTTCATTTTCTGGATGGTAGACATCATTCAAACTAATCCTGCCAGAAATTCTTTCAGATAATGATTCTAAAATCTCATCATTATCCTTAAGTGCAAAAACATCCAAACCTTTCAAGGTTCCACAATCAGCCTCATTAATAATAACATCCTGAGCAACATCAACCAATCTTCTTGTAAGGTAACCAGCATCAGCAGTTTTAAGTGCCGTATCTGCAAGTCCTTTACGTGCCCCATGAGTAGAAATAAAATACTCTAGAATCGAGAGGCCTTCTCTAAAGTTTGTTGTAATAGGGTTTTCAATAATGGATTCTCCATGGTCACCCGACTTCTTAGGTTTAGCCATAAGACCTCTCATACCTGACAACTGACGAATTTGCTCCTTAGAGCCCCTTGCTCCAGAATCAAGCATCATATAGACTGAGTTAAATCCTTGCTTATCCGAACTAATATTTCTCATAACAGTATCTGTTAACCTAGCATTAGTTGTCGTCCAAACATCAATTACCTGATTATATCTTTCGTTATTAGTAATAAATCCCATGGCATAGTTGCCTTTAATCTCATCAACCTTTTTATTAGCATCTTCAATTAAGCCTTCTTTCTCTTCAGGAACAATTACATCACCAAGATTGAATGATAGACCACCTCTAAATGCCATATTAAAACCAATAGTCTTAATAGCATCAAGGAAATGTACAGTAGCAGCGACACCACATGTCTCTAAAACATCTCCAATAACATTTCTTAAGGCTTTTTTAGTAAGTAATTCATTTACAAATTCAATCTCTCTAGGAACAAATTCATTAAATAAAGCTCTACCTACAGTTGTTGAAATCAATAATGATTTTTCATTAGCATCAGTAATCCTTACTTTAATTAAGGCATGTAAATCAGCTACTTTCTCATTATAAGCAATCTTTACCTCTTCCAAAGAATAGAAGGTCATACCTTCTCCTTTAACTTTTTCCTCATTAGTTGATCTTTTCTCTTTAGTCATGTAATAGAGACCTAGGATCATATCCTGAGAAGGAATAGTTATAGGGGATCCATTTGCAGGATTCAAAATATTATGTGAAGCTAACATTAATACCTGTGCCTCCAGAATCGCAGCAGCACCTAATGGTAAGTGAACTGCCATTTGATCCCCATCAAAATCAGCATTAAAAGCCGCACAAGCTAATGGATGTAATTGAATTGCCTTACCCTCTATCATTTTTGGTTGGAACGCCTGTATACCAAGCCTATGCAACGTAGGGGCTCTGTTTAATAAAACAGGGTCTCCTTTCATTACATTCTCCAGAATCTCCCAAACAACTGGCTCTTTCGTGTCAATAATCCTTTTAGCAGATTTAACTGTCTTCACAATACCTCTCTCAATCAATTTCCGTATAATAAATGGTTTGTAAAGTTCAGCTGCCATATCCTTTGGCAATCCACATTCGTGCATCTCTAATTCTGGCCCTACAACAATTACAGAACGAGCTGAATAATCAACCCTTTTCCCAAGTAAATTTTGACGAAATCGACCCTGCTTACCTTTTAAGGAATCAGATAAAGACTTTAATGCTCTTTTTCCATCTGTTTTTACAGCAGCTGATTTTCTTGAATTATCAAATAATGCATCTACAGATTCCTGAAGCATCCTTTTCTCATTCCTCAAAATAATCTCTGGGGCATTAATTTCTATTAATCTTTTCAATCTATTATTTCTAATAATTACTCTTCTATAGAGGTCATTTAAATCAGAAGTGGCAAACCTACCACCGTCTAGAGGAACTAGAGGCCTCAATTCTGGCGGAATTACGGGAATAACTTTTACAGTCATCCATTCTGGTTTATTCTCAGTATGCTTCTGTCCTTCACGCATTGTCTCAACAACTTGGAGTCTCTTTAAAGCCTCCTTCTTTCTTTGTTGTGAAGATTCATTATCAGCTTGATTTCTTAACTGATAAGATAAATCATCAAGATTAATTTTTGCCAATAAATCACGAATAGCTTCAGCTCCCATTTTAGCAACAAATCTATTAGGATCGTCCTCTGATAAATATTGATTTTCTAAAGGTTGAGCATCTAATATATTTAAATATTCCTCCTCAGTTAAAAAATCTAGATATTTTACCTCCTCACCTTCATTATTTACAAGTCCAGCAGGAGCATTAATTACTACATATCTTTCATAATAAATAATCATATCCAACTGCTTAGATGCTAAGCCAAGTAAATATCCAATTTTATTAGGTAAAGTTTTGAAATACCAAATATGAGCTACAGGAACCACTAAATCAATGTGTCCTATGCGTTCTCTTCTTACCTTCTTTTCAGTCACCTCAACCCCACATCTATCACATATAATCCCTCTATACCTAATTCTTTTATATTTACCACAATGACATTCAAAATCTTTAGTTGGCCCAAAGACTCTCTCGCAAAATAGCCCGCCACTCTCTGGCTTATAAGTTCTATAGTTAATGGTTTCTGGTTTAGTAACCTCTCCAGATGATTTCCCTAAAATATCCTCAGGAGAAGATAAACTAATCTTAATTGAGTTTATATCTTGTGCTTGTATAACTTTTTGTGTATTTCTCATATGTATTTTATTCAAAAGTAACTTTTAATCCTAAACCATTTAATTCATGTAATAATACATTAAAAGATTCTGGAATCCCCGCTTTAGGTAAGTCTTTACCTTTAACCATTGATTCAAATGCTTTTGCTCTACCTATCACATCATCTGATTTTAGAGTCAACATTTCTTGTAAGATGTTTGATGCTCCATATCCTTCAAGTGCCCATACCTCCATCTCACCAAGTCTCTGCCCTCCAAACTGAGCCTTACCCCCTAATGGCTGTTGTGTGATTAAAGAATATGGTCCAATCGATCTGGCATGCATCTTATCATCAATTAGGTGACTTAATTTAAGCATATAAATTACACCAACAGTAGCAGTTTGTTCAAAACGCTCACCAGTACCACCATCATATAAGTATGTTTGTCCTAATCTTGGCAGTCCAGCCTGATCAGTCTCAGTATTAATTTGATCTATACTTGCGCCATCAAAAACAGGAGTAAAATACTTTTTACCTAATTCTTGACCAGCCCAACCTAAGATAGTCTCATAAATCTGCCCAAGGTTCATCCTTGAAGGCACCCCAAGTGGATTTAAAATAATATCTACTGGTGTTCCGTCTTCTAGGAAAGGCATATCTTCATCTTTTACGATACGAGATACAATACCCTTATTACCATGACGACCAGCTAATTTATCACCGACCTTTACTTTCCTCTTTTGGGCAATTTGAACTTTCGCTAATTGCAATACGCCATTAGGCAATTCGTCACCAATAGTAATTGCAAATCGCTCTCTTCTATAATCTCCATAAATGTCATTATATTTTCTTAAGTAGTTCTCAATCGTTCTATTAACTAAGAGATTATTTTCCTTGCTAGCTGTCCAATTATAAGGGTCAACTAAAGTAAAATCAATGCCTAATAACATCTTTTTAGTAAACTTTGCGCTTTTTGGAATGACCTCTTCTCCTAGAATATTCTTAACTCCTTTTGATGCCTTACCGCCAATCATTTGATAAAGTTTGCCAGCTAAAATATTTTTTAAAGCATATGCATCTTTCTCAAAAATAACATCTAACTTAGATAACTTTTCTTTATCAGTAGTTTTTGTTCTCCTATCTTTAATCGTTTTAGAGAATAATGACTTACCAATAACAACTCCAGCATCGGCAGGTTTTGTTTTTAAAGAAGCATCCTTAACATCCCCAGCTTTTTCTCCAAAAATTGCCCTAAGTAATTTCTCTTCAGGTGTAGGATCAGATTCTCCTTTAGGAGTTATTTTTCCAATTAAAATATCACCATGTTTTACATGAGCACCAATTCTCACCATACCATACTCATCTAGATCCCTAGTTGCAGTTTCACTAATATTAGGAATATCAGCAGTTAATTCCTCTAATCCCCTTGTAGTTTCTCTGACATTTACAACATGTTCAACAATATGTAGCGAAGTAAATAAGTCCTCTCTCACAACCCTCTCAGATAAAATAATAGCATCCTCAAAATTATAGCCTTTCCAAGGCATAAAAGCAACCTTTAAATTTCGTCCAATAGCAAGCTCACCATTCTCAGTAGCATAACCATGACATAATACTTGCCCTTTACTTACCTTATCTCCAGCTCTTACAATAGGCTGAATATTAATACAAGTTCTTTGATTTGTTTTTTGAAATTTCGTTAAATCATATATCTTTTCTGAATCATCAAAACTAATCAATTCTTCTTCAGGAGTTTTAATATATTTAACTCTTATTGTGTCGGAATCAACATAAGTCACCTTTCCTTCACCCTCAGCATTAATCATAGTCCTTGAATCTCTAGCTACATGTGGTTCTATTCCTGTCCCAACAATAGGAGAGTCAGTTCTTAATAAAGGCACTGCCTGACGCATCATGTTAGATCCCATAAGTGCTCTATTAGCATCATCATGTTCCAAGAAAGGAATTAATGAAGCGGCAATAGATGCAATCTGATTGGGAGCAACATCCATTAAAGTTACTTTTGATGGCTCTGCAATTAGATAGTCTGCTTCACTTCTTGACTGCACTCTATCATTATCAAAAGACCCATCATTATCTAAAGAAGCATTTGCCTGCGCAATTACTGCATCTATCTCTTGCTCAGCAGTTTTGTAAACAGGAGATTCAGAAAAATCAATTTTACCTCCAATCACATTTCTATAAGGAGTTTCAATAAATCCTAAGGTATTAATCTTTGCAAAAACAGCTAAAGAAGAAATAAGTCCAATATTAGGCCCCTCAGGAGTTTCAATAGGACAGAGTCTTCCATAATGTGTATAATGAACGTCTCTCACCTCGAAACCTGCTCTTTCCCTAGTTAAACCTCCAGGTCCTAAAGCAGATATTCTTCTTTTATGGGTCACCTCAGCTAATGGATTTGTCTGATCCATAAACTGGGATAACTGTGAAGTACCAAAGAATGAATTAATAACTGCAGATAACGTCTTTGCATTAATCAGGTCAATTGGTGTAAACACCTCATTATCTCGAACATTCATTCTCTCTCGAATAGTACGAGCCATTCTACTTAGACCAACACTAAATTGATTAGATAACTGCTCCCCTACAGTTCTAACCCTTCTATTACTTAAGTGGTCAATATCATCAACATCAACCTTAGAATTTACCAAAGAAATAAGGTTCGTAATAATACAAACAATATCTTCTTTAGTTAGCACCATTTTATCTTCTGGTATATCTAATCTTAATCTTGAATTGATTCTAAATCTCCCCACATGACCTAGACTATATCTTTGATCAGAGAAAAATAATTTATCAATCATGCCTCTTGCTGTATCATCATCAGGAGCCTCAGCTGTTCTTAACTGTCTGTAGATATGGCGTATTGCCTCAACTTCAGAATTTGTAGGGTCTTTTTGTAAAGTATTATAAATTAACGCATGATCAGAAGCATTGCCATCTTCTTTATGCAATAGAATGGTCTCAACGCCTGATTCTACTATATCATTAATATGATTCCTTTCAAGGATAATATCTCTTTCAAGAATAACTTCATTTCTTTCAATTGGAACCATCTCCCCAGTATCCTCATCTACAAAATCATCAACCCAAGATTTCAATACCCTTGCCGCTAAGGTTCTTCCTACATATTTCTTTAAACCGCTTTTTGATACTTTTACCTCATCAGCAAGTCCAAAAATCTCCAAGATATCTCTATCAGATTCATAACCAATAGCTCTTAACAAGGTAGTTACTGGTAATTTTTTCTTTCTATCAATATATGCGTATAATACATTATTTACATCAGTGGTAAATTCAATCCAAGATCCTTTAAAAGGTATTACTCTTGCTGAATATAATTTTGTTCCATTAGAATGAAAACTTTGCCCAAAGAATACACCTGGAGATCTGTGTAACTGAGATACCACAATACGCTCAGCTCCATTTATTACAAAACTTCCTTTAGGAGTCATAAAAGGAATATTCCCAAAATATACATCCTGTACTATAGTTTCAAAATCTTCATGATCATCATCAGTACAATACAGTTTCAACTTGACCTTTAGCGGAACCTTAAAAGTAAGTCCTCTGTCAATACATTCTTCAATAGAATATCTTGGAGGATCAATAGTATAATCAATAAACTCTAATACAAAGTTATTTCTTGAATCTGTAATAGGAAAGAGCTCTTCGAAAGCTTTGTATAAACCTTCATTTCTTCTCTCATCTAAGGTAGTTCCAATCTGAAAAAAAGATTGGAAACTTTTAAGTTGAACATCTAAAAAGTCAGGAAATTTAGCCGTATTCTTTATGGATGCGAAATTAATTCTTTGGTTGTTATTTGTTGTAGACAAGGCTATAAGTTTAAGTTAAAAATAAGGTGGAATAAGAAAACCAAAGGGTCTAGACCTTATCACTATAATAAGATCTAAACCTCTAAAGTATTAAAGCTTTACTTGAGCTCTACCTCTGCTCCAGCTTCTTCGAGTGCTTTTTTCATTCCTTCAGCCTCGTCTTTACCAACTCCCTCCTTTACTGTCTTAGGAGCAGCATCAACAATATCTTTTGCCTCTTTGAGTCCTAAACCTGTTAATTCCTTCACAGCTTTTACAACTTGTAATTTTGCAGCACCTGCTGATTTTAAGATGACATCAAACTCTGTCTTCTCATCACCAGATTCTGTACCGCCACCTGCTGCTGGTCCAGCAGCCACTGCTACTGCAGCAGAAGCTGGTTCAATACCATATTCTTCTTTCAGTATAGTCGCCAATTCATTTACATCCTTTACGGAAAGACCAACTAATTGTTCTGCGAAATCTTTTAAATTTGCCATTTTTTTTGTTTTAAATTGTTTTAATTATTTTAAATGTTGGAAGCATTTTTTTCTTTATTCTGATTTTTCTTGTAAAGCTTTTACAATTCCTGAAAGTTTATTACCGCCTGATTGTAATGAAGCAATAACATTCTTAGCTGGAGATTGTAATAAAGTGATAATATCACCAATTAGCTCATCTTTAGATTTAAGGTCTGCAAGAGCAGATAGATTCTCATCACCAATATAAAGAGACTCTTCAAGATAAGCTGCCTTTAGAATTGGTTTATCATTCTTTTTTCTAAATTCTTTAATAACCTTTGCTGCACTATTAGCAGTTTCAGCTTGCATAATAGAGGTATTCCCAACTAACACACTATATAATTTACTGAAATCAGATTCATTTTTTTCAAACGCCTTCTTTAAAAGTGTGTTCTTTACAACTTGTAAAGACACCTCTCTTTTAAAACACAATCTTCTTAAAGCACTACTTTGCTCTGCTGTTAGTCCAGAAATATCTGCTAAATAGAAATTTTTATTATCATTAAGCATCCCTTCAAGGGTTGCTATCATTTCATTTTTTTCTTGTTTATTCATTTTTATATTCTTGTAAATAATTAAACGAACGAATTAGTATCAATCTCAACCCCCACTCCCATAGTACTTGACATATATACACTCCTAACATAAGTACCTTTAGCGGCAGATGGTTTAAGCTTAATAATGGTTTGCATCAGTTCATTAGCATTTTCATAAATCTTTACAGAATCAAAAGAGACCTTAGCAACTGACGCATGGATTATACCACTCTTCTCTACTTTAAAATCAATTTTTCCTTTTTTAACATCCGAGACTGCTTTTCCAATTTCCATTGTTACAGTCCCTGATTTGGGATTTGGCATGAGATTTCTTGGCCCTAGAACTCTACCTAAAGCTCCAATTTTACCCATAATAGAGGGCATCGTAACAATAACATCTACATCAGTCCATCCTCCTTTTATCTTCTCAATATATTCATCTAAACCGACATAATCAGCACCAGCCTCTTTTGCTTCTGCTTCTTTATCTGCAGAAACTAAAGCTAAAACTTTCAATGTCTTACCAGTACCATGTGGTAATGAAACGACACCTCTAACCATCTGATTAGCTTGCTTAGGATCAACTCCTAGTCTCACAGCCAAATCAACAGTAGCGTCAAATTTAACTTTAGAATTTTCTTTTACAATCTCCGCCGCTTCATTTAAATTATATGATTTAGTTAAATCAATATTTTCTAAAACCATTTTTCTATTCTTACTAATTGCCATCGGTTAAATTATTTAATTATGAAGGAAAATCTCCTTTAACATTTATTCCCATACTTCTTGCAGTACCAGCCATCATTTTCATAGCCGATTCAATCTTAAAAGCATTCAAATCTTCCATTTTATCCTCAGCAATAGCTCTTAACTGATCCCAAGTAACTACACCCACTTTTTGTTTATTGGGTTCGGCAGAACCACTTTTCTTTTTAGCAGCTGCTAAAATTTGGACTGCAGCAGGAGTGGTTTTTGTTATGAATTCAAATGATTTATCTGCAAATACTGTAATAACAACAGGTACAATACTTCCTGATTTATCTTGAGTCCTTGCATTAAACTGTTTACAAAACTCCATGATATTAACACCTTTCGCTCCAAGAGCTGGACCAACAGGTGGTGCAGGATTTGCTCCTCCTCCTCTAATCTGTAATTTAATAAGTGCCGAAATTTCTTTTGCCATTTCTTTATATTTTTTCTACTTGCATAAAATTTAACTCCAAAGGGGTCTTCCTCCCAAATATCTTTACCATTAACTGTAACTTCTTTTTTTGCTCATCAATAGCCTCAATCTCAGCATGGAAGCTATTAAATGGACCATCAATTACTTTAACACTTTCACCCACTACAAAAGGAATATTTACTTGCTCATCAGATAAAGCCATATCATCAACCTTACCTAAAATTCTATTTATCTCACTCTGCCTCATTGGCACAGGAACACCTCCTTTTGTAGCTCCTAAAAACCCTAAAACATTAGTTACATTCTTCAATACATGAGGCACCTCTCCAACTAAATTAGCCTCTACTAGAACATAACCTGGGAAAAAGTTCTTTTCCTTACTTATCTTCTTCCCATTTCTAATTTGATAAACTTTCTCAGTAGGAAGCAATATCTGAGCAACAACATCATGCATATCTAATCTATCAATTTCTTTCTCAAGAAACTCAACTGTTTTTCTTTCCTTGCCACCTATTACTCTGAGCACATACCAATTCATATTCTCTACTACTTTCTCCATATCTTCTAATTAGAACAAACTGTAAAAAACATTCATAATATTACTAAAAGTTTGATCCATTAAATAAATTACCAATGCAATAATTAAAGAAGCAATAGCAACAACAATAGAACTATTCTGTAATTCTGACCAACTTGGCCAGCTTACTTTATTTACTAGCTCATCATAAGAGCTTTTAATATATGATTCTTTTTTTGACATTCTCTTTAATCTTTAAAATATCGCACGGGTGGAGAGACTCGAACTCCCAGCCAATGGTTTTGGAGACCACTACTCTACCAATTGAGCTACACCCGTTTATACAATAAAGAAAGATTGAAGAATCAATCTTTCTTTATTGTCAAACTTATGTTTACTAACTAAAGTAATTTAGTAATCTGTCCAGCTCCAACAGTTCTACCTCCTTCACGTACTGCAAATCGCAGCCCTTCACTCATTGCTACAGGTGAAATTAACTCTACGGAAATCGTTAAGTTATCACCAGGCATTACCATCTCAGTACCAGCTGGCAAGAAGATCTCACCAGTTACATCAGTTGTTCTAATATAAAATTGTGGTCTGTATTTATTATGAAATGGAGTATGTCTTCCGCCCTCTTCTTTTTTAAGTATATAAACCTCAGCTTCAAATTTAGCATGTGGCGTAACTGATCCTGGCTTACAAATCACCATCCCTCTCTTAATGTCTGTTTTTTCAATTCCTCTTAACAAGATACCAACATTATCACCAGCCTCACCTCTATCAAGAATCTTTCTAAACATCTCAACTCCAGTAACAGTAGAAGATAACTTCTCAGCACCCATACCTATAATATCAACAGCATCAGCAGTATTAGCAACTCCTGTCTCAATCCTACCTGTAGCTACAGTACCTCTACCTGTAATTGTAAATACATCTTCTATTGGCATTAAGAAAGGCTTCTCGTTCTCTCTAACTGGCTCTTTAATCCAGCTATCAACAGCAGCCATTAATTCCATAATCTTTGGAGTCCATTCTGCATCACCATTTAACCCTCCTAAGGCAGATCCTGCTACTATAGGAGTATTATCACCATCATAATCATAAAACGATAATAACTCTCTCACCTCCATCTCAACCAATTCCATCAATTCTGGATCATCGACCATATCTGATTTATTCAAAAATACAACAAGACCAGGAACTCCAACTTGTCTTGCAAGTAAGATATGCTCTCTTGTTTGAGGCATAGGACCATCAGTTGCAGCACAAACTAAGATTGCACCATCCATCTGAGCAGCACCCGTTACCATGTTTTTTACATAATCTGCGTGACCCGGGCAATCAACGTGAGCATAGTGTCTATTTTCAGTCTCATACTCTACATGAGCTGTATTGATTGTAATACCTCTTTCTTTTTCTTCAGGTGCATTATCAATATCTTCAAAATTACGAACCTCAGTCCCAAATTTTTCAGATAACACTTTTGTAATTGCAGCTGTTAAAGTTGTTTTTCCATGGTCAACATGACCAATCGTACCAATATTCAAGTGTGGCTTATTACGATTAAAATTTTCTTTTGCCATTTTTATTAAATTTAGTTAATTAATTATTTTTATTTATTAAATTCTATTTTTTTCTACTTTTTCTATTTTACTTACTACTTATTACCTTTCACATTTAGAGCCAATGACGGGAATTGAACCCGTGACCTCTTCCTTACCAAGGAAACGCTCTACCCCTGAGCTACACCGGCAAGAAATAAAAGAGCGAGAGACGGGATTCAAACCCGCGACCCTCAGCTTGGAAGGCTGACGCTCTATCAACTGAGCTACTCTCGCATTATT
>MDSV01017047.1_pt1 | contig 21095 bp, 13 predicted proteins | sample 810851 | NCBI WGS metagenome assembly MDSV01 (sample SAMN05326640, study PRJNA326480) | marine metagenome | isolation source: seawater | place: Atlantic Ocean: North East | collected 2012 | reverse complement strand
ATAATTCTCAATGAGGAATTTACCGAGGCGGTCTGCCGGGGTTAGAGCATCAACATCACCATCGTTGTAGTAAGGGCCAACTTCAGCAATGACCGGAATTTGGCATTCTTCTGTCAAATTTGTGCCGCTCCAATCGCATCCATCGATGACAGGGAGCCACAACCCGAGATGCACTTGCGCATCACCAGTAATTCCAGAACCTCCGTCCGCAGCAGTAATCGTTGGAACAGGCACATAAACCGACTGAACAGCATCGATGGCATAGGAACCGTTTTGAGATACTCGTGAGTAAATGTCTGTATCATCGTACTGCATTTGAGTGCGTTCCCATGGTTCAGGATAGACGTCGTATGGAGTCTCCACGCCACCGGTATCAATTTGTTGCTCACCAAAGCAACCAGACAAACTGGTTGTCATTAAGACGAACAGAATCAACCATGGGCGGAAGTTCATATTGCTACGGGAGAGGGTAGGTTTCTTGAACGCACCGGCTGTTTGGTTCGGCAGAATTATTCTGATTCTTCACCAGATGCTGCATTTTCAGCTTCTATTTTAGCCCGAACTTCATCCATGTCCAATTCTTGGATTTTTGTCACCAAGTCACGCAATGCGTCCTCAGGTAAGGCTCCTGGTTGCATGAATACTCCAATCCCATCTTTGAAAACGACGGTCGTAGGAATTGAACGAATTCCGAAGGATTGCGAGAGCATGGGTTGGGCTTCGGTATCGATTTTTCCAAAAACCACATCAGGGAAATCCTCTGAAACTCGTTCATAGACAGGCCCATATGCTCTGCAAGGTCCGCACCACTCCGCCCAAAAGTCAAGAAATACAATTGAATTGTTGTCTATTGTTTCGGCGAAGATGGGGTCGGTGATTTCAATTGAGGCCATAATTAACTTGCTAAATCGGCATCACTTCAACATGTTTGTCCAAGACAATGAAGCGACGAGTTCATGTGCTCACGGTGAAACGCAACATCATGCGCCTCGCCCGTATGACGACTGTACTCATTCTCATCCTGTTTCTGGCACCGCTTATTCCGAGTCCAGATAACAGCACTTCGTTAAGGGAAACATACGAAGTAAGCGCTCGTGATTCATCAGTTGTCATCTCTGAGGTGTTTATTAGTCCAAATCAACTTGCATCCAACGAAACATCCGACAACATCTACGGTGCAATTGACTGGAACAGCGATGGCGATTATGGAAAGTTCTCCGACCAATTCATCGAACTGTGGAATACCGGTTCCACACCGACCAATGTATCCGATTGGAAATTGAGCATTACTTCGGGGAGTCCTCCTTGTCAACTTGCTTGGAACACCGTTATTGACCCAGATGCGCGCATCGTTGTGTTCAGTGCAGATTCCGATATTGTCATGGATTACTTTGATGGAGAAACAGTATCCATTACCGATACTGCAGGTACAGTTGTTGACACAATGAACGTTCCAGAAAAATTCGCATTTTGGGGCAACTCAATTGTCGAAGATTCATCAGGTAGTCTCGTTGAAGTCGACCCTACGCCTGGTTTTGGACCCAATGACCCCGCTTCGACTGTAGCGCTCAACATCGTAAAATGCTACAAGGTACAAGAACAAAGTTCTGATGCCTACCTTCTCAAAGGTCGCGTCGTTACAATGGAAAGTGAATCCAGTGTCCTCAATCAAGGAAATGTTTTGGTTCGAAACGGAAAGATTGACGCAGTCTGGTCATCAAGTTCTCAGATTCCAGTCGAAGCAGATTTGACCAATGTCCCCGTTATCGAAACAAACGGAACCATCTATCCTGGTCTTATTGACCTGCACAATCACATGCACTACAACCACATTCCTTTGTGGGATTTCGATGTTCATTTGAATGAACAGCAACGCTCTGATGAAGGTGGATACACCAACCGATATCAGTGGGGTAACAACTGGGATTACGGACCGAGTATCACTTGGATGAAGACCAATGTACAATCCTTCAACCGCTGGAATATGGCCAGTGAACAGATGAAGTACGCAGAAGTTCAAGCAGTTTCTGGTGGAGTCACCGCTGTCCAAGGCTCTCCAGGCTCGAGTACTCAGGCCTGGGACAGTATGCTGTCGCGTAACATTGAACTCTACAACTTTGGACAAGATGGCATTTCTACATGCGCCGTTTGTGGTGCTGCAGACAGTGATTACACCGGTTCGCACTTGATTTCGCAAAACCAATCTGGCTCGCTGAATGCGTGGTTTGTTCACTTGGCAGAGGGTGTTGACAGCAGCAGTAAAGCAGAATTCGATGCCCTGTGGGATAAGGGATTGATTATGGATGAAACCGTTGTTATTCACGGAACTGCTCTTGATCGCTCACAATTTGATAAAATGGCAACTGTGGGCGCTGATTTGGTCTGGTCTCCTATATCCAACCTCGTTCTGTACGGTAACACGACGGATGTCAGAGCTGCAGATGCTGCTGGGGTTCCCATTTCTCTAGCACCAGATTGGGGGCCAAGTGGTTCCAAAAACAACCTGCATGAACTCAAAGTAGCCGATTTGTGGAATAAAGATGTGATGAATTCATACTTCACTGATTACGAGATGGCACAAATGGTCACCAGCAATCCAGCCAAGGCAGCAAAATGGGATTCTTTTGTCGGACAACTCAAAGCTGGAATGTACGCTGATATCGTTGTTCTTGACACCTTCCATGACGACCCTTATCGTAACCTCATCGAAGCAATCGACAACGATGTACGTCTTACCGTCGTTCAAGGCAAGGCTGTTTTCGGAGATGTGGATATTATGACGGCAATCAACCAAGATGACTGGGAACCTATTACGGGCGGAGGCGTATCCAAAGCTGTTGACGTCACATCACTGAGTGAAGTCGATGGCTCACAAACATGGGCGTCGATTGAATCTGGCCTTGCAATGGCAATGCGCAATGATTTTAGTGACATTAAAGCAAACTGGAACGATGTTTCTGGAATGAGTGACAGTGAAATTCACGACTGGCTCAACACCACATTCGATGGCGACTATCGAGATGATGTTAATCGCTTGAAGAACATGACCGTTGACCCTATTTTTACCACTGGTGATGAGCGATATTTCGATGTGCTCAACCGTAGTTCTCACGGAAATACTCATGTTGACCTTTCGAAAATTTATGCCTATTATGAGATTCCAATGGACAACAATGGTCAACGAACAGGAGTCAATGTTGACTTGACCACAGACTCTGCCAACAGCGGAAACACCGGTGGAAACGATAACTCTGGCAACACCGGTGGAAACGACAACTCTGGCAACACCGGTGGAAACGACAATTCGGGCAATTCAGACATAACCGACAACACTCAAACCGACTGTCAAGATGGAGACACTTCACCCGATTGTGTCCAGCAAGACTCTGGAAGTTCTGATACCGATGCAAGTTCATCGGATTCCGATCAAAGTTCTGCGAAGTATCTACTCATTGGTGCTGCGGCAGTTCTTGGTATTGCCTTGTACTTCTTCGGCAAGAGCGACAGTGATGAACTGAATTTGAGTCAAGAGGCTGTCATCGAAAAAATGTGGGATGATGATGCACTGGATGACGCAACTACACTTGATGAAACAAAACAGACATTCGTTCCAGCCTTACCGCCTCTCAATGCGATACCGCCAAGCCCATCCGAAGAAGAGTGAGTTACTCAAGGCTCCATGATGGGCCTTCGGGTGTGTCCGTAACCACAACACCCATCTGTTTCAGTTCGTCGCGGATTTCATCAGCCTTTGACCAATCCTTAGCTGAACGCGCCTCACTACGGGCAATCAATAACAATTCAACTTGGTCTGCAATTTCTGCCCTCCTGGGGTCTTCTTCGGGTTCAGCAAGTGCCATCTCTCGAGAAGGAAGAACACCGAGTACCGCTCCTGCGGTTTCCTCCAGTAAGTCAACAGCATAATGGGCAAATGCATGCATATCTGCATCATCTAAGCCACTATCAAGTGTTTTGGTGATTTCACGAACGGCACCGAGAATTTTGCCTATCGCATCTCGACTGTTAAAATCGTCATCCATTGCCTGTGCAAAACCTTCACCCATTTTCTCAATTAAACCAAGAGAGCGAGAAAGGGGTTGTTGGCTGGTGATGTCCGCATGAGGCAAATCAACAACAGTTTGAGAAGTCATTGAAATTTTCAAAACACGAACATAGAGTTCCAGAAGACGATTGTAGTTCCTCTCAGCATCTTTCAAAAGCGTCTCATTCATGTCAATCGGTGAGCGATAGTGAGCATTGATGAGTGCAAAACGCAGAACCATTGCATCGACTTTTTCCAAAATATCTCGTATCGTCCAAAAATTCCCGAGAGATTTGCTCATCTTTTCTCCATCAATGTTCACAAATCCATTGTGCATCCAATGATGGACCATCGGACTGCATCCAGTGTGACACTCACCTTGGAATATTTCTGCTTCATGATGAGGGAATCGAAGGTCATGCCCGCCGCCATGAATATCAAATTGAGCTCCGAAGTACTCCATTGACATCGCAGTACATTCAATGTGCCAGCCGGGACGTCCTGGCCCCCATGGTGAATCCCATGTGGGCTCATCGGGCTTAGCAGCTTTCCACAACGCGAAATCCTTGTGATCCTTTTTTGCTGAACCGGTTGCGCCCACTCGACCGCCTGCACCAGAACGAACTGCCTCGATTTTTTGGCCGGTGAGAACACCGTACTTTTCTGGAGCCGATTCAACATGGAAGTAAACGCCTTCTTCGGTTTGATAGGCATGCCCTTTATCGATGAGGTCTTGAGTGATCCGAATCATGTCATCAACGTATTCTGTGCAACGTGGATAGTCATCTGCTCGCAAAATGTTGAGCGCATCCATATCCTCGTAATATGTTTCGATATTCTTGTCGACAAGAGCTTTCCAATCGCCCCCTGTCTCGTTTGCTCGATGAATAATTTTGTCATCGATATCGGTAAAATTTTGAACATAATGAACATCATATCCCGATGCCTCAAGCCACCTGTGTATGAGGTCAAAAGCAAGATAACATCGTGCATGACCAAGGTGGCATCGGTCGTAAACTGTGACTCCACAGACATACATCGAGACCTTGCCGGGTTCCATTGTCGAAAAATCGACCTTTTCTCTCCGCCGTGTATCGTGCACTCGAATTGGCATGGGATTCAGCCTGTGGTACGAACTTCTTTACTTGAAGGTTAAGATACATTGCCCAATCGGTGGTTCATGGTCGATGGCAAATCATTCGAGTCGGCCAAAATTTTTGTCACCGGAGTCAACGGCCATATTGGCAACAACATCGTCCGTGATTTGCTGGAACACGGTTACTTTGTCACAGGAAGCGTTCGTGACTTGCAAGACCCATTGAAAGTGGATCATGTTCGTCAGCACGCAATCGATTTGGGTTGTGAAGACAGGTTGATTCTGGTTGAGGCTGACGTGTTGGACGCTGATGGATGGAGCGAACTCCTTGCTGGCTTCGACGCACTTTTTCATACTGCGACAGTGTACTCTCATTCTCATAATGCAGATACCATTATTGATACGGCTGTCAAAGGAACGACTCACTTGCTCAAAGCAGCTCATGATGCTGGCATCCCCCGAATCATCTACACCTCAAGTGTTGCAGCGGTGGGCAGTGTTCCCAAAGGGCGACCAAAAACGGAAGAGGACTGGCAGAAACTGAGGCATTCTCCTTACACCATCGCAAAAACGGAATCTGAAAAACGCGCATGGGAACTTGCAGAAACACACGACCTAGACCTGCGAGTTATCAATCCCGGTGGAGTACTTGGCGGTCGGTTTGTCAATCCAACACCGAGTATCGATTATTTTCCTGATGCAATCAAGGGAAAATTCCCCGCTGTACCAAAAATACCTATCCCAATTGTTCATGTTCGAGATGTCGCTCGAGCGCATCGGCGTGCTTTCGAAGTTGATGAAGCCGAGGGGAGGTTTATCGTCGCCCCTCATGACAAAACCATCGCTGATGTATGTCGTTCTATTCGCGCTCAGTATCCAAATACGAAAGCCCCTCGATGGGCGATTCCACGTGCACTGATGTTCATCGTGGTGTTCCAAGATTGGATAATGGGATTGTTTGGCTCAAAACGTCTGATGACTCGAAAAGCAGTCAAAGGATATTTTCAAGGAGATGCTAATTTTTCATCCGAAAAAGCAGCACGAGTACTCGGTCTTGAATGGGAATCATTCGAATCTTGTGTGGCGGATACCGTTGAGGAGTTTTTGCAATGAATTTCAGCGGGCCGGAAGGTGTTGAGATTGCCGGAATTCGTGTTTCAGACAAGACGTTGATTCAAATCGGTTGGATTCTACCGTTGGTAAGCGTCGTATGCTCCATGACAATCCATGCTGCATCTGGACATGCCCGAGATTTTCCATTCTTTGTTTCGGAATCCGATTACCCCGGCGTTGAGCGCTGGTTTTTCACCATCGGACTTGCAATGACTTCACCAATAATCTGTCTTCTTTCTCATCGAGTGAATGTACGTTTCAAGACCGAAAGAACTGCTGTCCATGAGGTTTCGTTTTTTGCCGGATTGGCGACAAGCGTTTCGCTCTTTGTTCTCGCTTTGGCAAACATGTATGACCAGTTGTTCTTGCACTCTTTAGCGTCAATTGGATTGTTCGTAGGCGGATTCATTTGGGGTGTTTCAACCCACTCGATTTACACATCAAACAACCTTTCTGCTCAAAAATTAAGGCGGGTTGGACTTTGGTCAACGCTTGTTGGGTTTCTCGTAATGAACCTCAGTCTTCTGTTTTATGTTCTTGTACTCATGCTGTTATCAGAATTTTCAACCGATTACTCAACTATGGAAATGTTGAATCAATTGCAACCGGCAATTAACTTAGCCGCGCCTGCTGAATACCTGCTCATTATTGGGCTGATGATGACACTCGCCTCTATTGGAAAAGACCTCGATCAGATGTAGTCCCCAATTCGAAGCGGTGCTAAAAGAGATTCAGTTGTGTTAATGATATCTTGACTTAAATCGAATTGTTGACGCTCAATTGGAGTCATCTCTCCACACTCAATAGCATCATCAAGTACCGATTGTACAGCCTCAGGATGAAATTGAACAGAAAGAATTGGGCGATGAGGATGACGGCAAGCTGCGATTTTGCAGTGTTCTGCTGACGCGATAACCTCGAGTTCTCCAGCGTCGACGACGTGATCTTGATGCGTGAAGACGGCATTGACTACTTTGCCATCATTGTATTGCACCTCACAAACGCCGGCGCTGTTCTTATCCGCCCGTTCGACTTTTCCACCCAAGGATGCAGCAATTATTTGATGGCCAAAACAAATCCCCATGATTGGAACTTCTGCTGTCTGAATCAATCTTGATACATCATCCATCCAATTCTCCCACATCGAGACATTGCGCTTTGAGCCGGTAATGATAATCAAATCACATGCAACTGGGGATTCAACCACTGTGCCGAATCCGTAATCCACTCGCTCTGTTGTGTGAGGTGACCAAAGTGAAACTTGAGGATTGAGAAAATGCGAGAGGATTTCCTTCACCCCCGAACGACCGAAAGCAACACGTTCAGCTAGGAGGTCAACCACAAGAATGTGCATTTCATAATCCCCCCAAAGCGAGAATTTTTTGGTCGAGAGCAGATAACGGCACGGTTGATGGTTCAATACCATGTTGACAAGAACCTGTCCAAACCTCGACAAATATGTCTCTGTGTGAAAGTGAGTGTTTTATTTGGCCTAGAGGATGCAGACCTTCAGTATCAATTTTTTCTGCCATGAATGGCCCCCACATCCCTGCTAAAATACCGCTTTGGTCGCGTTGAACAAGATGAGGTAAACCGTTTGAATCCAACAGCAAAGCACATTGCAAGTCCATTCTTTTCTTTTTGGTTTTCTTTGGCTGGGGATAATCAAGAGGATTTTCAAGCCCTTGGCAACTTGAGGAAACGGGGCAAATAGAGCACAGGGGTCGCTTCGGAGTGCACACTGTCGCACCCAGTTCCATCAAAGCCTGATTCCAAGAACCGGCATCATCTTTGAACAAAATCGATTGAGCCCAACGTTCAACTTCCAGCGGTTGAGGATTTCGCAAACGATTTTGCCGAGCCATTACTCGACGGATGTTGCCATCTACGCATGCAATGGATTCACCGTGGGCAATACTTGCAACTGCTGCCGCAGTATAGGGACCCACACCTGGAAGTGTTCGAAGTTCGGCAGATTTCCGAGGTAATTTTCCATCAAACCCTCCTTTCGCCTTTGGCGTACATACATCGACTGCAAGTGCATGTAAACGACGTGCTCGACTGTAATATCCGGCACCCTGCCAAAGATGGAGAACTTCTTCAACATCCGAATTCGCCATAGAATGAGGCGTTGGAAATCGCTCAACAAGTTTCAACCAGTATCCTATGCCACGGCTCACTTGTGTCTGTTGCAACAAAATTTCTGAAAGAAGAATTTTCCAAGCATCACGGGTATGGCGCCAAGGTAAATCCCGTTTCGACTCTGCGTACCACGCCAAAAGAGAACTTTGGGATACGGATTCGCCCACTGTGTCACCTCATTGGATGCTCAAACTTCTAAGGTACTCGCTTCGGCCTTTTTAGCCTCAATTGCAGCATCATTGGCCTTGATTTGTTCCCAAACAATTTCAGCGATATCCTTGACTTCCATATCGGAACCGATTGCGCTTAATCCATCTGTCACCATAGTTGAACAGAAAGGACAACCCACTGCGACTGTGTCTGCACCGGTTTCTGCCAGTTCTTTAGAACGAATCACGTTCACTCGATCGTAACCCTCGTCAACAATCTCTTCCATCCACATTTGTGCTCCACCTGCACCACAACAGAAAGAATCGCGACCGGTGCGACCAGGTTCAACATCAACTCCACCAATTGCATTACGCGGAGCATCGATTTCTCCACCGATTCTGCCAAGGTAACAAGGGTCGTGGAATGTTACCGAACCATCGTGCTTAGGTTGAGGCAATTTGCCTTCTTGCTGAAGATGATTGATGAGTTGAGAGTGGTGCATAACTTCGATGTCTTCACCGCCGTATTCCTTGTATTCTTTACCAAGTGTATGGAAACAATGAGGGCATGATGCAACTATTTTCTTGACCCCGATTTCTTCAAATGTTTCGAGATTGGTTTCTGCCAGCATCTGAAAGAGGTATTCGTTACCTGCTCGACGAGCCGCATCGCCACTGCAACCCTCCTGCATTCCCAGAATTCCGACATCAAGACCTGCTTCCTTCATGACACTGATTGTATCTCGAGCAACTTTCTTGTTTCGCTCATCAAAAGAAGCAGCACAGCCAGCGAAGTAAATGTATTCTGCGGGTTCCGCCACTTTGACGTCCAAATCTGCAGCCCAATCACCTCGCTCATGAGCGGGCAAGCCGTACGGATTCGAGTCAGATTCAAGATTTTCAATAGTAGCCATGAGTGGCATTACGGTTTCTTCAACCGATTCATCAAACTCCATTCTTTCCATCATTAAGTGTCTGCGAGCGTCGGTGAGTTTCGGCACATGGTCAATGTAAATTGGACATGCTTCAACACAGGCATGACAAGTGGTACAGGCCCATATTGCATCCTCGCCAAATCGCGCAATGATATCTTGTTCAGGCGTTTCGTTGGCAAATAAGGCGGTCGAATTGTCGTTTGCATAATGGCGAACATCATGGATAATTTGCATTGGATTCAATGCTTTACCGGATGCGTATGCCGGACATACATCTTGACAGCGTGCACATGAAGTGCATGCCCACCCATCGATGAGATTGCGCCAAGTCAGGTCTGTATACTGTACAGTACCGAACGATTCGATATCGAGCTCCTCAAGCAGAACTGCTTTTCCATCCTCTCCACGGGCTAGCGGTTCCATTGTACCCATTGGACGCATGTCATGGAAGAATACATTCGGAAATGCCATTACCAAGTGCATGTGCTTCGACAACGGAATCAGGAACATGAAAGTGCAAATGGCCAACATGTGCATCCAATACGCACCAACTACGATCGCTGTAGATGGGACGATAGTTGAGGCAACCCAAGCGCCAATAGGTTCCCAAGTCGAAGAAACTGTTGACTCTCCTGCCTCAACAAAGAATGAGGTTACTGTAATGGTCATAATCAAAAGCAGAATGACGTTTCCTTCAAGTTGAGATTTGCCCTTGAGTTTTTCAGGAGTGAACGCAACTCGGCGAGTCAATGCAGCAACACATCCGATGAGTGCAATTGTATAACCGGTTTCAACGATAAGGTTCCATGGGCCACGAACCAAATCAGGAAGCACATTGTGAGAAAACCAATTCGCAGTTGCTAAATCAAACATATCGGTAGAAAGCATGAGGAATCCCCAAAACATGAGGACGTGAATGCCACCTGCAACGCGGTCTTTGAGTACTTTTTTCTGACCAAGCCAGCCGGTGAGAACTTCTTTTATTCGTGCCCCCCAATTATCAAACCGGTTGTCGGGAGAACCTTTCAAAACGAGTCGGGATGCCTTGACCACCTGGTACAAGAAAAACCCACCAGAAACACCGCCAAGGAGCAGAAGCAGTATCCATCCGGATACCGGCCCGTAACTCATAGTGAGAGGATGTTCCATGTCAATCAACCCAAGGGTTACCCCCTACAGTCTTTGGAAACGGTTCCAACCCTTCAATCCACCGATAATTATCTGTCAAACCTGTGAGATTAAGAACAAGGGATATGAAGCGAGATGTACTGGTAGGACAAAGGGGGATGCACATGTCGAGAGTTACCGCAAGTGCCCCCGGAAAGTGTATTCTGTTTGGTGAACATGCAGTTGTTTATGGTCAGCCTGCAGTCGCAGTGGCTTTAGAACAACGAATTTCGGTTTCGGTTGAAAATCTCGTATCCGACTCCGATTCATGGAAAATAGATGGCATGCATTTCCAAGCAAAAAAACACCCTCATGTTCAAGCATTGAGAAACAGAATGTGGCCATCATCGCTTGGAGCACCCGCACTATCAATTCGAATTGAAGGCAACATTCCTCCCGCCTCCGGCCTTGGTTCTTCTGCCGCACTCTCCGTGGCGGCCAGTGCTGCATTGAGAACAGCAAGAGGTCGATGGTTTGTATCTACCAATGACATTCAAAACCCCGAAACATGGACCGAGGGTTTTTCTTCAACCTTTGAAACCAGTCCATTGTACTCAAATGTGTCAGGAGAAATAGATTCTCGGCGCAGAATGGTTTCTGACTCTCAATACCTTGCAAATGAGAGTGTTGTATCTGTTGATGAATGTGCCTTACTTGCTCACTCTGTAGAAGCGATTGCTCAAGGTGGTCGTGCATCTCCAATGGATTCCTCAACCAGCGCACATGGAGGCATTGTGATGCTCAGTGATGAGGTTGAACATGAAGTTGAATACCTTTACACCCGCCGACTCAAAATTGCTGAACAGGAGCGTGTTTGGCATTTGCACTCAATTGAACTCCCATTCGACTCACGTGATGTTTACCTGGTCATTGGTAATACTGGAGTGTACGCGCCTACTTCTCAACAAGTAGCGAAAGTAGCCGAACTTCTTGAATCAGAACCATCTCGAATGAAGGAAATTGAAACCATCGGCCTGATTTCTCGCAGAGGCATCAAGTCACTCATGGAGGGAGATTTCGAAGCTGTTGGTAGAGCAATGTCTGAAAATCAGATTATGCTACAAAGTTTGGGCGTTTCGTGTCCTGAGCTGGAAACACTGATTCGTGCTGCAAGTCCAAGTTCTCTAGGTGCCAAATTAACCGGTGCAGGCGGAGGAGGGTGCATGGTTGCCCTTACTCGTCATCCAAAACAAACCAGTGAGGCAATCGAATTGGCTGGTGGTCGAACGCTCATTTCACGATTAGGAAACATCGGCTTATCGATTGATAATTATGAGAATCTGCCAATATGGAAACCTGAAATGTAAAAATGATTCGCAGTAGTCCTTTTACAATTTCTAAATCTCGTAAGGTGCCTGCCTTCTTTTTATATAGTCGTTATATATGGGCCTATCATGACAACTGATGAAGAACGTCTAACTGTAGTAAATGTTGTAGCAAGCACTCGTGTTGCTGAAGAACTGGACTTGCCTGATATCGCAATTCAACTGAACTGTGAATACGAACCTGAACAATTCCCTGGTGTCGTTTATCGAGTTACAGATCCAAAACTAGCAATTCTCATGTTCCGCTCCGGTCGTGCTGTATGCACCGGTGGTAAAGACGAAGCCAACATTGAAACCGGTATTGAACGAATGATTGCCGACCTGCGTGACGCTGGTATCGAAACCTGGGACCTCGACCAAGTTGAAATTGAAGTGCAAAACATGGTTGCAACCTATGCACTACACTATCCTGAAGATTACGATGGTAACGATAAATTTACCAACGAACCTCTCGCCGGTGTTCCTCGAAAATTGAATCTTAACAACCTCACATTCCACTTGCCTTTCGATAAAGTCGAGTATGAGCCTGAACAATTCCCAGGTCTCATCTACCGACTTGACTATCCGAAGGTTGTCTGTCTCATTTTCGGCAGTGGAAAAATGGTGATTACCGGAGCACGACACAAGGACGAAATTCTTGAAGCCGTCGAGATTATCAAGGACGAACTTGCCGATCTTCTGTGATTTAGCCTAGTGAATCAAGAGAAGTCTTGATGTCCTATTGCGACTGTGGCCCACCATGGGCACTCCTTTGCGCCACCTTGCATCGCCTTTGGTGCTGGTAGCGTTGCTGTGTCTTGCCCTTGCCAATCCACTTGTTTCAAACCCTTCTCTTGGCAACCAAGAAGTTGTTTCTTTCTCCTCGCAGGACCCTGGAGTAAGCGATGTGCCAACTTGGCGAATCGGTGACAAGTGGATTTACTCTGGTACATTTGACCCAACAAAACTCGTTACTGATTCTGGCGTACAAGCGACGGTGGGTGAAATTTATGGAGATACTACTGCAGAAGTCATGGCTATCACCGAACGCTCGGTCGACAACATGTCTGTACTTGCCTACACCTTACGAACTTCTGCTAACTTTGACAAATCCGGCGTATCCCTTGACGGTTACAGTGGTAATGTCTACATCACTTTCCAACAAACAGAATACCTGCGTGTAAGTGATTTATCTTCAATGCGCAGTGACCTTGAATTGTATATCCGTTTTGTTCCGTTCGGGCTATCCTTTGCTGAACAAATACTTGGTGACATCACAATAACCAACGTGTACAGTCCTGTCAGTGAGGTCTACGATTTCCCTCTCCGAACAAATGAACAATGGACGACAACGGTTACTTCATCCTCCCAATGGTCGGGTTCAAGCGACTACATCACGCCTTTCCCGGTACCTACAACCGATACCAACAGCACGACTTGGGAAGTTACAAATGTTGGAAAGCCAAAAAACAGTTACGGCCAAAGTATTGCCTATGGGGGGTGCAACGCTTCATATGAACTGATGTCCATCAACAGTGATGGCGACCCTACTGGATACCGCTGGTACTGTCCAGAAGCGAGAAACTTTGCTTGGCTTCACACCGAAGATGAAATTGGTTTAGTTATCGATTTCCGCCTCAAACAGTATTTGCCACTGGCCTCCAGTGGAGTTGACCAGTACACCAACCCAGGGTACAGAGATGAATGTCTTGTTGTGGATTTAGAAAATGACATTACTGCCCTAAATACTCCAATGAATGTTTGGGTAAATGCCTCTTCCAGCTGTTTTTCAACCACATCTGGTATACCAATTGAAGTGCATCATGAAACAATGGGTATTGTCAACTTGGCAACGACTGCTGCCAACGGTAGTGCATTTACAACATTCAATGTTGGTGACATGAAAGACCCGTCGGACTCTGTGCTTGACTGGGCAAGCCACGGCGTTGTTGCTCGTGTTCAGCCTTCTGCAAGTTCGACATTTGGAAAAGCAGTGGGTGCTTCGACACTTACCTTGGATGAGTATCTGGTTGGTCTCGACCTTATTGCCAGTGACGGTTTCGCCAAAGTTTTACGCAATCGAAGTGGAGTGACGACTGAATTGAATTCCTTGTCAGGATGGAATATTCTTCCCGACGATTCCCTTCTCGTTGAAGTGGCTGTTCAAAACAGAGGAATTACAGCAAGCACTCCCACAACCATGACCATCACACACCCTGATGGTCAAACATCATCGCACCCACTACCATCTCTCAACACATACGAGGCACACAAAGTCAACTTTACATGGACTGTACCGAGTGACCAAGCAATAGGCATAGTCCCCGTATCTTGGCATGCTGACCCAGGCAACATCAACACTGCGGATGACAATTCTTCGAATGACATCGCTCAGATTTCCATGTTTGTAGGTAGACTACCCACACCAGTGTTTTCTGACACAACCTCACTGACACTGGAAAATTTACAACTGAAAGCAAACGAAAGTTTTGATGAAGATGGAGGTAACGTTTCTTGCGTATTCAAGATTCCATACGATGACGGCTCGCGCAACTGGGCTTGGGAGACAATCCCTTCAAACGCATGCCTCGTGAATTGGACCTGGACTGACGATGGAACGTACCCCGTGGAAATTACTGTCATTGACGAGGAACGTGACGAGCAAACTGCGATTATGCAAGTCGCCATAATCAATCGAAATCCAGAAATTCAAATATTGAGTTCGCGTACTCAAGTTAAAGTCGAACACCCCATCACACTTTACGCGTTTGCAAACGATTCAGATTCCGAAGAAATTGGGCCGGGAGTCGTCGACATTCATTGGCCAGATTCCATTTGCAAAGAAGGATATTACACACGTGTATGCACGACAACTGCTCCAACGGAAGGATGGCATACCTTTTCTGCAGTTGCTACCGATGACGATTATGCAACAACGATAGCAACAATCGATATTCAATTTACCAATATCGCACCATACAGTGCATCTGTTGCGCTGCAAAAGAACGGTCAATTCCTTGCAAGTGATGAACAGCAAATATGGCATCTTGATGAAGATGAAGAAGTCATCGTCAAAGGCCAAGCTCTCGATTCAATCGATGACCTTGAAACATTAACACACACTTGGTGGCCGGACAGTGAACAGCCTTCATTGATGTATACCTTTACTGGTCGAACATCCGACTTTGCAATGCAATGGAATACCGCAGGACTTCATACTGTTCGATTGGAAGTGAGTGACAATGATGGAGAAGCAAGTCAAATTGAGGAAAGGTGGATCAGCATCAGAAATGTTCCTCCGGTGATACAGCCACTGGCCTCGCTGCTTCCAGTTGCTGAAGGTCAAATGATTACTGTTGAAGGAAATTCAACCGACACACCGAGTGATGTTGCCACATTGACAAAATGTTGGGATGTCGACCCTGGTATTGATAGCGACGATATCGGTGGTGCTGATGACGATTGCGATGTCGCAGGTGATGTACTCAACTATGCTTGGAATCGTAGCGGCTCTCACACCATTATCTACCACGTCACTGACGATGATGGCGCTCAATCCAGTGAAGTACTTACCATTGAGGTACTCAATATGCCACCAATCGTTCGCCTACAAAACACAGATTGCACAGCGTATCGAGAGTGCTACCTTAATGCAGACAAAACAACCGATTCACTCAACGATATCGACGGACTTACCATCGTTTGGGACCTCGACATAACCCAAGACAGCAACGGAGATGGAATCAAAGACAATGATGCTGACTTAGTCGGCTCATCCGTGAGTCATATTTTCCGTCAAGCAGGCACGGTAAACGTCAAAGCAATGGCATGGGATGAAAATCCTGAACGACCAGGACAAGCAGTAATGTCAGTGGTTGTTGCTCCTCCTGAACGAACTTCACTGGAACAGGTGAGTGCAGCTTTGATTGGAGATGAAGCAAACGCTCTGGCTCAACTTGGCTTGCTCATTGCAACTCTACTCATCCTTGCTCTACTGACTCGTAGACGGAAAAACAAATCCAGCGCAGACCCATGGCAAAACACTGATTTTGAAGGCGGTGAAGACCAAACAGAAAAGGTCTTTGAGAAACATGCGCTCCTTGAACAAGTTCAAAATCGCCGGCCAGTCAATTCACCCTCTGGCGTATTGTTTGTACTCTCTGACGCTCCTCAGCCCGTCGAACCTCAAATGCCGCCACCTACAACAGAGCCCCAAATCAGTCAACAACCGCTTCAACAAGCGGAACTTCATCCACCAATTCCAGAAAGTGGGTTGCCAGAAGGTTGGACTGAAGAGCAATGGTCGCATTACGGGCAACAATACCTCGATGCTCAATCCTCTCATCCTTAACCCGTCCCTACGGGACGGATAATCAAGCCTCTCAAGTAGGAGAACGCTTTCGGAGTAGTATGAATCGCTTTGGCCCAGTTGTCTTTGGATTGATATTTTTGATGCTTACCACCCCTCTCAGCAGTATGGTTTCACATCACTCAAACACCCTAACGGATATAGACATACGTTCAGCTGAAGGGTGGGATAAGGACATTGATGTTCCGACTTGGCGAATTGGCGATGAATGGGTCTACGAGACAAAATTCGATGTTGCACAATTGATAGCACAAGCAAATGTATCTGCTTCGCTGAATACACTTACCGGAGATACAACCTATACAGTGGATGATGTATTGTTCATCACGAAAAACGGAACACAAAGTTTGGCATACGCCCTCAAGGTAAACGGCGAATTTGACAGTTCTACCAACAACGACAGATGCGGAGCCACTCTTGATGGAAATAATGGTAGATTGAATATCGATTATTCAGGAAACGATCTCCTTCAAGTCCGTGATCTAGCGATCATAAACTCAGAATTTACACTTGATGTAACATTAACTCCATGTTTATTTGGATTCCCATTGTCTCGTGCTTTCGATGTCGATATTGGAAATATCACTTTTGATACAAGTTATTCTCCAGCAAAGGAGAAGTACGATTTCCCACTCCATGTTGGTGATCAGTGGTACATGCCATTCTTTTCTTCTACCACTGTCAGTGGCACTTCAGCTTACTTTGACCCGAATACATTTGATACAGCCGGTCCAGAAAACAACAGTTGGCAAATCACTGCTGAAGGAGTCCCAACCGATGGTACCAGCAATATCCAGTACACTGGTTGTGATGATTCTTTCAAAATTAACGAATGGAACCAGACCGGAGTCTCATCGGGGTACAACTGGTATTGTCCTGCCGTTGGATACAACTCTTGGATGAGAATCTCCAATGCTGCTGGATTTACGATTGATTGGTTGTTGAAAACATACAATCCTGCAGATTCCTATGGAGTTACACCAACCTCAACACCTGGAACACGAAATGTGGCAATTGACATTGATTTGCAATTTTTAGCAACCTTACCGAACTCGGAGCAAACCCTTACTGCTACATATGAGACCTCTCCTAATGCAATACCACAAGGGAATACAAACATGCAGATTCGGTACGAAGCGACCAATACATTGGCTAATCCATCCACAGATGGCTCAGGTATTGTCAACTACACACTCAATGTTTCCGATGGTACAGATAAAACTCCATCAAGCGATGATTATTCAAGTAACGGCGTTATTGTTTGGGACCCAGTGAACAAGATTATCGGTGCAACAACCGTTGTTATTGACCTCAATGTTGTCGCAATTGACTTGGTTGCTCAATCGGATTCGATTATAGTGACTCGAACACGAGGAAATGATACTGTAACGCTGAACCAAGCTATTGGCTATGCCGCCCTTCCTGGCGACCTGCTCTCGTTTTCAATTCCTGCTCAAAATCGAGGTGTTCTCACTTCTCCAGCGACCGAAATTGAAGTTGTCACACCCGATGGAACCAGCATCCGGGAATCTGTTCCTGCGATTCCTTCCTACAGCGAGCAGCGAATAAATGTGAACTGGACTGTTCCCGCCAACACACCAATTGGAAATCAAACTCTTTCGTTTACTGTTGACCCTGATGAATTGGTAACTGAAGACGCAAATCGCTCGAACAATGCTGCAAGTATTGACGTCTTTATTGGACGTGCTCCAGTTGCTTCTTTTACCTTTGAAGATGAAAAATACACCTTTGAAAATATCATACTCAATGCCTCAGGAAGTTTTGACCCAGACCTCGGCGATGTGGATTGTCGTTTTGAACTTGAATCTCGACCTGGCCTCATTGAAGTCCTCGAGGCGCCGGATTGCGTGTCGCAATGGAACTGGAGCGATGATGGAAACTACGCGATTAAACTCATCGTTTTCGATGAAGAACTTGATGAAGATATCATCGAAACAAACATAACAATTCTCAATCGAGCGCCATATCTCAATCTCAGTATGGTTGAAAGTATTGATGTTGAGACGAAAGTCACGATATCTGCAAACGACAGTGGCGATGTTGATTCTATTTCTCCACCTGCTCAGCATGTCGACATCTTCTGGCCGGATTTAAATTGTGAAGAGGGGTTAACCCAGCCCACATGTACATTCACTCCAATGGGAGAAGGACCTCTTCAAATTACTGCTAAAGCCGTCGACGATGATGGCGCAGAAACTTACGTCAACACAACTCTTGATGTACTAAATATCGCCCCTACAGTAGCCTATCCTGAACTTTATTACGGTGGTGAAAATATTACCCCGGATAACATGGGAGTATGGGAATTGAATGAAGACCAAATCGCCCTCTTACGCATTGTAGGTGACGATACCCTTTCGGACAGAGACGACCTCAACATTGAATGGATTCCTTCTGACTTAATTGAAAACTGGACTGAAACCACCAAAGGGCCATCATCGACTGCAACTGTATCTTGGCCAACTTCCGGATTGCATACGATTCAAGTTTCAGCCTACGACGATGATGGAGCCCGTTCACAAATACGTACTGCACAAGTGAACATCATCAATGTCCCACCATCCATTTCTGGCCTCGGCTCGAATATACCTGTCTTTGAAGATGACAACTTGACGCTGAGCGTAGATGTTTCCGACACTGCATCGGACCAAGATTCGTTGGAAGTGTGCTGGGACCTTGATGCACTCATTGACAGCAACAGTGATGGAAACATGATCAACGATTGTGAATTGATAGGGACCCAGATGACCATGTCGTGGGCGGCCAGAGGTATTCGTCAAATCACCGCAACTGTGACCGATGACGATGGCGCTCAAGCATTAGCTTCAGTGAACGTGAGTATTCAAAATCTACCTCCATCTGCTGCAATCACCAATTCAAGCAATGTGTTTGAATTGGTAGAGGGGGATAACATCACCCTTTCTGGATTGACCTCACGTGAAACTGCAAGTGACAAACTCAGTTTGCAATACGATTGGGACAGCGACCTTATCGACAGTGATTTGGACGGCCAAGCAACTGGAGAAATCGACTTCAGTGGCGCTGAATACACGCTAACGAATCTAGAACCAGGCCAGTGGACGTTCACCCTTACGGTCACCGATGATGACGGCGAATCTTCATCATCGAGCATCACACTTACCGTTTCTGAAAAACCATCGGAGGGATTCATTGATAGCGTCAGTGACACAATAGGCTCCGTTCCTACAGCCATTATCGGTATTTTGTTGGTTCTTGTGGTTATTTTAGCAGTATTCCTACTCATCACTCGTTCTAGAGAAGAGGATGAAGACCAGAAATACTCTGCTTTCACAGAAATACCAACGATGGACCCACCCACTGCCACAACGCCGACGACATATCAAGCCAGTGAAACCTCGTATGCAAGTCAACCACCAAGCCAAGATACTGGACAAATGTATGCGCCACAACAAACGGACATTTACGCCCAACCTGCAGTTGACCCGTATGCACAATCTTTCCAACAACCGGTACAATCACAACCACAGCCAACTGTACAAGCAACCGATGCACTTGCGACATTGTCTGCTCTTTCTGAGCCCGCAGTTCAACAACCTGTAGAACCAGTCGTAACTCCAACTGTTCAGTCTGGACCGCCACTGCCCGCAACTGGATTACCTCAAGGATGGACAATGGAGCAATGGCAACATTACGGCGAACAGTATTTGGCTGCTCAAATGGGGCAACAGGTTTCAGTTCAGCCGACAACTACCAATACCCCAAGCACCTCTGCAAGCACAGACATGTCAGGATTCCTTGACGATCTGGATTTGTGAGTGTGAAGAAATGGCGAGTTTGTGGCAATTTTTTGGATTACCAAACCCTGAGAATCCCTCTGTTGAAAAGAAAGGAAAAAAGGCGAATTCAGCCCCACCATCCGTGCAAAAACAACCTTCTTTGAGCCAAGAAGAGACCCCTAAAGCAATTGAGCTTGAGGAAACCACCCCTCTTGCTCCCGCAAAAGAAGAGCCATCCCAAAGCCAATCAGGACTGCTTGCGAAGAGTGTGATGAAATCTGCTCCACCGCTCTGGAAAGGTCCGCTGACCGCTGAAAATGAACCGTTTCATGACCTTGGTTCTCACACAAAAATGAAATCACCCTTTCCACGAAGAGCCCTGCGATATGTTTCACCGGATGAAATGAACAGAATTCCAACAAGAGATATGGCAAAAAGAATCCATCAAGGAGATTCAATAATCGTTGATTTACGACCGATGGTGCATATGGATACGCATCAAAATGTCTGCCGACGAGAACTTCGACAGATGGGGAACGATACCGGAATCGGTGTTTTTGCATTGGATGCTGAAGACAAACTTCTGCTGCTTCCAGGCAAAGATGTCGTTGTTGATGTGGGCCGGCATGAACTTGGACTGCAATCATTACTTTCAGAGTGATGCTCATCGTTCAGTTTTGCAATGAAACAAGTATTTCCATCGCTGAGCCCGCTATGCCGAGAACCGTTGATTCACTACCTTCGATGATTTTAGCATGCTCACCCATTGGACCTGCAAAATCATAACCACCAGCTTTTCCCTTCCACGAGTGGTTAAGGACCAGTTCAACCAATCTTTCATCGGATAATTGTTCAAATTCCACAATGGTATATTCGACAGAGTAACTCCATTGGCCATGCAATTGAATTCCAGTTGCTGTCCATACTTGATGACGCCGACCCGATAAGCGGTGAAGCATCATTGCTGCTTCTACGGAATCATGAGGTTTCCCGAGTGTT
>MDSV01080633.1_pt1 | contig 21096 bp, 12 predicted proteins | sample 810851 | NCBI WGS metagenome assembly MDSV01 (sample SAMN05326640, study PRJNA326480) | marine metagenome | isolation source: seawater | place: Atlantic Ocean: North East | collected 2012 | reverse complement strand
CTGCAAAAATCCCCACAGCTCGCACGGGTCCTTGTCCGGGTGGATCGCAAACTTGGCGCCGGACATGGCCTGCGCGCTCGCGGTCTGCCCGTAGGTCCCGGCAAACCACGCGCAAAACTCGCGGGTGTTAGTTCCTGGCGCACACCAGAACTTGCTAGAGGACGTCAACGACAGCCTGCTCCCGCCAGAAGCCTTGTCGCTAAAAATGCCGCGCACAATGTCCCGCGGAGGCAGGTCCCAGTGGCAAAACTCCTCGTTGCCCTCGCCCGGCAGCTTCTCGATCGCGCGGTCGATGCCCGGCATGACGTCCTCGGTGCCGTACAAAACCTGCCACACCTTGAGCAGGCGCGGGTCCTGGCGCAGTTTCCACTGAAACTGCATGTGCATGTTGCTCGGGTCCGTGCACGCGCCAAAGTCGCGGTGTAAGGTCCACCCGTTCTTGAGCATGTCGCGCTCGGCCTTGGTGTAGGCCGGCTGGCCCGTCGCGGTGTTTTTGGTCTTGGTGAAAAACCGCAAGACGTCGTCCTTGTACTCCTCCAGCTCGCGCAAGCCGTCGGCCGTGAGCGCGTTCAACTTGATCTCGCCTTTAGGGTGGCGCGGAATGGGAACCGTGATCTGGTGCTCCGGCTTGAGCCCCTGCCGCGCAATGACCTCGCGGATGATTTCAAAAATGGCCTCCCGGCACTCGTCGGCCGTGAGCACGCCCGTAATGTTCAGGAACCCGTACGCGCGGTAAAAGTCGAGCATGCGCCGCTGCTGGTCTTCGGAAAAAATGTAGGCGGCGGGGTCGGTCGGGTCGCCGCGGCCGCTGTAGTGCACGAGGTCGTCCAGCCGAAAGGTCGTGCTGAGAATTTTTTGCAGGTCGGCGCTGGCGGAGGTGGGTAGGGGAAGGTGGTCGTGGGAGGTGGTCCAGCGCGCGCGCATGATGTCGGTGATGTTGTAGGTAGCGTGGTGGGTAGGTCGTGGTTTTTTCGGGTCGTTGGATAGAAGGTCGTCGCTGGGGCGCTTGGTCACTTGCATGTGTGGTGTGTTTTGTGTGTTTTGTGGTGGGACTTGGGTTTTTATAGAGATGGGGTTGAGGGATTTGACCGGAAATAGTTTTCAGTGTGTTGGTCTTGGAAGTTAACCACGCTGAAAGTCACTCAGAATTGGTCTAAAATTGGCCCGAAATAGATCACTCTGTTTTTACAGCAGGGGAGACACAAGTTCACACCCAAAAAATTTCACCGGGAATAGATCTCTGTTTTTTGTGTAAGTAAACTACAGGTAAAGTAACTCGAAATTGACCCGAAATAGAACACTCTTTATTTAATGCCGGCAAGAACCAAACTTGTCACCAACGCCATGGACGAGCAGAAGCAGATGGTCGCCACGCTGTCCATGCTGAAGCAGCTCGAGACACCCGAAGGCACCGAGTATCTCCGGTCGGTCATGGCCGAGGCTGGACTGCCGATGCCCACGCGTGAATATCTGGAGGCCAAGCTGCTGAAGCAGCTCGAGGCACCTAGAGGCACCGAGCATCTCCAGTCGGTCATGGGCGAGGCTGGACTGCAGATGCCCACGCGTGAATATCTGGAGAATCTGGGGCCGTGGCAGCGCGCGAGTGCGGGATCTGGAGTGTAGCCATGGCGAGAGGAGTGTTTTATGATATTTGCCATGTAAATACAAGCGCGAGAAATGTCCCGTGGAGCGTGGCCAGAGTATATAGCGCAGAAGTGTACCGTGTCCACCCCCGCGCATGCGCAGGGATTACTACGTCGCGTTCTGCCTGGTGAATGTGTTTGCCTTGTTTGGGCTGCTGGGCGGGATCTGGCTGCACGCGCGGCAGCCGGCGGGGGGAGATACAGGGAGGGCGCGCAGGATGCCACGGTGGAAACGGGGTGAAGACGTGGTGTTTGACGAGCCGCTAGTGAACTATGTGGTGGGTTTGAAGAGATTAACCACGGAAAAGGACAACCAAGGTCGGCCCAAGAAAGAGGTCGTCGAGTCAAGTAAGAGTACACCACAGAGCTTTCCTCGTGTGTTTGAGCAGCGGGATATTCTCGTTGACGATCATCCTCATTCCAGTGCAAAAATCAATACCCTCAAGCGGAATGGGTCAAGTGAGCCAGACAATGTCACAACGGCAACACCTCATCATGATTATCTCAAACCAACTGATAAGGTTGACTTTGTAATTCCATGGATAAATTACAGCATGGGATACACGGAAAGCAAAACCACGCCATTTAATTTTGGCGCGCCACTGTACAACATCGTGTCCAAAGTTGGTCTCAAACGACCGCCGTGGACTGAAATTTGCTGGTCCGTGCGGTCAATCTTGTATCATGGAGGACCTAGTGTTGGTACCATTTACATTGTTTACAACGCCCATCGACATCCAGCCCCAGCCTGTGACTTTCAAAATTCTCAAGTGGTTAGCATGCCACAGCAAAAATTCCTGGAGCACACGGTGCTAGACCACCCAAACATGAGCTCGCCAAGACCCCACGCAGTCTTGCAATTCGTGCATCAAATCAAGGACTTGCGCAATTTTTTTATTTTTTCTATGGATGACATTTTTTTGCTGCAAAGATTTCAAGTAACTGATTTTTATGATTTTACTCACCAAAAAATTCTCACGCACATGACTGCAGGGCGCAGTGGTATCTCTCCTGGGACAGCATACGGCGCTAGTGAACTTGAAAAATATTTTAAACGGCGCGTTGAGCATGGCGATGGTCTGCATGTACCCTTCATGGTCCGAAAGAAAAGCCAGGAGAGACTCACCGAGGCCCTCGCGCACCTGTTTTCGCACTGTCCACCCCCCGTGCACCTCTGTGACTTTGGCACGCACTACCAGTCGCTCGTGCAAAACTTTATGATCCTCGAGGGGGTGGCGGAGAACCGGGCCCCGAGCCAGTTTTCAGAAATCCACACCACGAGCTCCACGCGTTTGTACCAGGCGCTAACGCAGTCTAGGGCCACCTGGCTCGACGTGCAGGGGACGGGCGTGTCGGACGAGTACGGCGGGGACGAGGCGAACCGGATCCGGATTCGCGAGGAGTTTGACCGGTGGCTGCAGGAGCAGGCGTTTTACAGAAATGTGAAGCAACGGACTCGTGAGGGCACTCATGACCATCGCCACCATAAACCCCCATGCACGACCCTGCAGGACCTGCACACCGTGGCTGCCGCCTGCGCCCAGCAATACCACCCGCCCGGCCCCGACGCCCTCTGCCACGCCAACCACCCACTGCACCACCACGCCTGGCTCCATCGCATCACATCCGACCTTACTCTACCCACCACCAGCATGGCCCGGGCCTGCCCCGTGCTGTCCTTTCCCAGCACACCACAGCGCTTCGCCTCCATCGAATTCAAATGCTACTCACAAAACACGGAAGACGGTATCCTCCTGGCCATCTTTGCCGCGATCGGTACCACGAACAAGCGCGCGGTTGAAATCGCCGGTGGTCTCGGGTGGGAGAACAATGCCATCAACCTCGTGGTCAACTTTGGCTTTGACGCCCTTTTTTTCGACGGCGACCCCGGCAACACGCGATGTGCCAAGAATTTTCTCCGCCAGCACGAGGCCACGCGCGACCGCGTCGACCGCGGCGTGTGGTGGTCGTCGGACTTTGTCACGCGCGAAAACATCAACGCGCTCATCTACAACACGACCCAGTGGGAGGGCGAGATCGACTTGTTTTCGCTGGACATGGATGGCGTGGACTGGTGGATTTGGGACGCATTGGTGGTCGTGCGGCCGCGCGTAGTCGTCGTGGAGATTCAGGAGTTGTGGGGACCTGACGAAATCAAGACGCGCCCGTACCGCGCCGACCACGTGTCACCTGAGATTGCGGCCATGGGCGCGTCACTCGGCGCGTTTGCGTGGCTGGCTGCGCAGAAGGGGTACCGGCTCGTCGGGTGTATTAAGCAGGGGTTCAATGCGTTTTTTGTGCGCGAGGACGTGCCGGGGGTGGACGCGGTGTTTGGGCGGGGGGAGTATGCGCGGGCGGGGTGCTTTGCGCACGTGGATGACGCATGGCGGGGCGTGTTGGAGGGGCGGCGGCAGAGGGCGGGGAGGTATGACTGGGTGGATCCGAGAGACGTGCGGGGGTTGGGAGAGGGGGTGGGGCATGGTAGCAAAAAACAAGAGTTTAATATTGCTGACACGATGATTGCAAAGACCATGCAGCGCTACCGCAACATGTCCTTCCTGCATGCCGTTACTGAGCTCATTCACCCCAGTCAAACACAAAAACATGACCTCGCCATACTTGTCCTGACTTGCAACCGACAAACATCGCTAGAAGCCTTGCTTGATACTCTGTCCAATGCTCAGGGTATTCGCGACAGGCCCGTCTACGTCTCTATCGACTGCAACCCAGGACCCATCCTGAATACAACACAATGGTCCACTCGTGGTCTGAATCTTCAACCCATTGATTCCCACCAACGACACGTCGTGGAAACCGGTGCTGCCAAGGCACGCAAAGACGAGCGCGTGACACGCCACTGGCTGCACGCCGTTACCACAGCCCTGCGCAAACACGAACACGTGCTGTACCTGGAAGACGACCACTTGGTGCACCCGGCCATTTTGCACGATGCGGACGTCTTGCTGTCGGCACAGCCCGATCTATGCCCTTCGTGTTTTGCGGTTCAGCTCGGCTGTCACCGGGATTGCTGGGGGATGGCGTCAACGGTGACGACGGCGTCGGATGTTGCGCGCATGGAGCCGGGAAATATGGGCGTGGTGTATTCCAGGACGACATGGAAGTGGTTTTTGCAGTATTTGGACACGTTCTGTTCAATTTACGGCACCTTAGATGTCATTTTGCATCACGTGTTGTCGGTGCATGCCGAACATCAGCACGCGCTGACATTTTTGAAATCACGGGTGGTACATAATTCGGGTTGTGATTCCAACCGAAACACTGGCGAGCTGGTCGAGTGCAATGACGCCTTGCTGCAGCGGGATCGCGCGCGTTTGGTGATACAGGATATGGCGATGGATCCGGTATTGTCTGACCGTGGAACGGCAAAGATGCCCGACATGACTATTGATAATACCAACGCTATTCAAGCAGATGCTGATACCAGAACGCAATGTATTCACAGTACGGAAAATGGAACCACGTTGTCAAAAAAACAAAAACTGATTTATTGTTTTCCTTACAATGGAGAAAAAAAAATGGCTATGGAAAGGGCAAAGAGCAAAGCTGTCGCATTTTTTATTGTGAGTGAATCAAGTTTTGCAGTAGATGGCACTCCAAAACAACTGTCGTGGCAGAAAGACTTTGAGTCGATGTATGTTGCGACAAGACCTGAAATAAGTCAAGCCTTTGCATCATTGAAGTACATACCAGTTCTTGAAAACTATTTTGAAGATGAAACGGAGGAAGGCAGATGGAAACAAGAGGTCACAGTACGAGCCATTCTTGGTACGGGCGTAAAAAGTCTATACGAAAAAAAGTTGATTGATGACAACGATATTGTTATCGTAACAGATGCTGATGAAGTTATAAATGACGCAACATTGCAGTACATACGCTCAAATTTAAAACACGAAGAGTATGCAGAGGTTTCATTATCATGGTATCTTTACAACAAATGCTGGTTACACACTAAAAAGTGGACCCAACCAGTGGCAGTGACAGTCAACACTCTGAGAGAACGTTTTGCTTGGAACACGCATTTCATACGTGCGATTCATAATCCCCAAGTTGTCAAAAATCAGCTTAAAAAAATGAAAATTCCGACTCAGATTCACGGATATCACTGCAGCTGGTGCTTTGCAAAGTCGGATTTTAGACGCAAGATTACCACTGCACTAGAAATACCCACGTCCATACGAAATCAAAAATATAGTGACATGAAAATAGACATGATGTGGAGAAATGGGATTAATTGGCAAGGTGATATACACGGAGAAAAAGTCTGCGACATAGATGAATTCGAACGCGAGCTGTGCGCACATTTGTAGTGTGGTTTGAAGACCGGATGTTTTCACCCTTTCTGTTTCGACATGGATTGCTATGTAGTGGAAGTCTTAAACAGTTGCCGAACGCGTTGTGTCGGGCTTGGTTGAGTTCTCCGTGTAATGAATTAGGGTGTTTGCATACGACGCAAATAAAAATCAAATGACATTGGACTTATTCTTTTCACATACACGACTGTCGGTATCAAGGTTACTACTTGCGTATTAATTTATAAACGTCGATAACCACATGTGAGGATTGGCAGGGGGTCGTTCGCCATGACTTCAAAGCAGACACTGGCAATAGCAATCATTGTTACGTGTCTCTGCTGTAGTACATTGTATCGTGTAGTTCGTTACCATGACACTGACAACACCAACGCAAACAAGAAACAAGATCGCAAAAGTACAGTTTTGGGCACGTTGAATGTCTTGAAAGACAGAAAACAGGGTGTCGATGTCCCAGCCACATTGTCCACGCCGCGGCGGCTCAACGTGGACAAAGTTTTTCAAAAAATGACTGGAAATTATAACCTTTCAAAAGCCACCGCCCCACCTACCCCAAGCGAAGTCGAGGACACATTCCCTGCTTCAGCCCGTGTCAAAATCTGCGTCTGCGCGCTCACGCGGTCCAATCCCACGTGGAAAACACTGGACGACTCTCGGATTATACACAACGTCATTGCAAGTACACGCCGCACTACGGTCATGGAGTGGAACAAATTTGACGTGCAGATACTCTACGGTGCCAACGCCGACGACGCCTTCTGGCTGCGGCATGCAGATGCCTTGAAACGACAGGCTTTGGACGAGTACGCGATGCCAGTCACATTCAAATTCTACCAGAAACATGGCAATTTTTTACCGTTCAACGACCTAATGCGCGACGGGTACCACACCGGGAGTGAGTACTTGGTTCGTATCAACGACGACACGGAGTTTACGAGCCACGGGTGGATATCGATGGGCGTACATACTTTAAAAAATTTCCAGCCGCCTAATGTCGGTGTCGTCGGACCAAACTGTGCACAGGGTAATACAAAGATTCTTACCCATGACATGGTGCACCGCACGCACCTGGATATTTTCAAGACGTATTATCCAGTCGTATTTCACAATTGGTATGTGGATGACTGGATCTCACGGGTGTATGGTTCTACTCGTACGAGAAAAATACAGAGCTGGACAGTGGTTCACCACGTTGAGCAGCAGGGGCAGCGATACAAGGAGGTCATGTCGGATAAGCAGTCGTTACAGCGCGAAATTAACAATGGCGACAAACTTATTCGTAATTATTTAGCCGCCGCGCAAAATAAACCAGATGAAACGACAAAGCACTCGGAACAAATTATTGCATACTCATTGTACGGAAATGACTCCAGGTACATTGATGGCGCGATCGCCAACGCTAAGTTGTACAGGAAGATTTATCCGGGCTGGCACATGCGGGTATACCATGACGATTCCGTTCCACAAAAAATCCTCGAAACCCTACATCGACACGACGTACAGCTGCATGATATGTCCAAGTCCAACATAAACGCAATGTCTTGGAGATTTACCGTGTCTGATAATGTAGCGCGATTCTGTGCCCGAGATATCGACTCTCGACTGTCCATGCGGGAGAAACACGCTGTCGACGAGTGGATAGTATCTGGAAAAAAATTCCATGTTATGCGTGACCACCCCTCACACTCATCGTACGCTGTATCCGGCGGCATGTGGTGCGCATCTGACAAAGGCATGCGGCAAATTCAACATGTTTTGAAAGGTATACCGTCCGGAAATCAGTATATGCAAGATATGGACTGGCTGAATGCCAAAGTGTGGCCAATAGCACAGCAAAGTGTCTTGCAGCACGACTCATTTTCATGTGACAAGTTTGGTGGTGGGCTGCCGTTTCCAACGCCCAGAGTTGGCTGGGAACATGTCGGAAGTGTGTATATCAATGGGCAGATGCGAAAAGGGGATATTCAAATTTTGAGGCAAGCAACATCACCACAGATTTGTTTATCTCGGAAAACATCAGTAACAGTACAAGACAAAGATCATGCAAAACTGCCTATTTGTATTGGCTTGGTTGCTCACCAAGGTGTAAAAACGCTTGACGCCACGTTGCTGTCATACAAAAAAACTGGGTTTTTGGATATGAGTGATGATTTTCATATTTTGTTTCAACAAATCGATAGCCCTGAGAGACGGGCATGGGCTGACCATGTGCTATCACAATATCCGACATTGCTTCCAATATTTCAAAAAGAAAATGTCGGTCATCAGTCCTTTGTTCATCTTGCAGACTCTTGTGCCAATAGCAGTCTCGTCTTTATGCCACTGGAAGAAGATTTTGTGATAAAAGTAGACAATGTCCATGTCAGGAATCAAATCACAAACGCAATGCGGTTGCTTCGAGACAAAACTGACGCAGTAAAAATGAGAAACCGCATTTTACCAGGAGAACCAAATTACTCGTACGAGTCTTGGAAACAGGGAACACTGGGCTCGACACATTTGCTTTCACATGTGATGTGGGACGAAGATGCCGAAAAACACGTTGCAGGAATATGGCAATGCGGCACAGATCCCAAAACATGGTGTGCGAATTCAAAGCATGCTCACTATACAAACAACCCTACGATGTATAACACAGAATTTGCCAAGAAAATATTTCACATGGTGCCGGAACATAGTGTTTCTACGCAAAAGTTTGAACAGTGGCTGACAACGTACTGGAGCCAGCAAAATTTTCAGGTGGCCCATTCCGATGGCATTTTCACGCATGAGAGGTTGGACCGAGAATTGGGTAAGAAAACACCAACGCATACGATCAAAAAAAATGTCGTCATGGCTGCAGCACTTGGATATGGCCTACAAGACTTTCAAAATTTTATTTTGCCACTCCGAGCAGTAAGCGATGATGACATTGTATTGTTTGTCGCGGACGAAATAAGCAAAGAAACCAAAGATCTTTGTAATCGTTATGGGGTCACGACAAGAAAGCTACCAACAGGGTCTCGGCTAGGAGTAAAGGGAAATCGTTATATTGGGTATGCAGAAATTTGCCAGAATTATCATTGGTGCTTTGCTACTGATTTTCGAGATGTTTTTTTCCAAGATAATCCATTCAAATCTATTCCTGTTGCATATGATCTCATTCTGTCCGAAGAGTTTCACACTGTCTCTATTTCAAAATGTCCATATAATAGTAAATGGATACAAAGCTGTTGGGGTGACTCTGTGCTTTCTGAAATTGGCTTCAATGTCCCGATTTGCTCTGGTACGATTCTGGGAAACTCAAAAGGATTCCAGACCCTCAAGGAATCAATGCTTACAGAGATGCAGACGACATCAAAAACAACAGGCTGTGAAGCCCGAGATCAGGGCCATTTGAATTATCTTTACTATACCCAAAAAATTAAAGTGAATATTCTTGTCCAGCCTCGTGGAAAGGGTATCGTGAATACTATTGGATATATTACCCCGAGAAACACGATATCCCAGTATTTGAACGTCAATGGTAATGTAGTGAATGACAATGGTATTATTTCCCCGGTGGTGCATCAATATGATAGATTTCCCGAAGTCGTCTCTGCCCTGAAAGCACTCTTATTAAAAGCCTCCTCCACTAACCAACGCATCAACTTCATTACAAATAAACAATATCTGTCGTTATGTGATGCGGGATTCCGTACAAGATCCAGAAATGACCTGAAACTTCCAGTCAAACGCGATGCAGTTGTGTGTGTGCAAGGAACAAGGGAAGTTTTGGATGCTTTCTTTAAACTCGACATCACGACTCCATTCACCCTAGTGTCAATCGAGAGTGATGAAAGTGTTCCACAAAACATAAAATGGCTGGAAAATAAATATTTGCAAAGGTGGTACAGCTGGAATTCTGTCGACGATCGAGTCACTGCAATACCAATCGGACTCAATCATGATAGCCAACTTAATGCAATGATGAAAGCTAAAGCTGCTGACGTCAAGATCGATAAAGTCTTGGTAAATTTCAAGCAAGATACCAAAGAACGAATCGATTTGTTTGAAAAGGTAAAGGCCCTGGACTTTGTTCATGTAGAGCCGTACCATAAAAAATGGACGAATACAGAAACACTCAAGAACCACTACGAAACTATTTCCAAGTACAAGTGGGTTTTGTGCCCTCGTGGTGCAGGACTGGACACCCATCGGCTGTGGGAGGCGTTGTATTTGGGTGCCACACCTGTGGTTGTTAGAAGCGCCCTTTCCCCGTTGTACGAAGACTTACCCATTATACAATTAAATGACTGGAACGAGTTGTCGTTGGAAAAGTTGCAAACTTTACATAAGTCTTTATCAGACAAAAAAGAAAAGACGACGTTTTCATATTGGGCACATCAGATTAAAGAGAAACACCACAACAAAGTTCACATCAATAAGTCACTTTTCACGTCTTTTTTTTCAAAGAAAATGTGCTATCCAGGGAGAACGGGTGAAAATTGCACTGAACAGTTGCATCCTGCGAACCCGTGGTATGTCGAGGATTGTCCTAATCTTCGTCTGTCTGACACTCTAGACTTGAACGCGTCATTAAAAGATTTGGGCGGGCGTGAGGGCTGTCAACCGCCAGGGAACTCGATGGGCCTGCCATTGTCATACTGCGCATATTTGTGTTACGCGCATCCGCTCACGGGTGTCACAGTTGTTCCATTCTCCATATGGAAAACTGCCCAAGTTGCAGAGTCCCGGGCTTGGAATGGAAATACGGGTAGCAACGACAGATCTGACGAACACAAGCAAGGATTTCAGGGATTTTCTGTTTTGAATGGATTGTATCTCGGTGACATCATCGAAGTTGGTGCTGGTCCTTGGACACAGACACGTACAATTCTAGATATTTTCAAGGCTGAGAACACTGTCCGATCATTCACAATCCACGAACCTGCTGCTGATTTTTACAAACAAAACACTCCATCATGTGCATACAAGTCTGGTAGATTGGCAAAGATAAACGGAGATGGATTTTATTCATTCCCCGTGACAGTGGTTGGTGAAAAGGGGGAATCATTGACAGATCGACATGCACAATACGACACACTAGTTGCCATCAATGTGATTGAACATGTTCAAAATGCATATGAATACTTAGAAGGATTACACAAAACACTCAAACCTCAAGGATTACTCATATTTCATGAACGTTTTTTTGCCGATCCAGTGAGTGGTGATAAGGTGTTGGGGCGGAACTTGTATCATCCAATCCGCATCACCAGATTTGTTTTGGATGTATTTCTTGAGCAGTTTGATGTTTTGACGATGAATGAAAATCCTACTCCGGGTATGCTACAAAGAAAAGCAAACGAACATGGGTATTACGTGATAGCTCGCAAAAAGCAATCCAATACCATCATGAAGCTACAGACCGACAATTGATTAATGACATGGGTTGGTCTAACTCATGAAAAAAAAGATTTTGGACTTTGTGTATTTTCCAGTGATTTTCTTGCTTACCTCTGCATCTCAAGAACTTATTAAACTGATAGTAAGGGTATCAATCTTACGGGACTTGGAGGATGAGGTCCAACTCACCGTCACGTGTATCAGAGAACCGGCCTCCGTAACATAGGTTTCCGTCTAGACTAGCTAAAGAAAATGTTTGGCGCTCATGTCGTATTTTTTGTTTGATGTAATATTATTTGTGTGTAAATATCGCCGACCTACGGAGGTGTTGTAACGTTGTAGACGAGACAGTCATAAGACCTAAAAATATTGAGTGAGGATTGTACAAAGAAAATGAACGCGCGAAATGTAATAAAGGTGCTTTGAACCCAGTTCATGGTACGGCCGAGGACCAGTTCTTGTGTGCGCGTGCATTGGTTCGTTCTTTTGGTAGGGTCTTGTTACAGGTGTTTGGGTGTAACAACAGCATTTGAAATGATTTTCTTTGCGATTTTTTCAATGTTATCAGATTCACTGGGCAACAAGTGGATCCATTTATGATTCGTTCCCGAAAACACCTGATTCCCGTACAAACTTTGTCCATGCCAACAAGATGTAGAATCGTCAAATTGCTTTTTTTCAAGTTGTAAAAATTGCCAAATTCTTTCATTTTGTACGTAGCAAATGCTATTATACAAAAGAATGTATGTAAGAATCAGTTGATCAAGCCCCCATAAATTCCATTTCATTTGCGTCTCTTTGTTGTAGGCTTTAAAAGTTTCAATAACTGTTCTAATTTTATTCTTGTTAAACAGAAGCCGCCATCTCTTTTTGTGCATACCTACAAAACTCATTGGAATAGTGGTTCCAGTTGATTCCACATAAAACATCTGCCACACCCATGTTTCTTTATCAGGGTACTTTTTGACGGGATCCAAAATTGTTTCATGTGAGGGAAATGCATCAACATCTGCTGTGATGATTATGTCATCGTCATTAATATAACTATTCTGAAATGCCCACATTCTTGCGATTTGACTTGTTGTGACACAGGAATAATCATCAAAGGCTGACATTTTATGCACGTGGGCCCCAGTTCTTTCAATTTCTTGCACCCTAATATCTGTTTTCCAGTCGTCTCTTTTGGTTATTACCGTTACTGTCACATTAGAATTTGTCAAAAAAATCCATAACAGAGAAGCATACTTGGCTGCTAAAAAATACTTGAAGTTACCTTTTGCATGTAACTTGGTGTTTTCATCAAGGCAGAATGCCATGCTTATCCAAATACGCGGGTTTGCACGACTGAGACGATTTGTCTCCATAGGTTGTATCATTTCCGTGTATTTTGTCTGATTTTCAACTTTCATCGGTATTAATTTCGCGTTTGCTTGACCAAGGTGATCGTTTGTGATAGAATGTATCCTTTCTGCAGACAAAGTGTTTGTGTTGGAAATTATTTTCTGTCGCGGAGGTCGGCGGTCCGAGCAGCACGCAGGAGGCTTGCAAGGAGTATTGCCCCATAGCAACAACCTCTCAGCCATCTTGTCGTAACTCGGCTGCAGAAGAATTATTTCGGGAAATTTTTGAACCATAAGAGTAAGCATTGCTTGGTCGGTAGTTACTTCCCTAGACTCGTACAGAGACTGCAGCAATGATTGAAACGACACAAAGAAAGTTCTAGTCAAAAAACCAGGATCGAAGATCATCAGCCCAGCTGCAATCTCGTGTCGCGGACCATGCAAATAAACCGTGGTGTGGTGTGATGGCCATTTGACCGGATTTGATGCCGTAGAACAAAACGATGCAGTATCCGTGCGACGAAGTGCTAAGCGAGCATCCCGTTTCCACGTTTGCTTCGCAATGTTTAGTCCACCAGCGTCAATCCACACGACGCAACCTCCTCCCTTGCACGTGGCGTTGTTGTCCATCTTAGACGCCGCATGATTGAGTACTGAGAACTTGGCGATATGAATCATGAGATAATATTGAACAGAATGCAATGGTATTTTCATCAAATCGCTGTTGCCTGCACCGCCCAGCTGTTTGTTCTGTATCATCTCCTTGAGAATAACAAGAAACTCTCTTCTTGTGTCATCAGCATTTTTTCCTCGGATATCCAGCATTGCCTGATTCATTGAGTATTGCAGTTCTATTCGAAACCGCTTATTTGTACCTCCAACGGCATGAGCAAAATCATCACAGGTGTAACTTGCATTGGCCCGGTGCCCGAGGCAATAGAATGTTACGTTGCAACCACGTGCAGTCAGGTAATCAACAATCTTGACAATGCCGTGAATGTATTCCTTCCGCGAGTGTCTCCACGGGTCCATATCATAATAAGCTGACACAAAGTGGTCATGACAAGCCGTTTCTGTATACATTTTATTAGTTTTGACTTTTACTGGTGGAATTGAGCTCGCGTTTTCATGGCGCATTTGATCGTTTTTATCAGGTGGTATGATTTTTTTTGTGTATTTGTTATTCGGCTTGACACTGACCAATAAATTGTTAATATTTTTTTTCATTTGATCCAGCTGAGCAAAGTTGAATCCAAGTTCCCAGAAAATGAACGTTATTGCACCCAAGACGATACAAGCAAAAGGGGTTTTAAAAATTGCATTTTTTGTCATTCTTACATACAAATAGTCACGCAAGCATAGAATGGTGACACATTTCTTCTCTAAAGAGATTTATATACATCAAATGGGCTATTCGAGAGTTTTACTGCATAATATATCTTCTTGTTGCAACGGAAAACAACTTCATGCGCAAAATGATCGTACATATGACATCGCCACGCGCTGCTTTAAGCCACACAAGACACACTCGTGATCTGTTGCATCGGTGTCATAACCAACCACCTCCACTTATTTTACCATGCCATCACCCAAGCGTAACACGACGTTCTCTTCCTCGACCTCGACACCGCTCGCCTGCTCGCATGGAATGGTGTATATAAGCCCATATAACTTTCATACAACAGCCCAACCCCCGCCACGCTCCCCACCTCGCACCTGCTCTCCGGCGTCGTCCACGACGACCTCGCCACGCTGCACTCCCTGCAGGCGCTCCTCGCCCTCACCCACGACACGCTCGTGGTCTGCTGCGTCGGCCTCACCACCGGCCGGCTCCGCCCGCTCTACGACGCCCTCGCCCAGGCCCACCCCGACGCGCTCTTCCTCGACCTCGACACCGCGCGCCTGCCTGCCCTGACACACGCATACAACCTCCCCGACGAGACCGTGGTCCTATTTTTTCTGCATGGCGCCGAGGTGCCTGGGAGCCGGGTGGTCGGGCTGGACCCGGCACGGATCGCGGCGCGGGTGTCGCTGTGTTGTTCGTAGACTTATCTCTGGTTCGATCCATATATTCAAAAAACAAATTTTCAGTGCTCTGACATTTTCGTCGACTCCATTTGATTTGGCCACTCAAACAATGCCAAGCTCAATAAAAAGGTCAACCTCCGGATCCTTGCGCAGCTCTTTCATGGCAAAACTTTGCTGCTTCTTAGCCTCTTCTGTCTTGGCATGTCCTTCACCAAAAAAAGCCGCGTACGCGTGAGTGACACGGCCAAACAAATCCTCAGCCTCGTGGTACTTCTCCACCTTGCAACAATATTCAGCGAGGTCGTAGGTCGCCTCGTACGTGGCAATGTGATCCTCACCAAACACGCGCTTGTGTGTATCGAGAACTTCGCGCATAACCTGCAGGCCCGCCTCTTGTTCCCCCTTGCAAAAACAGACACTAGCGAACAACTTCAAAGGCTCAATGATGTGGACTTCGCTGCATATATTCGAGCGAAAGTACGCCGTCAGCACCTCGTCAATCAGAGGCTCGACCTCCGCATCCTGCTGTTGGGCATGCAAGACTTGTGCAAGACAGGTCTTCGCGGAAAGCGTCGTTTCATCCTCGGGCCCGACAGAGCGTTCCAGCGCCGACACGACCGGCCACAGCATGTCTTCGGCCCACAGGAGCTTTCTGAGTTTCAAAAGAGTCCTGGCCGCGTCAATTTTGGCGCACAAGACGTCCTTGTCGTTTTTGCCCAGTTGCGTCTTCAGAATCCTGACCACCCTCTTCCGGGCTTTGAGTGCCGGGGCGTAGTTTTTCTGCGCTTCGTATGAATCAGCCAGCGCTTTCAGGGCCGCGACAATCCTTGGGTCCTGCTTGCCGTACAGCGCCTGGCATGCGCGCAGGATATCCTTCCATACCTTCTTCGCTTTGTCGTGTTGGCATTTGACAGTGAAGACTTCCGCGCGATGCGCAGACACTGCCACCCACTTGGCGTCGCGCGGCATGCTGCGGGCGTGGATTGCCGTCGTTAATTTTTCGAAAAATTTCTATGTATTTTTTTGTGGCTGTCTCAGTTCAGTACTAGAGGTTTGTTTTTTGTTTCTAACACCAAATTGATTTTTTCCAAAAAAATCACTGTTACAACCAAAGTCACACCACATGCCCACCGACGTCCTGGCCTGGGCGCTGCAGAACCTGCCGGCCGATTTTTTCGCACGGGACCACACACTCTGCCCACCCGAGTGCACGGTCAAGCTGCGTGCCGCCTCCAAAAAAATCCGGCAGCTCTTGGACGCGCTGGCAGTCAACCCTCCCACCGCCGTCACGACAACATCCTCTACAAGCGGGGACGCCATCGTGTCCGGGCTGCGCACGCTGCACACGTGGTCGTGCGTCGTGTCCGTGACCATCAGCCGCACCGGGCTCCCTCCGCTGTCAGACAGTCAGATTGTCGACGTGCTGCAGGCGCTGCGCCACGCGGGGACCGTCGAGCGGCTGGACCTGCAGGAAAACGACATACTGTACGGTGAGACCATCGCGCGCCTGGGGGAGACGGTGGCGCAGAACCCCAACCTGCACGTACTGAACTTGGCACACAACAATATCGGCAAATTCCTGCCAATCCTATGCCGCCCGCTGCTCAAGCACAATGCCGTGACCGTGCTCAATCTCTCCAACAACAACGTGGCCGTGCAGTCTCTGTGGTGCCTCGCCGTGTTCCGGCACCTGCGCGTGCTCGACCTGTCGCACAACAACCTCGGCGTCTTTGTGCGGATTTTTTTCGTGGCGCTGCAGTACTTTGAGTTCCTGCAGGTGCTGCAGCTCGAAGACACCAATCTGTGCGACGCCGAAAGCGGGTGTCTCTTTGACGCGCTGCGCGTGTACAGCCTCTGCCCGGAGCTGCGGTGTGTCGGCCTCAAGCACAACAACCTCGGCGCCAACGCGTGCCGCAAGCTGGACAAGTTTCTGGCGACACGCGACGGGTCGTGCTGCGTCAATATCTGCCACAACAAGATTGGCGGGGAGGGCTACGAAGCCGTCGCCAGTGCCATCAATCAGGGCCTCGTCCAGTGCAGCTACAACCGGATTTTGTTCATGTGCGAGCAGGAAGAGGTGGTCAAGGCGATCACGACGACGGCGTGCTTCGTCGAGCGCGCGCTGCGGGCCTTTTGCGAGCACCGCGACGTCTCGTTTGACTTGGTGTACTTTACGTGTCGCGGGCAAGTGCTGACGGGCCAGGAGATTCTGGGCGAGCGCGTCGCGGGGATAGTGTATAGTTTGTCGGTGACGGACGCGAGTTTTCTGGGCGTGGGGGATATTGAGATTGAGTGCCGGGCAGCGGTGGCGTGACTTTCGGTTGCTCGGTGGCTTAGTCTGTTGTTTTGTGCCTTTTTATCTGTCTGTATCGAACCAAAAAATGCACAGCATGTTCTACGTGATGAAGTATTGGTCGACAATGTCACGTGGCTATAAGCCATGTGCACCTTCCCAAAAAACTACAGCAAGCTCTGGGCTATGGCTTCCTTGATCGCCACGCGCTCGCTGGCTCGGGTGGCAGCGCGAGAAACTGGCATCCGAAGTTTCTCCAGATCATAAAACTCGAGCTTGGGGTGTCCCTTGTGCTTCAGCTTCCCGCCGAGCTGGATGCGGTAACCCCGATGCTTCCACGTATACGGGTCAAACACCCGCAGTGGAGTCTGGCCGTCGCTGTTCTTCTTGCCGCGCGCGCGAAAGCCAAAGTCGTTGAACCACTTGTTCAGGTTCCTCTGCGCGAGCTCGGGGCTGTCCGACATGGGGAACAGGCACTCGGCGAGCCCCGCGCGCACGGCCTTGTCGTTGCTGAACGCACTGCAGCCCAGCAAAGGGTGGCAGGGGCCATCGCGCATGGTCGGAATGTTGTGCTCGTGCAGAAACTGAAGCACTTGAAAAATTTTGCCCTGCTGTGAATCGGTAGGAACATACAGAGCGATACCACCGCGCAGGGGCACCTGGCAGACCCACGAAGGCGCCTCGTTCGCGAGCTTGTAGGTTGCCGATGCGAAGTTTCCACCGGAACACAGCGCGAGAGCGGGGAGGGTGCTGAGGTCGGGGAGCTTGTGCATGTTGTCAAAGGCATAAGCCGCTGTCAGCGCTTCACCTTTTTCCGTCGCGTCCACCATTGCATCTTCGCGCTTTGGCTGGATCACCGCCGCGTGCACAATCGCAGGCGACACGCCAGGCTCGATGTCCAGGGCCGCCGCCGCGGCCAGCGCCAGCAGTCCCGTCGCCGCCTGCGTGTGCATTCGCGCTGGTTTGCTTCCGAATGCCAGTCTGGCGAACTTGGGACGCGAATGTCCCATTAAAATATTGCGCCAAGAATTTGAGCCAAAATAGTTCATCAATTTTTGATTTTTGCTTTGTGTAATTCTATATAAAATTACAGTTATCCTTTTTTTCTCTTCCTGCAGTCTATGATCAGCGACCCTTCCCGGCCCAACTCGCTCCTGCAGGACGTGGTCTTGTTTGTGCTGGGTGGCCTGCTGCTGCTGTGCCTGCTGATCACCGTATGGCTGCGGAGGCATCGTGGTCGCGCGGAGAGTTATACTGCGAACGAGCTGCAGACAGACCTGAACGACGACGAGACGTTCCACGGGCGACCTGATGCGGCCGCGCAAGTGACCTCGTGAAAAGTGAAACGTCGGAATTACCTCGGTTCGTTGTTCTTTTCTTTGGTATATTCAGCATGGGTATCCTTTGCCTGAGGCGGCTGCGCAAGTGACCTCGTGAAAAATAAAATGTTGCAGATACCTCCTCTTGTCTGACTCTCTCAAAGTTTCCTCTAGTCACACCACCATCCGCAAACGCCATGCCCACAGAGAGCCTGTACCTGCTCTGCCGCCACGACAACCTCATGAACGGTTTTTTGTGCAAGCAGTGCCTGGAGGAAGGCATCGGTGGCGAGGGCTTGTGCAATAATCGCGACCCGTGCCAGCATGGGAAGGCGTGGATCCTGGAGCGCCTGAATTGGTTGCAGGTCGAAAAACAACTGCACCGCAACAAGTTTCTCGCCTTTGCCATGGCTACGCACCCCCGCCTTGGCAGTATGACGGAACCGCCGGTGATCCACACGGAGACCACGACCCGAACCACGGGCAAGCACGTGGAAATTATTTCACGCACGGTGGTCGAGAGTCGGCACTGTGTGTTTGGCACGATGCCGGCGGACGTGCTGGAAAAAATCTGGCAGGTGTATGTTGCTGATGAATCGCAGTCTTTTTTTTGGACGCGGGCCGGGGCGTGATGGTTCTTGTGGTATCACATGGATCTACCTTGATTTCTTTCATTAAATGCCCACAAGTAAATTACACTGAACACCTAAACATCAACTTGGTCAGCAACGCAGCGCCGCCACGCGCTTCTCCGCGTCCCGCACCGTCTGGTACTGCCGCACCGACACCGTCTGATACCGCGGATTCTCCGTGTCCGTGTCAAAGTACAGATACTCAATGTACAGCACGGGCAGCGCAAACTTGCTGTTGGCCCGCTGCCGGCGAGCCACGTTGCGCTCGCGTTTCTCGATCCGCTCCATCATGAACTGCACGCGCTCCCGTAGAGCGTCCACATACTCCTGCCCGGACACGCCACGCCCGTGCCGCCCCGACGCATTTTTGTATTGGTCTGGGTTGAGGCGAAAAATCACGTGCGGTCTGCCACCCGACGCGTGCACCATGCTGAGCATGCGCTCCATTTCCTTGGCGGGCGGCCGCGCACGGTGCTGCGCCTCGTCGACCTCGATTACAATGTCGTACTCACAGCCCTCGCGGACAAGGCGAAAGTCAGCGCGCACGGCGGCGACGCGGCTGCGCGTGCGGGGGTCGGTCTGGTTGTGCAGCATGCTTTGGAACCCGCACATTTCGAGCTGCGCTTTGACCAAAATTTCGGCACGGCCCTGCGCGCGGACGTCCTTCTTGCAGCACTTGGCGCACGCGCCGTAGACGTCTTTGTACTTGCCGCGCAGCTGTGTTTCGTGGCAGACGGGGCAGACGGGCATGTTGCGTGGCTTTGCAGGTTGCACCTCGTGTTATATACACTTTACTCAGGGATTTTAAAGGTTTCTCGTGACTACTCTGCACGGCTTAAATTTCTCTATATAAACAGATGTTGCAGCTCGTGGTACAAGCTCAATGCCGACACGCAAGGCGTGGTTTTTGGCGGGTTCTCTGGGTTCCTGTGCAATTTATTACATATTGCGCTCTGGTACAGATCCACCGGAGCCGTTGACGATTGATCAAAAAAAAACAAGACGTATCCGCTCCCACCTTTCTGGCAATCACCCTGCCGTAGCTGGTGGGGATGACTGCATTTCCCGTAAATTTGCGCAACTAAGGTCACATGCTTCTGCGGAATCTTGCGCCGGAGAAGCAGATACAAGAAGGCACATATGCGGTACAGTTTCACATTTCGTGTTGTGAATCTTGGAATCGACTTCTCTAGTTTTAGCAGTACAGTCGGAACAAAAAAAAAATCCACAATCAATTTTCCAAAAAAATCCCAAGGCACCACCATGGGCGTGCATGACCTGAACAACGCCCTGCTGAAGTTGGCGCAAGACCTGGGATTCTTACCGACGCTTTCGCACAGGCTGGGCATTGAAGCACTGCGCGAGATCAGCAAGCATGCTAGTGTGCCACTCAAAAAAGTGCGGCGATGGAACAATAATCGCAACTACCGACTGACGCATGGCGACAGCAACCGCCCGTGCTTTATCGATAAGGAGGGTCGGGATTTTTTGAGCAATGTGTTTGCGCAGGATCCGCGTCCCAGCCTGGAGCAGATGCAGGCACTGGCACTGGCGCTTGGCGTGAAGCAGATGTATGTTTGTCGGTTTTTCCGCCGCCGGCGGTACATGGCCAAGCAGAAGGCGCAGGGAGCGACGGCAGACAGCTTCATGGTTTTTTAGTCGCTATCTTGGCGTTGACGGATCATAGCATGGTTTTTGCATGCTTACCGCGCGATGGACGTCGTTGTTTGTATATAAATACATCGTTCGTTTTCGGGGGTGGGCTTGTGTCGTTTACCACGCTGTTCCATGCATAGTCTGCCACGCATAAAAAACTGTCGATGTTTTTTTTGCCGGCGCGGGTTTCGTCTCAAGTGTCGGGGGCTATGTGTGAACACCAAGCTGCCACCCACACGTGACACACCGTCCGTGCCACCGGCCCCGAGGATGCAGGCGTTGGCACTGGCGTGCAGGTGCCTGCTGTGCCGCCGTGGATGGAACACAAAATGTGGGACCCTGCGTGTGTTGGTGAAGGCGCGGACACGCTTCCGCAAACGGCCTGGGTGGTGACTTTTTTGCCGGCGCGGGTTTCGTCTCAAGTGTCGGGGGCTATGTGTGAACACCAAGCTGCCACCCACACGTGACACACCGTCCGTGCCACCGG
>MDSV01231354.1_pt1 | contig 21100 bp, 17 predicted proteins | sample 810851 | NCBI WGS metagenome assembly MDSV01 (sample SAMN05326640, study PRJNA326480) | marine metagenome | isolation source: seawater | place: Atlantic Ocean: North East | collected 2012 | reverse complement strand
TTATTTTTTGAAGCTGGTCTAATACCCATGTTCTTAATTATTGGCATATGGGGTGGTGAAAGAAGAGTTTATTCAGCATTTAAATTTTTTCTTTTTACTTTACTTGGGTCAGTTTTGATGCTTGTGGCTATTATTTCCATTTATTTTTTAAACGGTACTACAAATTACGAAACTCTTTTTGAAATAGGAATAAATCAAAATTACCAAAATTTGCTTTGGTTAGCTTTTTTCAGCTCATTTGCTGTAAAAACACCTATGTGGCCGGTACATACTTGGCTTCCTGATGCTCATGTGGAAGCACCCACTGCGGGATCAGTTCTATTAGCAGCAATTCTACTTAAAATGGCCGGTTATGGTTTTATACGTTTCTCACTTGGATTATTTCCTTATGCATCAGAATTTTTTGTTCCTTTAATTTATACATTAAGCTTAGTAGCTATAATTTATACTTCAATGGTAGCTTTAATGCAGGATGATATGAAAAAACTAATTGCGTACTCGTCTATTGCGCATATGGGTTTTGTTACTTTAGGTATATTTACTTTCACTCAACAAGGCATTGAAGGAAGTATTTTTCAAATGATAAGTCATGGATTAGTTTCGGCTGCTTTATTTTTTTCTGTAGGAGTTCTATATGATAGAGCACATACAAGATTAATCGCAAACTATGGTGGTATAGTAAGTGTCTTACCAAAGTATGCTGTCGTATTCATGATTTTTACACTAGGTGGTGTTGGGATACCTGGGACCAGTGGTTTTATAGGAGAATTTTTAATCCTAATGGGCGCATTTAAAAAAAATATTGTTGTAGCTTCTATAGCAAGCTTAGGTGTGATACTAGCGGCCGCTTATATGCTATGGATGTATAAAAGAGTTATATTTGGTAAATTAAAAAATATTAATCTTTTAAGTTTGAAAGATTTAAACCGATCTGAACAAATTACTTTAATTTCTCTTGCTGTATTTATTATTTTTTTTGGTTTTTATCCAGAACCATTGATTGCAACATATCAGGAATCAGTAAAAAGTTTAGTCGAATTACATAATATTAATATAAATATAAGTGCAAATTTAACAAATGAATAATTTAAATTTATTGTTACCAGAGATTTTTATTTCAATTTCTTTAATGTCTTTGTTAATGATTGGAGTATTTAAAAACAAAAGTCAAAAAATTGTATATAACCTCACAATATTTATTTTAGTTATACTATTAGCATTTACTGTAAATTTATTTCTTGTTGACGATATATCTTTGTTTAATGAAAGTTATAAAATAGATAAATTATCAACTTATATGAAATCATTAATTATTGTCTCAGCAATTTTTATTATGCTAACATCCTACCAATATTTAAATATAATTAAAATTTTTAAAATTGAATATCCAATTTTAATTTTAGGTTCAATGCTTGGAATGATGGTAATGACAAGCTCAAATGATTTAATTGTTTTTTATTTAGGTTTAGAGTTACAATCACTGGCTTTATACGTACTAGCATCATTTAATAGAGATAATATCTTATCTGCAGAATCAGGATTAAAATACTTTGTTTTAAGTGCTTTATCGTCCGGTTTATTGCTTTATGGTTGCTCTTTAATATATGGATTTACAGGCACAACTAATTTTGAATTAATTAATCTATATTCTGATGAAACGATCTATGGTCTGTCATTTGGTATAGTATTTATCTTAGTTGGTCTTGCTTTTAAAATTTCTGTGGTTCCTTTTCACATGTGGGCACCAGATGTTTATCAAGGCTCACCAACCTCCGTAACCCTATTTTTTGCTATTCTTCCTAAAATTGCAGCTTTAACAGTATTTATAAGATTTCTTTATGTACCATTCGAAAATTTAATTGATCAATGGCAAATGATAATTATATTTTTGTCACTTGCATCTATGATATTTGGATCAATTGCAGCAATAGGGCAAAATAATCTCAAAAGACTAATAGCATATAGTTCAATTGGACATATGGGGTACGCTTTAGCAGGACTAGCTGCTGGTACAAATTATGGTATTCAAAGTTCAATTATATATATATCAATTTATTTGGTAATGAATCTAGCATTTTTTAGTTGCTTATTAATGATTAGATCAAATGAAAAATATTATGAATCTATCGATGATCTGTCTGGCCTTTCCAAACATCATCCATTGCTATCTTTCTCATTATTAGTTGTTCTTTTTTCATTAGCGGGAATTCCACCTCTAGCAGGTTTTTTTGGAAAATTTTACATTTTTATGGCTGTTATAGATCAAGAATTATATACTTTAGCTATTTTAGGATTAATATCGACTGTAATTTCTGCATTCTACTATTTAAAAATTATTAAAATTATATATTTTAATGATGCAAAGAAGAAATATGATAAAAATCATTACATAGGAATAAAGATTACTTTATTTATATCAATAATACTTTTAATTCTATTTTTTATATACCCTAGTGTTTTAACAAACATGGTTACAAATATTTATTTAATTTAATGAAACTGAAAGTTATCAATTTAGATACCGTCAACAGTACAAACGATAGCGCGAAAAAAAAAATAAGGTCAGGTTTAAGTTACGGTATTGTTGTAGCGAAAAAACAATTAAAGGGTAGAGGTCAATATGGTCGAAAATGGATCTCCTTCGTAAATAATTTGCACATTTCATTATTTATGCAAATAAATAAGAGAATCTCATTGGCTACTATTAACAAATTTAATCTTAAATCTATAAAAAAATCAATTGCAAAATTTACAAAAAAAAAAATTTCTATAAAATATCCTAATGATCTAATAATAAATAAAGAAAAAATATGTGGTATATTACAAGAAACTATAATATTTAATAATAATAAATTTTTAATTGTTGGGGTTGGAATTAATATTTCTAAAAGTCCAATTTTAAAAAATTATCCAACTGGATATTTAAACAAATATGCCAAAAGCAAAGTTTTAAAGAAAAGTTTGATTAAAGAAATTAAAATTAATTACGAAAAAAATCTTAAAAATTCGAACGTATGTATATAATTGGTGATATAGGAAACAGCGAAACAAAAATTTTTTTGTTCGATAAAAAACTAAAATTGATTAAAAAAAAAATATTAAAAACTAATTTGATTAATAATAAATATTTAAATAAAAACTTATCTTTTACAAAAAAATATAAATTTAAAATTGTCAAAATTTTATTTAGTAGTGTTGTTCCACAATCTTTTATAAGTCTAAAAAAATTCTTTAAAAATAAACTAAAAAAAAATAGTTTCGAGCTTAAGCAAATTAATTTAAATAAAAAAATTGATATTAGAGTACCTTTTAAACAGGTTGGTTCAGATAGAATTGCTAATGCAATATCCTTAATAAATAATTATCAAAATTTTATTATTATCGACTTTGGTACAGCGACTACTTTTGATGTGGTAGTTAAAAATAAATATTTAGGAGGAGTTATTGCACCCGGCGTAAGCATTTCTTTGATTGGTTTAACAAAAAAAGCTTCCTTGATACCTAAAATAAAACTTACTAGAACTTCAAAAGTAATTGGCAATGATACTGACAGTGCAGTAAAATCAGGCTTTTACTGGGGTTACCTTGGTTTAATTGACAATATTATAAAATTAATTATTAAAGAATGTGACAGATCTTTTAAGATTGTTCTTACAGGTGGACTATCTCATCTTTTTAAGAACAAAATTAAACAAAATTGTAAAATAGAAAAAGATTTAACTATTAAGGGTCTTTTGAGAATTGTAAAAAATTAAATTAGATGAAAGAAGAACTTTTATTTTGTCCTTTAGGAGGATCAGGGGAAATCGGTATGAATATGAACCTTTTTGGTTACGGTTCTCCAGAAAATCAAAAATGGATAATTGTTGATATTGGAGTAACATTTGCAGATGATACGCTACCTGGTATTGATTTAATTTATCCTGATCCAGGTTTCATAATTGATAGAAAAGAAAATTTATTGGGAATTGTTTTAACTCATGCTCATGAAGATCACATTGGAGCAATAGCTCATATATGGCCGAAGTTGAAATGCAAAATTTACGCCACTCCATTTACCAGTGTTCTTATATTGGAGAAGTTTAAAGAAAAAAAAATAGATATAACTCCATATTTGAAAATAGTTAAGTTGAACAGTACAATTGAATTAAAACCATTTAAAATAGAATTTATAACATTAACACATTCGATACTTGAACCAAATGGATTAAGAATTGAAACACCTGTAGGAAATATTCTACACACTGGTGATTGGAAGGTTGACCCAGATCCATTAATTGGAGAAAATATAAACTCAAAAAGATTAAAACAAATTGGTGATGAAGGTGTGCTTGCAATGATATGCGACTCTACAAATGTTTTTAGTGAAGGAAAATCTGGATCTGAGATGGATGTTAGAAAAAGCTTAGTTAAAATTATAGAGAGATTAAAAAAAAGAATTGTAGTTACTTCATTTGCATCAAATGTTGCTAGGATGGAAACAATTTTTTATTGTGCTAAAAAGACAGGTAGACAAATTTCACTTGTGGGAAGGTCTATGCATAAAATATTTAAAGCAGCAAGAAAATGTGGATATTTAAAAGATATTGTTGAACCAATTGACTCGAGAGAGGCTAAGAATATTTCAAGGAATAAAATTATATATTTATGCACTGGTAGTCAGGGTGAACCAATGGGTGCAATGTCAAGAATTTCAAATTTTAGTCATCCAGACGTATATCTAGAAAAAGATGATGCTGTGATTTTTTCTTCAAAAATAATACCTGGTAATGAGAAAAAACTTTATAAACTCCACAACCAATTAGTTAAAGATGGCATAGAAGTTATCTCAGAAGATACTGAATTCGTTCATGTTTCAGGTCATCCTAATAGAGAGGATTTGAAAGAAATGTATGAATGGGTTAAACCAAAATGCGTTATCCCGGTTCACGGAGAACATAGACATATGATAGAACATATTAATTTCGCTAAAGAGATGAAAGTTCCAAATCCAGTCCAAGTTGAAAATGGAGACATAGTCAAACTTTATCCAGGTTTAAAACCAGAAGTTTATGATAAGGCACCAAGTGGTCGATTGTATGTAGATGGAAATATTAGTGTTGAAGAAGATTCTAGATCGATAAAAGACAGGAAAAATTTGTCTAATAATGGTTTTATGGAAGTAACTATAATGATTACACCTAAAGGTAACATACATAACAAACCAATCCTTTCATTTAAAGGTTTGCCAATATACGAATCAGATGAATTTATTTTTGGTCTTGAGGAGGAAATCGAAAAAACTACAAAAACGTACTCTCTTAACAGCAAAAAACAAGAAATAAATCTTATTGATGCATTGAGAACAGTGTGTAAAAAATATTCAAAAGAAAAAACAGGAAAAAAACCAATTACCAATGTTAATCTTGTAAGAATTTAATTGATTATTTAAATTTAACAATTTAAACAATTTTATGCTATTTTCAAAATCGTTTATCCCAATTTTAAAAAACAATCCGACAGAAGCAAAAATAAAATCCCACAAATTAATGCTTAGAACAGGTATGATTAAACAATCATCATCAGGTATCTACTCATGGCTACCATTAGGCTTTAAAATCATGAAAAAAATTGAGAAAATCGTAAGAAACGAGCAAGATAAAATAGGTGTGCAAGAAATTCTTATGCCAACTATACAATCTAGTGAAATTTGGAAAGAAAGTGGGAGATATGAAGATTACGGCGAGGAAATGCTACGTATTAAAGACAGGCAGAATAGAGAAATGTTATACGGACCAACAAATGAAGAATTGATTACAGATATTTTTAGAACAAGTATCAAATCTTACAAAGCTCTCCCTCAGCTGCTGTATCATATTCAATGGAAATTTAGAGACGAATTAAGACCAAGATTTGGTATTATGAGATGTAGAGAGTTTTACATGAAAGATGCATACTCTTTTGATATAAGTGATGATGATGCAATTTTTTCATATAACAAATTTTTTTTATCTTATTTAAGAACTTTTAAAAGATTAGAATTATCTGCCATACCGATGGCTGCAGAAACAGGCCCAATTGGCGGAAACCTCTCACATGAATTTATAATATTAGCAGAAACGGGTGAAAGTAATATTTTTGCAGATAAAAGAATTTTTGAAGTAAAGAATGAAAATATACCTATTGAAAGAGATTCTTTAAAAAAACTCAGAAAAAAATTTGAAGAATATTACGCTGTAACTGATGATAAGTACAACGATCAAGATTTTAAAAGTAAAGTTTCTTTAGAAAATCAAATAAGCACAAAAGGAATTGAAGTTGGTCATATATTTTATTTTGGAGATAAATACTCTAGATCTATGAATGCCTCCGTTGATTATCATGGTAAAAAGGAATTTGTTAAAATGGGATCATATGGAATAGGCGTTTCAAGATTAGTTGGTGCCATAATTGAGGCTAAATATGATGATAAAAATGAAATAATGAAATGGCCAATGTCAGTTTCTCCCTATGACTGTGTTGTTATACCAATAATAAGTAAGAACAATAATAAAAATTTAGATAAAGCATTAAATCTTTATAACAGTCTAAATAAAAAAAATATTGACTCTTTGATAGACGATACCGATGAAAGTTTGTCAGCTAAAGTGAAAAAATTTAATTTAATTGGCATACCTTATCAAATAATAATTGGAAATAAAACTGAAGGAGATAATTTTGAGTTTCAAGAAATTGGCAAGGAAAAGAAAAATCTTTCTTTAGATGAAATAATTAACACCATTAATATAAATAAAAAAAATTGATATCTCGATTAGAAAAAGAAATAATATTTAGATTCTTGAAAACAAGAAAACAAGATAATTTCTTAAACATAATAACTATTTTTTCTTTTATAGGAATTAGTTTAGGTGTTGCTGTTTTAATAATTGTAATGTCAGTAATGAATGGTTTTAGAACCGAGTTAATAAACAAAATTGTAGGTTTTAATTCACATTTAGTTTTATCTCCATATGAAGAAACTATTGATGTAGAAAAAATAAAAAAAAAAGAAATTTATAATTTAATTGATAATTATTTTTATACCAACAAGGGTGAAGCTGTAATTTTACAAAAAAATTATACAAAAGGAATAATGTTACGTGGTTATGAAAAAAACTCTTTTAAAAAATTAAGTTTTGTAAATAACGATACTTTCTCAGGAAGTAAAAGATTAAATTCATCAACAATATCAATAGGAAAAGAACTTAGCTATATTTTAAATGTAGATATAGGTGATAAAGTAACATTGATGTCGCCAGCAGGCGTAGAAACTTTAGTTGGAAATCTTCCTAAACAAGAGACATTTATAATTAATTCAATTTTTGATAGCGGATTGATAGAATTTGATCAAAATGTAGCCTTTTTAAATATAAATGATTTAGAATCTTTTTTTAATTTAAATTCCGATACAAGAGATATAGAATTTTATTTAATAAATCCTGAAAATATAGAGAATGCGAAGAATATATTTCAAATCAGTTTCAATGACGTCTATATTTATACTTGGGCTGATTTAAATAAGTCGTTATTTTCTGCTTTAAAAATTGAAAGAAATGTTATGTTTATTATTCTTTCATTAATAATTATTGTAGCCGCTTTTAATATAATCTCTGGTTTAACTATTCTTGTAAAAAATAAGACACGCGATATAGCTATATTAAGATCAATCGGGGTTAGTAGTAAATCAATTAAAAAAATCTTTTTTATGGTGGGTTTTTTAATTGGATTATCATCGACAGTATTTGGTATTTTTTTAGGGATATTATTTTCTATAAATATTGAAAAGATAAGAATATTTCTTAGCGAGTTATTTAATATAACAATCTTTCCAGAAGAGATTTATTTTTTAAGCAAAATGCCAACAGAATTAAATCCAAATTCAATTCTAATTATTTCAATTTGCTCTATTTTAATTACAAGTTTGGTATCAATATATCCTGCAATCAAAGCATCTAATATAGATCCGATAAAATCATTAAAATATGAATAATAATATTTTATTAAAAGGTGTATCTAAATTTTATGAAAATAAAAAAATTAAAGTTTTAAATAATGTTAATTATTCATTTCAAAAAGGAAAAGTATACTCAATCACAGGACCATCGGGTTCGGGTAAATCTACTCTATTAAATATACTCTCATTAATTGATACACCAAACATTGGTAGTGTAAAAATTAACAATATAGAGACAAGTAACAAAAGTAGTTCCGAAAAGGATGAAATTAGATCTGAAAAGATTGGTATAATTTATCAAGATAAAAATTTACTAAATGATTTTACCGCTCTAGAAAATATTTATTTAGCTAGTTTGTCAAAGGGCAATAATAAAAATAAAGCAATCTCTTTATCAAAAAAACTTACTTCAAAATTAGGACTTACAAAACGAGAGAATCATTTTCCAAATGAAATGTCAGGTGGAGAAGTCCAAAGAGCAGCTATTTGTAGGGCAGTAGTTAATGAGCCAGAAATAATTCTTGCTGATGAGCCAACAGGCAATCTAGATAAAAATAACTCACAACAGGTATTTAAATTGCTATTAGGTTTAATTAACAATAATCGAACAATAATATATGCAACCCATAATACATATTTTTCAAACTTAGCAGATTGTAAATTGGAACTAAATGATGGTAAAATAAAAACTATCAATGCTTCAAATAAAAGAAAAAAATTTTAATTATTTTAAATTACATACCCAATTTTCGATTTGCGAAGGCACAATAAAAATTGATGATCTTAAAAACCAATGCAAAGATAATAAATATTTATCTTTAGGAATATCTGATTCTAGCAATTTATCTGGAGCATTAGAATTTGCAGAAACTATTAGTAAATCTGGAACTCAGCCGATAATTGGAACTCAAATAAATTTTAAAATTGATAATGAAATTGGCTTGTTGCCACTTATTGCTAAAAATTTAGAAGGTTATAAGTCTATTGTTGAGCTTTCATCTAAACCTTTTTTAAATCAACAAAATCAACTTGAAGAACCCTCAATAGAGTTGGACGAATTATTAGAAAAGAATGGAATAATAGTTTTATCAGGATCTATATCGGGTTTATTTGGAAAGTTATTTGTAAAAGATAAAATAAGCATTATCGAGAAAAATTATAAAAAATTAAAAAATAAATTTAATGACGATTTTTACCTAGAAATTCAAAGACATAATGATTTAAACGAAAAGCAATTTGAAGAACTTAATTTAAATTTCTCTCAAAAATTAGATATTCCAATAATCGCCTCCCACGAAGTTTATTACATTAATCAAGATATGCATGAAGCACATGATGCATTGCTTTGTATTAAAAACAAAACATATATTAATGACAAGAATAGAATTAGATTATCTAATGAACATTACTTAAAACCAAATAATGAAATTATCAAATTATTTTTAGACTTACCTGAAGCTTTAGAAAATAATTTTAATTTGCCATATAGATGTAGTTTTAAACCAGAAGTTTCCAAACCTATATTGCCAAATATAACATCTAAAGACGGTGTTAGTTCCGACCTAAAATTAAAAAATGATTCTGAGTTTGGATTAATTAATAAATTTGTAAATACATTTAAAGTTAATAAGGATAATTTAAATAAAAATGAAAAGTATTTAATTTATAAATCAAGATTGGAGCATGAAATAGAAATTATAAATAAGATGAAATATTCTAGTTATTTTTTGATTGTTTCAGACTACATCAGGTGGGCCAAAAATAATGACATACCCGTTGGTCCAGGAAGAGGTTCTGGTGCAGGATCACTTGTTGCTTGGTGTCTATCAATTACTGACGTAGATCCAATTAAATTTAATTTAATATTCGAAAGATTTTTAAATCCTGATAGAATTTCTATGCCCGATTTTGATATAGATTTTTGCGAGGAAAAGAGAGACAAGGTTTTTGAATATCTTAATGAAAAATATAAAAACAGTGTTGCTCATATAATTACATTTGGAAAGCTAAAGGCTAGAATGGTAATAAGAGATGTGGGAAGAGTTATTGGTCTACCATATGGTTTTATAGATAGTATATCTAAAATGATACCTTTCGACCCATCAAGGCCAAAAAATTTAACTCAATGTATAAATGACGAACCTAGATTACAAAAATTAATAAGAGACGATCAAAGAGTAAAAAAATTAATTGATCTATCATTAAAACTTGAAGGCCTGAATAGAAATGTTGCAACTCATGCAGCAGGCGTTGTGATAGCTGACCAAAAACTTACAGACACTGTACCACTTTATAAAGATAATTCAGCGAATTTTTTACTGCCCTCAACACAATTTGATATGCATTCAGCTGAAAAGGCTGGCTTGATAAAGTTTGACTTTTTAGGATTAAAAACTTTAACAGTAATAAACAAAACAGAAAAGTTGATTAAAGAAAAAAATTCTAATTTTAAAATTGATGATATTGACTATTCCGATCAAAAAGTATTTGAACTTTTATCTTCAGGTAAAACTACTGGTCTATTTCAACTCGAAAGCACTGGTATGAGAGAGGCTTTAGTAAATATGAAGCCAAACCATATTGAGGATATTATTGCATTAGTTGCTTTATACAGACCGGGCCCTATGAGCAATATTTCTATATATAATGATTGCAAGCACGGTATCAAAAAACCAGATTACCTACACCCAATGTTAGAGGAAATTTTAAAGCCAACATATGGAGTAATTATTTATCAAGAACAAGTTATGCAGATTGCACAAAAATTATCAGGTTTTACAGCTGGACAAGCGGACATACTAAGAAGAGCAATGGGAAAAAAAAAGAGAGCTGAACTAGAAAAGCAAAAAAAAAATTTTATACAGGGAGCCGTAGATAATGGTATCGCAAAAGATGTAGCAGCTGGAATTTTTTTGAAAATAGAACCCTTTGCAGAATATGGTTTTAATAAAAGTCATGCTGCTGCTTATGGATTAATTGCTTACCAAACAGCCTATTTAAAAAAATATTTTCCAAATCATTTTTTTTCAGCATCAATGACTATGGAAATTTCAAACCAAAAAAAATTAAGTGAATTTTATGAGGAACTTAAACTGATGGATATTAATATTAAAAGACCTGATATAAATAGTTGTTACGCTGAATTCAAATCCGATAATGAAAATTTTTATTATGCTTTAGGATCTATCAAAAGTGTTGGTTTTGAGGCTGTTTCAAATATAGTTAAAGAGAGAAGTAATGGAAAGTTTAAGTCAATTTTAGACTTTATGAAACGAGTAAATCCAAAAGATATAAATAAATTACAACTAGAAGGCCTTGTAAAGGCTGGGGCTTTTGACTCGTTAAATCCAAATAGACGAACTTTATTTGAAGCAATACCAAATATGATTCAAAAAACTAAGTCATTGTATGAGAATAAAATTATTAATCAAAATGATTTATTCGTTAATGAAGAAAACAAAGAAGTTGATTTTTTATCAAATATTGATGATTGGAAGTTTGAAGAAAGACTTTCAAAAGAATTTGAATCAGTTGGTTTCTTTATATCCGATCATCCACTTAATCAGTACAAAGATCTTTTTACAGAGTTTAATATAACTGACTTTAAAAAGTTTTCAGAAGACACCAATATAGATGAAGCATTAGTTGCGACAACAATCTTAAAAATTCAAGAAAAAAAAACCAGCAAAGGTAACTCTTATGCAATACTTAAATTAACTGATTTATCTAGCGTCTATGAGTTGTTTATCTTTTCTGACTTATTAGAGCTTAATAGGGAAATTTTAAAAGAAGGTACATCTGTTCTTCTTACTATTACAAAAAACTTAACTGATATTAATAATAGATTAAGAAGATTTAATGTAAAAAAATTAGTTTCTATAAAAAATTTACACAATAAACCAATTTCTAAAGTCGAATTTATTATAAATAAAAATGAGGATATTAAAGAAATTTCAAAATTAATAAGCAAAGATGGAAATACAGAGGTAAAGATTATTTTAAACACAGAAGACAATAAAAAATTGATATTTAAGTTGGATAAAAAACGTTATTTTGACAGAAAAGCATTAAATATTTTAAAAAATGACGGTATCAGGACAATAATTCATTAAAATTTACTTGTTTTTTTTTTTATTTCAAAGTAAATCTTCCTAAAATTAAAACGCACACAGTTAGTGGTTTAATACCTCCGGTCCTTAAATGGCAATGACTGTGGTGGCTTAACCGGGAATAATTATGAAAATACCAAACGTTACAATTCAACAACTCTTAGAAGCAGGAGTTCATTTAGGACATAAGACACTTAGATGGAATCCAAAAATGAAAAAATACATATTCGGAAAAAGAGATTCCATACATATAATAGATTTAACCCAAACATTAGACTTAACAAAACAAGCTTTAGAAAAGATATATGATACAATTTCTGAAAATGGAAAAATTTTATTTATCTCAACAAAAAAACAGGCTTCTGAAGCAATAGCTGATTTAGCAAAAGAAACTGAGCAATATTTCGTTAATTATAGATGGCTTGGTGGTATGTTAACAAATTGGGGAACAATATCAAAATCTATTCAAAAACTTGATAAAATTAATAAAGATTTGGTTTCCGAAAACAGAGGTTTTACAAAGAAAGAACTTTTAAAGATGAGCGTCCAAAGAGACAAATTACAAAGATCATTGGGCGGTATATCCGATATGAAAAAAGTTCCAGATTTAGTTTTTATTATTGATACAAATTACGAGTCACTTGCAATTAAAGAGTCGATTAAGCTAGGTATACCAATAATTGCAATTCTAGATACTAATTCTAACCCAGAGGGGATAAATTATCCTATACCAGGAAATGACGACGCAAGAAGATCAATTGATTTATATTGTAATCTTATTAAAGAAACAATTTTGAATGCAAAAAAAGATAGTCCAAACACAAATCAGAATAAAAAAATAGAAATAGATCCTGGTACAAAGAGTAAGGAAAACGTTAAACAACCCAACTAATCTTTTTTATATGACCGACATAGATAAGGTAAAAAAACTAAGACAGTTAACTGGAGCAGGTTTTAAAGATTGTAATTCTACACTAAAAGAGACTAATGGTGATATTGATAAAGCAATTGAACTTTTAAGGGTTAAAGGTATTTCAAAGGCTTCCAAAAAAATGTCTAGATCTGCAAATGAAGGTGTAGTAGCAGTGACAGGAGATAGCAATAAAACTTCACTTTTAGAAGTAAATTGTGAAACCGACTTTGTTGCTAAAAATGAAGATTTTATCAAATTTGTAAAAGAGTTAAGTGAAATCAACAATCATTTAAATTCAAACTTAGATAAATTAAATAAAACAATTCTTAAAAATGGGAAAACTGTAGATGAAGAGTTGGTAAATTTAATTTCTAAAATAGGTGAAAAAATTACTATTGGAAGATCTAAAACTATTAATAATTCAAGTTGTAAAAATTTTATTTATAACCACAGTATAGTAAACGGAAACTTATCAAAACTCTCAGTAGTAGTTTCCTTAAAATGTGATGAAGTAAGCGAAAGTATAAATACATTTGGAAAACAACTATCAATGCATATAGCTGCTTCTAATCCAATTGCACTTACCTCAGATCAGATATCTAAAGATATTCTAGAAAAAGAAAAAGAATTAATTGAGGAAGAATTAAAAACATCTGGAAAACCTAAAGAGATAGTAAATAAAATAAGCATAGGAAAATTAAATAAATTTAAAGAAGAAAACAGTTTATTAACACAACAATGGGTTATGGATCCAAAAAAAAAGGTCAAAGAAATTATGCATGAATTAAATGTATCTACACTTGAGGTAAAAGAGTACTATAGAATAAAAATTGGTGAATAATGTTTGAAGAAAAAAAATATAGTTCTAAAATGACTAAAACTATCGAAGTTTTTGAACGAGAATTATCATCTTTAAGAACTGGTAGAGCACATTCTAGTATGCTTGATATAATTAAAGTAGATATTTATGGTCAAAAAATGCCAATTAATCAATTAGGTACAATTACAACACCTGAGCCAAGAATGATCAATATTCAGGTTTGGGATCTAAATAATGTTGAATTAATTGACTCAAGTATAAGAAAATCTGAACTTGGGTTAAACCCACAAATAGATGGACAACTAATAAGATTACCAGTCCCTGATTTAAGTGAAGAAAGAAGAAATGAAATCAAAAAATTAATTAAAACAATGGGTGAGAAATGCAAAGTTTCAATAAGAAATATCCGAAGAGATGCTAACGATGAATTAAAAAATCTACTCAAATCAAAATCTCTTAGCGAGGATGAAGAAAAAAAATTTGAAAAAAATATTCAAAATGTTACAGATCAAAATATAAAAAAAGTAGATGAAAGAATTATTTCTAAAGAAAAAGAAATAATGACCATGTAATATGAACCCAATAAAGCATTTAGCCATAATTATGGATGGCAATGGTAGATGGGGAATTAAACACAAAAATAGTAGAAATTTAGGACACAAAGAAGGTTTAAAAACCGTAGAAATGGTTTTAAGAGAAACATCACGAAATAATATAAAATTTTTGACCTTATTTGTATTTTCAACTGAAAATTGGAAAAGACCGGTTGCAGAAAGAAACTTCTTATTTAATTTGTTAGAAAACTTTTTAGAAAGCAGACTAGAAGAGATACACAAAAAAAATATTAAAATTAAAATTATAGGAAAAAAATTATTAAATAAAAAACTAAGTAATTTACTTAAATATGCTGAAACTAAGACTATAAATAATACAAAAGTCCAAGTAAATATCGCTCTTAATTATGGATCAAAAAGTGAAATAGTTTATGCTTTAAACAAGTTAAAAAAAAGTAAAAAAGGTATTACTGAACAAAATATTTCAAAAAATATGTATACAAACAAAATCCCTGATCCTGACTTATTAATAAGAACTGGAAACACAAAAAGATTAAGCAATTTTTTATTATGGCAAATTGCTTATTCTGAAATTTATTTTGAAAAAAAATTATGGCCAGATTTTAATAAAACTGATTTTAATAGAATAATTCGTAATTTTAAAAATATTAAAAGAAATTTTGGAAATATTTGATGAAAAACGAACTTTTAAAAAGAATAATTAGTTCAATTCTTATAATCCCTATTATAATTTTTTTCGTTATAAAGGGTTCAATTCTTTTTACTTTTTTCATTTTGGCTTGTTTTTTAATTGCTTCATACGAATGGCATATGATAAGTAGAAAAAAAAAATATTATTTTTTTGGTTTTATTTTTTTAATTTTATCTTTTTTATCTGCTTTTTTCCTTAGGATTAATGAATTTAATAATATTCATGAATTTATTTTAGTGATTTTAATATGTGTAGCAACAGATGTAGGTGGTTTTGTGTTTGGGAAAACTTTCAAAGGCCCAAAGTTAACAAAAATTAGTCCTAACAAAACATATTCAGGAATGCTAGGAAGTTATTTATTATCAATAATTTCTGTTTTGGTTTATGTAAATTATTATAGTAACTATTGGTGTCAACCATTCTGTCCATCAGAAATTAAATTACTTTTAATTACAATCTTAATTTCATCTATTAGTCAGATTGGAGACTTGATTATTTCTTATTTCAAAAGAAAGTCAAATATCAAAAATACTGGTAAATTAATACCAGGACATGGCGGATTGTTAGATAGAATTGATGGCATGATTTTTGCTGTACCATTCGCCTTTATACTATTTAAAATTATATAAATGAAAAAAAAAATTGCAATTCTTGGATCAACAGGCTCTATAGGCAGACAAACGTTAGATATTGTTAGAAATAATAAAAAATTTTTTGAGATATCTTTAATTACTGCTAACAAAAACTTTTCTTTGTTATGTAAGCAAATTAAAGAGTTTAAAGTGAGAAATATAATAGTAACTGATATTAATTGCTTTAATAAATTAAAAAAAAAATTTAAAAATTTAAATATTCATAATGATTTAAATAAAATTAACACTATTGTTAAATCTAAAATTGATTATTCGATGTGTTGCATTTCTGGTCTAGAAGGTTTGGCACCAACCCTTGATATTATAAAAAAAACTAAAATAATTGCCATTGCAAACAAGGAGTCTTTAATATGTGGATGGAATTTAATAAATAAGGAATTAATCAAACATCATACTAAATTTATACCAATTGACTCAGAGCATTTTTCAATATGGCAATTAATAAAAAATAAAAATATTAAAAATATACAAAAAATTTATATTACAGCTTCTGGTGGTCCATTTTTAAATTATCCTTTAAAAAACTTTAAAAAAATTACCTTCAAGGAAGCTATAAACCATCCTAATTGGAAAATGGGAAATAAAATATCTATAGACTCTTCAACACTTATGAATAAAGTTTTTGAAGTAATTGAAGCATCAAACATATTTCATATTCACCTTAAAAAGTTTGAAATAGTTGTTCATCCTAAGTCTTATGTGCACTCAATTATAAATTACAAGTCTGGTTTTTCTGAAATGTTATTTCATAATCCAGATATGAAAATACCAATTTTAAATTCTTTAGATTTTAAAAATATAAACTTATTAAATATTAAAGATAAACCTGATTTTAAACTATTAAATAATTTAAATTTTCAAAATGTTAATTTTAATAAATTTCCCTCTACTAAAATTTTAAAATTAATTCCAAAGCAAATTACATTATTTAATACAGTTATAGTTGCATCAAACGATAGTTTAGTAAATTTATTTATTAATAAAAAAATTAAATTTAACGATATAAGTAAATATTTATATAAAATTATAAATTTAAAAAAATACAGATACACAAAGTCAAAAAAACCTAAAAATATAAGAGAAATTAATGATTTAATGTTCGATGTTTTTAAATCAGCACATGATATATGTAATGATTAAATTTATGAAAAAAATCGGTTTTTTTATACTAACTGTTATATTTTTGTTTTTAAATACTTCATTAAAATCAGAAATAGTTAAAGATATAAAAGTTGTAGGTAATGAGCGTATATCATCTCAAACAATAGTTGTTTTGAGTAACATTAATGAAGGAGACGATCTAAATAAAAATTCTTTAAATATAGTAATTAAAAATCTTTATGAAACTGATTTTTTTAAGGACATCCAGGTAGAATTAAATAATAACATTCTACTAATAACTGTTAAAGAAAATCCAATAATTCAAGAAGTTGTATTTCAAGGCATAAAAAGAGAAAAGTTAAAAGAAGTACTCTATGATAATATCAAGCTAAAAAATAAAAATTCGTTTGTTGAGTATTATGCAAAAAAAGATAAGGATTTAATTCTTAATATTTTGCAACAACTTGGTTATTACTTTGCTAAAATAGAAACTAAGATTTCTGAAAACGATAATAATACAATAAATTTAATCTACGATGTAAATCTTGGCGAAAAAGCTATAATAAAGCAAATAAAATTTACAGGAAATAAAATTTTTAAAGATAAAAAGTTACTAGAGTTAATTGCCTCTGAGACTGATAAATTTTGGAAGATTTTGTCAAAAAAAAAATACTTTGATCCACAAAGAATCAATTTTGATGTCAGACTGCTTAAAAATTACTATTTAAATAAAGGTTACTACAATGTAAAAGTTGATAGTACAAGTGCAAGCTTTGTTAAAGATAATGAATTTATTCTTACGTACAATATAGATGCAGGTGAAAAATTCTTTTTCAATAAAATTAATTTAATTTTACCAGATGATTTTGATGCTAATGATTTTAAAGAAATAGAAAACAAATCCTCAAAAATTGAAAATACAAAATACTCTCTTAGATCGATAGAGAAATTATTAAAAGAAATTGATAAAAATGTCTTAACATCTCAATTTAAATTTATAAACGCCAAATATAAAGAAACTATAATAGATGAAAATAAAATTAACTTAGACATATTTTTTGATGAATCTAAGAAATATTATGTAAACAGAATAAATATACTTGGAAACAGCGTAACAAGAGAGGAGGTTATTAGAAATAAAATAATTGTAGACGAGGGAGATCCTTTTAATGAAATACTTTTTAAAAAAGGTATAAATAATATAAAATCACTTAATTTTTTTAAATCAGTTGAATACGTTATTAAGCCTACCTCGGATCCACAAAAAAACGATATAGATATTATTGTACAAGAAAAACCAACAGGTGAAATAAGTGCTGGAGCTGGTGTTGGTACTAGTGGAAGTACAATCGGTATTTCAGTTAAAGAAAATAATTATTTAGGTAAAGGTATTGGTTTACAAGCCTCTTTATCTTTAAGTGAGGAGCAACTTAAAGGTAGATTTGCTGTTGATAACCCTAATTTTATGAATACGGGCAAAGCATTAACTACCGTTGTTGAAAGCACAACAACAGATAAAATGTCTGATTCAGGATATAAAACTAGTAAAACTGGTTTTTCTTTTGGTACCAGGTATGAACAATTTGAAAATTTATTTTTTTCACCATCCGTATCTACTTATTACGAAACCTTAGAAACAACTGATGATGCTACTACTTCGTTGCAAAAACAAGAAGGTGATTACTTTGATACATCTTTTAGTTATGCTTTAGATTATGATTTACGTGATTCATCATTTAGACCTACAGACGGTTTGCGAAGTAAATTTATTCAAACATTACCTATAGTTAGTGACGAATATTCAATTATTAACGGTTATGAATATAGTCAATATTATGAATTTGAAAATAAAGCTGTAACATCATTTAAATTTTGGAGTAGAGCTGCCAATTCATTAACAGGTGATGATGTAAGGGTTTCCCAAAGAGTCTTTGTTCCCTCAAGAAGGTTAAGAGGTTTTGAAGCAGGAAAAATTGGTCCAAAGGATAATGCAGATTTTATTGGCGGTAATTATGCTACAGCAATGACACTTTCGACAAGCTTGCCACAATTATTATCAAGTTTAGAATCTACAGACATTTCAGTTTTTCTTGATGCTGCAAATGTTTGGGGGGTTGATTACGATAGTTCCATAAACGATTCGAACAAAATTAGATCATCTATAGGTGCTGCCATAGATGTTGCCACACCTATTGGTCCTTTAAGTTTTTCTTTTACACAACCTGTTACAAAAAAACATACAGATAATACTGAAACTTTTAGATTTCAAATAGGTACAACATTTTAATGAAGAAAACGAAATTTTTATTATATCTAATTTTTTTTTTTATAATTCCGGGTGCACTTCTTTCCAATGAAAAAATAGTTTTTGTTGATATGGAATATTTACTACAAAAATCAAAAGCTGGTGTAAAAATCATAAAAAATTTTGACAATCTGCAAAAGGAAAAAAATAAATATTTTGAGGAATTGGCGGAAAAATTAAAAAAACAAGAAAATGATATAATTGCGAAAAAAAATATAATATCGACTGATGAATATAATAATTTAGTTTTAGAGCTAAGAAAAGAAATCAATCAATATAAATTAGAACGTGATAACTTTTTAAAAGATATGCAAAATCAAAAAATTCAATACTTGGGTAAATTTGTTAAATTGATCAATCCTATACTTGCAGAATATTCAAAAAATAATACTATTGATTTAATTGTAGATAAGAAAAATATTATTATAGGTAAGAACAGCTTGGACATTACTAATGATATATTGATTATTATTGATGAAAATATAAAAAAAATTAAATTAGATTAAATGACAAAATCTTTAAATAAAGATCAAATTAGAGATTTGCTACCTCACAGGGAGCCAATGCTTCTGATTGACGAGTTAATAGATATAATAAAATTGCATTCTGCAACAGCTATAGTAAATGTTAAAAAAGATAGTTTCTATGTGCAAGGACATTTCCCTGATGAACCTGTTATGCCAGGTGTTTTAATAGTTGAAGCTTTTGGACAAGCTGCTGCAGCTTTAACAGCTCATGGTATAGATAAAGAAACATACGAAAATAAACTTGTGTTTTTGATGAGTGTAGAAAAGGCGAGATTCAGAAACCCTGTAATACCAGATTGCAAACTAGAACTAAAAATTGAAGCTATAAGATCTCATGGCAGGGTCTGGAAATATAAAGGGGAAGCATTTGTAGAGGGAAAAAAAATGGCAGATGCTCAGTGGTCAGCTACTATAGTAGATAGAAAATAATCAGTAATAATTGTTGATACAGAGAATATCAAAACTTTTGATAAATATTCTTTTATGTTAAATCCATTTTTTAAAAATGCAGGTCCTTTTAATATAGAAAAGTTGCTCAAGAAGACTGATATTGAAAATAAAGAAAATTTTAAAAAAGATAAAATTTATAATGTTTCTGATTTAGTAGCTGCAACTAAAAAAGATTTAACTTTTTTTCATTCAAAAAATTATTCTGAATTAGCATCAAAAACAAAAGCTTCTTATTGTATTACTTTAGATAATCTTTCTCATTTTTTACCAGATTCATGTAAGAAAATAATCGTTAAAAATGTTTTATTAAAAATGGCAAAAATTACAAAGGAATTTTACCCGAAATCAATCGTTGATGATTTTGATGAATCAGCAAAAGATATTTCCAAAACATCATTTAAAAAAAAAGTAAAATTTGGAAAAAATGTTTTGATAGGTAAAAATGTAAAAATAGGAAAAAACTGTTCGATTGGCCACAATACAATTATTGAAAAAAATGTAATTATTGGTTCTAATTGTTCTATAGGTTCAAATGTTATAATAAGAAACACAATTATCAAAGACAATGTAAGTATTTTAGATGGATGTATTATAGGTAAGAAAGGATTTGGTTTTTTTCCAAATAATGAAAAAAATATAAGATATCCTCATATTGGAATAGTGATAATAAATGAACACTGTGAGATTGGGTGTAATTCTACGATTGATAGAGGGTCATTATCAAATACAATAATTGGTAAAAATACATACTTGGATAATCAAGTACATATTGCACATAATAATAAAATCGGTGATAATTGCATTATTGCAGGCCAGGTTGGTTTTGCTGGAAGTTCTACTTTGGGTAATAATGTTATGATTGGTGGACAGGCTGGAGTTTCAGGACATTTAAAAGTTGGAAACAATGTTCAAATTGGAGGTGGTAGTGGTGTTATAAAGGATATACCAGATAACACCAAGGTCATGGGGTACCCAGCAAGAAAT
>MDSV01100930.1_pt1 | contig 21100 bp, 14 predicted proteins | sample 810851 | NCBI WGS metagenome assembly MDSV01 (sample SAMN05326640, study PRJNA326480) | marine metagenome | isolation source: seawater | place: Atlantic Ocean: North East | collected 2012 | reverse complement strand
CGGTGAACAATCTTGGTATGCTGAACCAGGTGCAAATATCTTGGTCGCTGCGCCATCTGACGGTGATGGAGAAGGAATTACTACTACCGATATTGAAGGAGGAGGTGGATATAATAGAAACGGAGATTACACTGATGATTTTGGTGGGACTTCATCTGCAACTCCATTAGTCTCGGGAGTAGTTGCATTAATTCTTGAAGCAAATCCAAACTTAACATATCGAGATGTTGAACACATTATTGTACAGAGTTCTAGGGTAAATGATGCAGGGGATAATGACTGGAAAATAAACGGTGCAGGCCACGATGTGAGTCACAAGTATGGTTTTGGAGTTATCGATGCTAGTGCAGCAGTTGACTTGGCTGAAAATTGGGTAAATGTAGATGAAGAAATTAATTTCCAATCTGGCTTAATTGATATTCAGGACAGAGCGATTCCCGACAAACCCAATCCCGGTATTTCTGAAACAATCCAAGTAACTGATTCAATAAAAGTTGAACATGTAGAAGTGTTAGTTGATATCGACCATACTTTTCGTGGTGATTTGAATATTGTCCTTACAAGCCCATCGGGTAGTCAAAGTATACTCTCTGAAAAGCATGATGATGAAGGAAATAATTGGAATAATTGGATGTTTACCTCTGTTCAACATTGGGATGAAGAAAGTTATGGGACTTGGACATTATCGATTGAAGACCAAGGTAATGGAGACACTGGAACTTTCAAAGACTGGGAATTAAATATCTACGGTACTGAATTGAATCCTGATAGAGACGGGGATGGATTAACGAATTCAGAAGAAGAATCTGTACACGGTACTGATCCTGATGACATCGATACCGATGATGATCAATTAAATGATGGCGATGAAGTAAATTCTTACGGGACAGACCCCACATTAATTGATACAGATGACGATGGATTAGAGGATGGTCGTGAAGTACTAGTTTACGGCACTAACCCTCTCGATGTCGATACAGATGACGATGGACTAGAAGATGGAGAAGAAGTTGATCTCTATTTCACTGATCCGTTGGTGGCTGACCCGGATGCGGACAATGATGGATTCTACTGGTTCCAAGATTGTAATGACTCTAATAACATGATATATCCGGGAGCTCAAGAAATTTTAAACTCAATTGATGATAATTGTGATGGTTTATGGGATGAGGGTTTTAATCAAACTGATAGCGATTTTGATGACTTAAGCGATTATGCTGAATACCACATTTATGGTACTGATTATAACATGCAAGATACCGATGGCGATATGTTAGATGATGGAGAAGAAATATTAGAATATTCATCTAATCCATTATTTTATGACAATGATACTGATTTAGATGGCTATTACTGGTTCCAAGATTGTAATGACACCAACGACCAGATTAATCCTATCGCTATAGAATTACTGGATGGCATTGACAATGATTGTGATGAAGAGATAGATGAAGATTTCACTGATTTAGACCGAGACAATGACCAATTGCCGGACTTGGTTGAATATTATCAAATGAATACCGATCCTCTTGACAATGATACTGATGATGATGGATTAGAAGATGGCCGAGAAATAATTGAAATTGGCAGCGATCCTCTTGACTATGATAGCGATGATGATGGTTTAAATGATGGTTACGAGGTTTTAGTTTCGCTTACCAATCCCTTAATACCTGATTTAGATGAAGATGGAGATGGATTTAGAGGTTTTGAAGAGTGTGATGACACCAATATTGCAATAAATCCTATCGCTGTTGAAAAATGGAATGGTATTGATGATAATTGTAATGGAAACATTGATGAAAACATCAATCGTTATGAATATGTTTCTTTTTCCTCAATTACTAACAATACAATTAATGTCACTGAGGATACTTTAGATCTTTCGATTTCGTTTAGATTATCAGATGAAGAATTATCGGCAATAGGGATCTCAACTTATTGGTACAGAAACGGAACTCTGTTAACACGAAATCTAAGTTATCAAGAAGGGCCGTTTGACTGTAAAACAACTGAGTTTGGTTTTGGTGGCATCTTATGTGATGGTAACGGAACAATTGGAACCTATACTATCAAAGCAGTGGTATCAGATGATTATGGCTCGATTGAGTATTCTTGGAACATCTCATATTATGTCTGGCATCCTCCAGTGACAATTGATGAAAATATTGATCAAAATACTGTTTCTGATATTAAAGACTTGATTGACAACAATATAACTAACATAGCTATTGCATTTCTTGCCTCTTTAGTAGTACTACTACTATTTATTAGAATTAGGCAAACTAAACAATCTAATTTACCGTCTAACCCACCACCACCGATGACATCTTTTGGTCAGAATTTAGCACAAAATCGTTACCAGCAAGTGGCACCAGAATATAATCAAGTTCCAGCAGCACCTAATCTAAATATATTTGATAAGAAATAATCACGTATTCATTACGTAATTCCACCCAATTACACGGCCATCTGTTGCATCAACCAGAACATTCAACCGTTTATCCCAGCCATTATCAGACCATTCACGTGAAATGTCAACTGTTGTCGCTCCATCAGTAGCATCACCGATATTTGACAAAATAGTATTAATTCCACTACCTGGAACTACTACTAGATAACCGATTCGAGTTTCAGAATGAGTTATACCAGAATTGGTGTAGAGTCCGTCTGTACCTGTTAAACTTGGAAACCTTGCCGAATCTTGTAATGATGTTTCAATGGTACTCAAATTTAATACTGTTGGAATAAAATCTCTATTGTAAGATACTGAGTCATCATAGGTGCCTTTTTTGTCAAATATACAGTTTTCTGCACTAGGTGAACCAGTCATATTGAATGTGACCCAACCTGCAGCATTATCACTTGCAATCCATGATATATTCCACTGGGTATTTGCACCAAATTGTTGATCTATTGCACGCCAAACATAGCCACTGTCATCTAAGGCAGCATAGGCACCTGATGCTGATGTTTGGAATTCATCTATGCACTGTATTGCAGACTCTAAATCATGTTGGCGGATTGATGACTCATCAGGAAGATGAACACCGTTTGAACCCCACGCATTGAGTTGGTCGTCACTTGGTGAAAGTTCATTTTTTTGAGGTCTAGCATCGTATGAATAACCATATTCAAGCGATTTTGTACCTCTGGTTAAAGATGATTTTTGGAAGGTGTGACTCATTGTTAATTCGCCATCAGGCAATACGTAATCGCCAAGTAACTTCGAAGTTGTTGAACACCCTTGGCGGTTACTGTCGCTACCCGAAATTACCACATTGACTTCTTGCTTGGTTGCCCACGGGTTGCCCTCTTCAACAAGTAATGTCATACTGGCTGAACCTAAACAATAATCCTGAATGTCTTGATTTGTGGCAACTATTTTCCACATCTCAGTACTACCTAAAGTCTCAGAACCTAATACTCTCCAATCCCAACCAAGTCGAGAGCCTGTCGACCCCTCATCGATGTAATCACTCACCAATAATTCTTGCAATTCAACTGGTTGTACTAACATAGATAGTCCCGGTGATATCGTTTCTAATTCGCCAAATAAGCCTCCAACGCCAAAAGTCATCAAGTCCCCTTGATAACTATCTTCAACATTTAGATCCCAGTTCACTCCTGTAGCAATAGTTGCTCTATCTCTTAACTCAGTCCACTTTGTCGATGATAGCTCTGCGGTACCACTAACGCTTGCTGGAAAATCTGAACAGGCATTAGAACCTGGAATGCTCGATCTTAAATGGCGCTGAATAGTAAATGAATTAAAATCATAATTAGATACTGATTCTACAGTTAGCCAATCCATGCCTTGACCGCCTTTAGCACTAACTGCACCCATACGGTCAAGAGATGCCTGAGACACCAATTGTGAACTATCACCGTCTGTTATTGACACTTCTCCTATGCCGTCAAAATTTAAGCGTAGTTTACATATATCGTCTTCGGTTTCAATTTGATCTAATACTAAATCTAAGAATCCTTCACTGGCCATAAAATCCCCATCCGAAATAGTGTAAGTCATCTCATCTCCATAACGCAAAGTATCAGCGGTAAATGGTTCTAATTGATTATTCAAATAATACCAAGAACCGGCTCCAAGAATAAGTAAAATCAAAACACCGGCAATAATTTTTGGTTGTTTTACCATCTCGAGTAGCGTAACTGGATTCTTTGTTAAAGTAGAATTTGTATTTTGCTCGATTGATTTTGGTGCTTTTACTTCCTCGTCTAAGGTGATAAATTCTGCATCCAGCACCTCTGCATCTAAAATCTCCGCAGTTAACTCTTCAGTCTCCACTGTATCTATTGGTTTTAACTCAGGTTCAACATCAGGAGTTATGGTATCTTCGTCTTCTAAAGACAGAGTTAATTGTGATTCTGAATTATCAGTATCGAGAGTTTCTTCAACAATGTCATCCATACTTTCTAAGCCTAATTCATTTCGATTGATTCCTGCATCTAGTAGACGATTTATTAAATCAGACTTATTTCCTGATGTAGATAAGTCATTGAGAATGCAGAGGGCTTTCAATTTTGCCGCGGTAAGACTACTTTTTAGCTCGCCAGACAACCTCTTCACCACTACCCCGTTTGTGTTAATACCTTTCAATCATCTTGTGTAATGATTCAAAAATAATCTATTTATTTATTATTGACTTAATCTCAAGCCTCATAAGGAACATATTCTCCTTCGTTATTAATCACATAGATTACTTGTTCGTAACTTCCATCTGCCATTTTACGGTAATAATAACCATTGCCTGCATCCTCAAATGTTGATTCAACAATAATTGATGGTTCTGGCTCAATAGATTGCTGAATTGATTCATTTAACCCTGATGACGATGCCGTCGTGGTTTCTCGTTTCGGAGGGCCCGAGGGACCAGAGACAACTCCTTTGGGTGGACCAGATGGTCCTGTAACCTGTTTAGGTGGACCACTAGGCCCTGCTGGTTTGCTTTTTCTTCCAACTGTTGAAATTGAGCTCTCTTCTTCATCACCTATTAGCAACGAGAGTTCCTTAGATAGATTCCTGGTTTTTACATACATCATAATAGATACACTCAGCAATATTAAACCAGGAATTCCACCAATGACTCGATTAGGCCATAGTTTGCCTGAGACTTGTAATTTTGTCGATCCGGGGTCTACCACTTCTTTTTGCTCATCAACTAATTTTACGCTTAAACAATATTGCCCCATGTCTAATGAAAAATCAAATTTGTAAGTCTCACCTTCAACAGGGGAATCTATCATTGCATACTGATAATTATGATTGGTAGCCTCTCTTGCTGTAATTTGAATTTCACTTATTGAACTATCTAAACAATCATCAATTTTCAAAACAAATGCTTCAAGAGTAATATTTCTGCTCGTTGTTGGTAATTGTATTATTTCAACAGTTATTTCAAATGATGAATCGATGATATCTTCGCCACTGGGCGAAGGGCCCCAAATAAAACCGATATCTTTCTCAGCAGTTCCATTAAGTTCTTGATAATCGATTTTTACCGGCATCGGAAATAGTACAAAAGCTAACATTAACAATGCAATTCCAAGCGAGAGCATGAAATTCCAACGAGTTTTCTTTATTGATTGAGTTAATAATTCGATTGTAGTTGATTCATTGGCCTCATCTAATCCAATATTGTCAGTATTTTCGACAGCTTGTTTAATGCCATCGGATTCTTCAACCGCCTCCTCTACTATATCGGACATGGCCTTGGCATGAATAAGAAGCACTTGAAAGGCACTATTGTCGTATAACTATAAAAAATGGCGATGATATCAAAAGGTGTAACTTGTAGGGGTCTGTTATGGACCTAAGGTTAGCTGTTCTGTCTAGAGGACCTAGACTTTACAGTACTAGGCGTTTAGTTCAGGAAGCAAAAAAACGAGGAATAGATGTAGAAGTCACTGATCCTATGAAGTTCTCTTTATTTGTTGATGACGGTTGTATTGAAATCCATTATGCGGGACAACCATTTAACTTTGATGCGGTAGTTCCTCGAATTGGTCATTCAATAACCAAGCATGGTGTTGCGGTATTAAGACATATGGAACAACTAGGAATATGGTCAGCAAATAGCGGTCAAGGAATTTTACAAAGTCGTGATAAATTACATGCTTCACAAATCTTAGCAAGAAACAAAATCCCCGTACCGAATACCGCTTATGTAAGGGATATAATTGATGTTGAACCGGCCATTGACTTTGTTGGCGGACTACCTGTGGTGATTAAAGTAACACAAGGAACGCAGGGACAAGGAGTATTTCTTAGACACACTATACATGAAGCAAGAAGTTTGGTTCAAGGATTATTATTAACCGGAAAATCAGTTCTAATTCAAGAGTACATCGCAGAATCACATGGTAAAGACATCCGGGCTCTAGTGGTTGGAGACCGCGTGGTTGCTGCAATGAGAAGAAGAGCAAGAGGAAGAGAATTTAGAAGTAATTATCATTTAAATGGGACCGTAGAAAAGGTTGAACTCAATCCTGATTTTGAAGAACAAGCCTGTCGTGCTGCAAGAGTATTAGGATTACATATTGCAGGAGTAGATTTACTGGAAGCAAATAGCGGCCCTCTAGTCTTGGAAGTTAATTCTTCACCGGGTCTAGAAGGAATAGAAAAAGCAAGTGGCGTTAATGTTGCAGGAGAAATTATTGATTATGTAATGAATGAAACTACATTCTCTGAAGTTGATTTAGATCAGTTGTTGAGAACTGTACCTGGTTCTGGCGTTCTATCTCTTCAACTAAGAAATCATCCTGCAATGGTTGGGAAAAAGATTGCAGATTTGTTCAAATCGACCCATGAAATACCAGTATTTGCACTATCTAGAGATCATAAGTTAGTTTGGAATCCTGATTACGAAATACAGTTGAGATATGATGACGTCATTATTTGCTATGGCGAATTGAATCAATTAAGAGCAGCATTAAAAAGTGCAATTATTGGACTTGAACAAGACTTTTTTGAATCAATGCGCAGTGAAGAAACCGCTTAACTTATGTTACAAAAGTCAATAAATGATACTGGTATGGGTCAAATATGACAAAATCAACTATTTTACCGTTGATTGTGACGCTAATTGTCATTTTGTCTGGAAAATCCATGATATTTGAAGGTGAATTTGTTAATGAAAATTCTAATTTCCAATCAAGTAATAGTAAAGATTCAGTTGCTGTTGAATTAAGAATACATGCTCCTGGTGACAACTGGTCTGCACAAGAACAAATACTATGGCATCCAAATCATATTGAAAGTTTTCGTACTATTCAATTCAGTATTCGAATAATTGGATTATCCATTGCAGAGTTTTCGCAATCAGAAATATCTCTAGCAAGGACAAATGGTCAAGTTGTAGACACTATTATTCTAAATTCAAATGATTTTTACAACCTAGATGGAAACCCAAATGCCATGTTCAACTATTCATATGTTAATGATTTCGGCATTGGAGATATATCAGTTGAACTGATGGTTTTTGAAAATGACGGGACACAACACAACTTTCAGCATGAAGGACTTTCTTTTTCATATGTTCAACCTTTTTTTGTATTGGAAAATCATGACCAAACCGTATGGTACATAGATGGAGACAGCCTTGTTTTCGAATTTTTTGTACAAAATGTCGGTGGTCGAGATAAGTTAGAAATTGAAATGGATCTCACTTCACAAATTCCTTCCTCATGGAATTCAAATCAGTGGAATGTGAGTTTTCCAATATCCCTAGATCCTGGTCAAAATATAACTTTGAATTATTCAATCTCGATTCCTAAAGGAAACACAGATACCTTAGAGCGCATTGAATTTGAGTTAAGATCTAACTATTATGATCGCCCTACTGACTCGACAATTCAGCTTAATACACTCTTTCAAGAATTTAATCTCAGTAAGTTTGCAGGATTAAATGCCATATCTGCCGCAGTATATGAAACTCAAATAGGACTTGTTTACCAAACTGAATCTGCTAGCCAATTTGAATTTTCCATGCGAGAACACTCAATGTTTTTGGACAAAAGCAATGATCTATTATTGAAAGTTGAAATTACCAATACTGGAGTTCAAGACCTAAATTTAATTCTCGATTTGTTGTCAAATACTGAATTGCCAGAGATATTGATTGGTGAGGAAATAACAAAATTAGACTCTGATTTTGAAACATTTGTCGCAGGATTAGAACCATTAAAATCACTAAATACATTAGTTTTCTACATGAAAATATCACCCAATCAATTATCAATAACTCAAGATATTGCCATCGACTTCAGTTTACAAGTAAGATCTGATAATATTGAATCTTTATTGGAATTACCAATTTTTATCCCCATGTACAACTCATTAAATGTCAGATTAGTCAACGATAATACTGATATAACTTTCAACAATACAGATAGTGTTAATTTCTCATTTACCCTTAGATCTGTAAGTTTAAATCAGTACCAAAATCTACCAAACTCTTGGAACTTATCTACAGACATCATCGGACTGGTTGGTGATGCTTCATTTAATACCATACAATATTGTAATGATCAAGTAGTTGAGTCCACTAATTTTTCCTTAGTTGTTTCAACTAATCCCCCTAATTCTGGAGGCAATAATGTAGGCAATAATTGCTCACTTTTAATTTCCATTTACGGCGACTGGTCTACAGGAAATTATTCTTTAGAACTTGTCTTAACACACGTTAACCAACCTGATTCTATACAATCTCCTTTTGTTTGGTCTTTTCCAATAAATTATATTGAACAAGATACTACTGATGACCATTCAGTAAATAATCAAAGTAATACAGACAATGAAACTTTACCAGAAAATAATACCGACATAACAAATAATACCGATAACAATATTAGCAATAATTCGCAAAACAACAGTGATTCGGTAATCAATAACACAGATAGTGATCAAGATGGTATTATCGATTCATTAGATAATTGTTCTAACACTCCATTAAATTCTACTGTGGATACTAATGGATGCATAATCTTAGACCAGCAGGAACAAAATAAAGAAAACTCACAAGATAACGAAGTCTCATCAAATGATGATGAAAAGTTTGTTTATGTGACTTGGTTAATACCAATTATTATTGTTGTAGCAATCGGTATTTATCTAGTTTCTAGAATCAAAAGACAGGCACATATTGGAGAAAAGGCAACTATTGAACCGATTAATGAACTTCCACCAATGCCTAGTCCTGCTCAGATAGTGGTACTACAACAATGGACAGATGATAGTGGATATTCTTGGCGAATGATGTCAGATAAGAGTGTCATGTGGTGGAATGGTTCGGACTGGATCCCATATAGTAAGAACTAATACAGATCATATCAATAAAGCCCGATGGTTTGATATTGGACACCTACTTCCTACCATTGCCCTCAGGGGCACGGGATGCACACTCGCTTAGGCGAGAGGCGGTGACGCCAATGGAAAAACGCAGTATGATTAATCAACAACGTCGGGCCCTAAGGCCTAGTCAATTACGATTGACTGAAGATGATGTATCATTGCCACCTAGACTTTTCCATTTGAGAGATCTACCATGGCTTAACTGTTATAAAAAACAATTGAAAGCAGAGAATAAATCTGAGAATACTCAAAAATCTTACGTTTCTGGACTACGAGCATATGTGGAGACAATAATACCAGGAGAAAATGTATTATCGGAGTTGGAATATAACTCGATGACTATTTATCAACTAGCTCAGCGAATGGAGCCACTTAATGGAAGAATCGATTTGTGGACTCATGGCTTGGCTGACTTAAGACCGACAACATATAATGCAAGACTAGCGGCTGCAAGGCATCTTTTGAAATGGCTTGGACATAGATGGCCAGAACATCTTGCCAGAGCAAGAACTGGAAAAAGACTGCCAAGAACCTTGACTAGACGTGAATTGACTATGGTGTTAAATGCAGCAAAAACAAGTGAAAACCCTGTTGCTTCAGTGGTGGTAACTTTAATGCTTGATACAGGCTTGAGAGTGAGTGAAGTTTGTAATTTGAACATTGGAGATATCGATATTCAAGATAAATCCGCTCGTGTTATTGGTGGCAAAGGCGATAAAGATAGATTGGTTTTGTTTACCGAACGATCTTTAGATAGAATCAATGCTTGGATTCCTGTGAGAGATTCTCGTTTGAAAAATGAAGTAGAAGCGTTATTGCTAAACTCTGCTGGGCGTAGACTTCAACCAAGAGGTGTTCAGAGATTGATGGATGATTTAGCGATTGAATCGGGATTACCTAAAGGGAAATTAACGCCACACGTATTAAGACATAATTTTGCCACAGGATTACTTGAGCGCGGTGCGGATTTAGTATCGATCCAAAAATTGCTCGGCCACAGCAGTATTGCAACTACAAGAGTATATCTCGAAATATCTGACCAGACATTGCGCGAAGTATATAACAGGGCTCAATCTGTTCGAATTGACATTAATCAAAAGGAAGTTGTTGATGAGGATTTGATAGAAAATTCACCTTATACTAGTGTCTCTGGTATTGAAGACCTTTAGTTTGATTTGCTCTTTCTTTTGGAAATTTTTTTCGGACCCATCCACTCTCTGTGAGGTTTTACTTCTCTTCCAGAGTGGCCTTCTATTGGGCAAAATTTTCCTGAACGACAACGCGAACAATTCTCTTTAGGTGGAAGTTCAACCGTTTTCCTAAGTCGACCATACTTCCGCCTCGGCATGAAAATGAATCTCATGCTAGGTCTTTGAACAATTCGCCAGTTTAGCGCTTTGCATTCTTAAACCAAGAAAATTTTGAGACGGGGGTGTCTCTTGAAGGACCTAATTTCTTTTGTTTTGATGTTGCTTTTGCTTTTTGGGTTGCTTTTGGTTTGCTTACATTGGATGCTTTTGCTTTTGCTTTAGCTGCTAATTCTTTTGCTTTATCAGCCGTTTTCTTAGCTACTTCTTTAGCTTTTAATGGAGTTTTCTTTGCTGCTTGTTTTGCCTTTGTTGGAGCACTCTTAGCAGCTGCTTTGGCCTTTGCTGGTGCTTTTTTTGCCGCTGATTTTGCTGCGGTGACCGCTTTTTTAGAGGCTTGTGATGCTTTGTCCACTTTCTTTGCGGCTGCCGCTATCTTCTTAGCAAGTGCTGCTTGAATACCAACTTTAACCAACTTTGTTGTGCCAGCTGCCGCTACTTTAGAAATGGTATCTAATTTTGCATCCACAAGTTTCTTTGCAGTTGCTGCACCAACACCTGGCAGTGCTGTTAAACCACCTACTTTCGAATTTTTTTGCGCCTTTCCCATAGTTTCACCAATCATGCCACATAAGAAGTATTTAATGAATTCTTTCTTTATGCATATTGCCGTTTAATTCATTGGTCAAAAGGGTTACAGACTAACATGAGCGGTGGTAATGAGAGTGACATTACTCTAATTTGCCAGGTAACAGAAGCCAAAGCAAATCATCGCATTGAAATGTCAACTAAATTGTTACGAGGGGCGAATTTCCCCGGTGATTGTAAAGTCGTTTATCTAGGTAATATTGCTACAAATCTACTACGCTCCATGGAATCACCAGAAACTCCAGAATTCATAGAAACACCAGGTTACAATGAGCAAAAATGGAAGATTCAAACAAGAAGTGGGCCATTGAAAGTGACAATACTATCAGACACATATTGGGGATTTGGATTATTCAATTCAAGTTATTTAAACGTGATAAAAATGATTGGCCCAAAATCAATAATCGCTAGGTTAATTTTTGATCTAGATGCTTCTTCGCCTCACACTCCTTGGGAATTTAAGCATGGAAAATCAATTAATAAATATCTAATGAAGAACTACTCTGATATTACTGTTAAGGGTAACGAAAAAGGCTGGCTGGATTTGATTGATACTTGTAAAGAAAACGTTAATGAAAATATTCAGTTGATGAAAGAAGCAATAAATAACATAGGAAAAAAGGTAGATTCTGTTGATAACTTAAATGGATGGTCAAAGGATAAAGCAGAGGTTAGTATTGCTGCTGCAAAATACGATTTAACTATTGCAATAGAAGCACTAATGGATCGAAATATACCTAGCGTTGAACGGGCAATTGCTCGTATCGAGGCGGGATTGATTGAGGCAAACCCAGATAATGCAATGAATGAAGAGAGTTCCGGTTTCGTTATAGAAAAATCACTTGAAACTATTAGTTTTGATGAGGACTTAATTATAAAATCAGTCAATGATGAGACAATACCTCTAGTTGATTTGAGCGAGGCTGAGTGATTTTAGAACTGTTTTGGCAATTGTTGAGACGCGTCGCGTTGATAAAGGAGTTGCCTCTCGGATGGTTTGGTCGATATGGCATCAAAGAAGAAATCTGAAGGTAGTGGAATACAGCAAGCGGCTGGTCTAATTCGTTATTTTGATGAAGAATCTGAACATGCTTGGAAAATTACTCCTGGGCAAGTTTATGGTGCTTGTATACTGATTGGCGTATTCTTTTATCTTGTCAACCAAGGTGTTGTCTCAGCAATTTGGAATCTATTTTGATTCAAATTGGCTTTATCATGACAATTTTATTTTCTTTGGCTGCCATTTTTTGAGCCACTTGCATTGCTGTATCGATATCTAATGTCGCACCAATGGTCTTAGGACCTGCTGAATCGTGAATTACTAATCTGTGAGTTAACTGATTTAACACACCTTCTTCAATTCTCTCAAAAATCCAATGTTCATCTTCAATTCTAATCATTGCAGGAACATCGACTAATGGACCCATCTCTTGACTAATTGTTGTAGTTCTAGTTTTCAAACCTCGAAGATCTCTAATTGGATTCCAATTTCTAATTCTCGTTGGTGTTCTTGCTTTACGATTCCGTTCTATTCCGCCTCTAAACGCTCTTGTCATTAGGGTCCCATCCCTTGAAGTCTATGACTTCGTTACAAAGGATTTCTAGTTTATTAATAAGTAGCGCGATGATTATTTGTAATAATTGGTGATTTGTGCACTATTGTTAAATCGCTGACTTATTATTTGATTTGATCAAGATATTAGTGATTAATAATATCAATGGGCCAAATAAAATGAAGTTGCTTAATACATTGCTTGACAATAATATAAACGTAATTAGTATGCTGAAAGATAAAAATATCAAAATTGTAAAATTATTATTAGGTGGTTTTGCATCTTTCTCGAAGTAGGGGGAAACTATCAAAGTAATGCTTGAAATTAACCAAATTGCAGGAATTAAAAATAATATCAACGGGTTGAATATAAAAATAACTGCTGGTGCAAAAACTATTGTTAATCTTAACCACCAATATTCTGGCCTTGGTGAGGCATCAAAACCATATCGCGGCAATATCTGTGCTCCAGAGATTAAAATTAATACCGAAGCAGATAGCCAAATTGATTCATAAATATACAAATTGCCTGAATCAAATTGCGGTTGATTTTTCATCACTAATGCGGTTAGTATAAACGAGGTGAAAAAAGTAATTATTGCCATTATTGCAAATGATTTACTTCTTCCATCTCCAACTCCTAAATTGCTATCCAATAATTTACCAGGCACACATATAAAGGTCAAAATTAAGCCTTGGGAGAAGAAAATTAACATCATAGTAATCTCTGTAAGATTAGTTTGTGCAACCCAATCTGCAGTAAAAAAGTCACTGTAGTAAAATGTTATCAGCAGTAATGGTAAAACAATATACATCTTCAATGAGGCTCTATTTGCTAGTTTTTCCAATCCTTTATCAGAATAAGGTATTGTGACTAAGGCAAATAACTCTGCACTAAATGCGATAACTAGAATACAAACTAAGACAGCCAAAATATGGAAATCTCCTTGTGAAGACAAAGTGGTTTGATTTGGCAAGGTATCATTGGAGTAATATGACGACTCAGGGAAAAAAACCCAAAATGACAATAATGCACATGCTGATACATAACTCATAACTCTGTTACTAACCAGCAATTTTGTCTCACGGCTAGAATCTTTCAAGCTAGGTAAATTTGTTGTCCACAATGAAAATAACAGGAGAAGCAATAGTGCTGTTTCACCCACTCCATCTCCGGTAAATAATAATATTAAATCTGAAAATTGATATTCACTTGTTCCAAGTCTCATTGCAACTTCTATGTGTGATTGATCGCGTGAAATGATCGAATTTATTCGATAAATAATCATACTAAAAGCCATTATTACAGGTACTAAACGATATGACCATTTTAGATTCCTAGCAAGTTTGTGATTAAAGCGATTACAGAACTTATCTACTTTTTCTGCGACTAGCCATAGTGATAAAGTGAAAATTAAAATTGGGAAAAACAGTGGTATCGAATCTCCCAGCATGGTTACTCGAATCGTATCTAGCCCTTGAGGATGGCGCAACCAACATAGGTAAGAAGCAAGAGCCCTATACATGGCCTATGAGTTATGGAGTGAGGATGATTTACGGAAAATCTCCGAAAATTCACTACTTACCAAAATGGTCAAAACATTAAACATAAATTATCAAGAGTGGCTAAGTTATGCAACTAGTCCGCTTCCTGAAACCCTAAGGATAACAACAGGACGAAATGATATAGAATGGACTAAATCTGAATTGGTTAAACTAGGTGGTAAACCAATCTCTTGGATGGCAGGTGAAACTGCTTGGCAATTGCCCTTTGAAAGAGGTAAAGCGCCAACTGAATATGCTAAGCGAATGCTAACTATTCTTCACGATACTGGAAGAATAACTAGACAAGAAGCGGCCAGTATGCTACCGGTTGAATTACTCGACTTAGATGAGGAAGTGATTGTGTTAGACATGTGTGCTGCTCCCGGTTCTAAAACTACTCAAGTGGCAGAAAAATTAGCAGACAGGGGTTTTGTAATTGCCAATGAACCTGTTTCATCTAGAGCAAATATGTTGATTTCTAATCGCGCACGTGTAGCCTTGACTAATGTGCTAATCAATCAACAAGATGGTCGTCATATTGGCAGAATACCACCTCCAGGATATGATGCGATAATTGCTGATGTCCCATGCACTGGTACTGCAACTACACGAAAAAATATGAAAGTATGGACCAAATGGAAACCTATTGATAGTCGTAGCCTATTTAATTTGCAATTAACAATTGCTCAAAGAGGTGCTCGCAGTTTGAAACCCGGTGGGAAAATGGTATATTCAACCTGTAGCATTGACCCAATCGAGAATGAAGCAGTAGTTGCTGAATTGTTGAGAACGTGCCCTTGGATGGAATTGATTGAAATTAATGACGCTTTACTTGACGGGCTAAAAATGCATAGCGGTCTAAGTGAATGGGCAATATTAGATGATAATTGTAATGAACAGACAATCAACGATGAATTGCCCAAAATTAGAGGATTGAAGCTATCGCAGTTATGCCCAAATGATCGTAAAAGAATAGATGGTGATTCGAGTCAAGAGGACGAATTAGCCAAACAATTATTGTTTTGTCGTAGATTATATCATATGGATAATGACACAGGTGGTTTCTTTGTCGCCATGCTAAAGCACCGTGAAGATGCAACACCTGAAGGAAAAGCCATTGTTTATCTGCCAAAACGAGCAATGGTAAAAGATTCAGGTTGGGAGCCAAGAGTATTGTCAATAAAAAATACCAGTCGTCATGCGGTAATTCCAGCAGACTTAGAAAAAATTGAGGCTGTTTCAAATCAATACCAATTAAGCGGTAATGATTGGTCTTGGTGGCAAAGAGGTAAACGTTTGAATATTGCACCAAAAGCAGTATATGATCGGCTATATCATCCAATGTGCCCAAACAAGGAAGGCAACCTTTGGCAAAATGATACTTTTCATCCACTGAAAATAATCCATGCTGGAATGCCTTGTTTTGTCGAAAACAAGGGCGCTTGGAGGACGCGTCAAGAAGCAATACCGGCTATTGAAAATAACATTGGCGATGTAGTTGTCGATATCGATAGAGACATGGTTGGCAAATTGCTAAACAATGAACCGATTTTGAAAGAGCAAATACTTTCACCTGATCAAGTAAATTATAATGGGCCAATAATTTTGGGACATATTATGATTGATTCCAAGGCACTTATCTCTGCTTGGTGTGGTACTTGGATTAGTTTGATGATTAATGATTTAGAAAAAGATATTCTGAGAGCGAAATTATCTCTGCCGTTTGCAGATAAGTGTGAGGTGTGAGATATGTCGCGAATGATGGTTGGATTTGTCGTTTTAATCATATCTCCATTGGTCGTTTTTGCAGCCGCTGAAGGCAACATTGTGGCAACAACGCCAATTGGCAATCCTGAGTCTCATGATACTACCTTAACCGAATGCTTTGTGACAATAAATGTTGATCAGTGTGATTCTGCTGGAGAAACTATAGTACTAAATTGGTGGCCGTGGAGTGATGAAACCGGTTCGAATTGGCCTGATGATGATGCAAAAGCTAGAGCTGGTGAATTGCTGATAAACCTATCACAAGAAAACTCTACAATGGTGATTAATGAGGCATTAGCGGAGCAAGATGTCAAAAATAATTCTGAGCGAATCAGTGCTCTAATGCCAATCATAGAATTAAGTGGTCAAATACATCTAATCAAACAGGATTCTGCTTATAGAATTGAAATACCGATTGAGATGACTGCATCATTAAATCTTTCAGACTCAACAATTATGTACATTTTTTTGAGCAAACAATATGCTCAAGATGACCATCGGCGAAACTTAGGCCAGTTAATTTATGAAATGAAACCTGAACTTGGTTTTAGTAATCAAGCAAATAATACCACCTCGACTACCTGGTTGTTAGCTGATACTCATCTTTCTGCTGCAGGCGTGGATTTTGAAGATTCAAAGTATGATTGGTATGTGACTATGGCATTATTTGGATCATTGGAATCTGATTCAACAAATCAATTACTTTCATTGCATCACGTTAAATTATCGACTGAAGAGAATGATGTTGAATTTAGTGAGTTCATTATTCCAATATTTGCAGTTATATTCTGTGTAATAATTATCACCACAATTATTGCTAATATGTATCAAGAAGAAAAGGGAATGCCGGTAATCACTGGTTTTTGGCATAAGACCAAAACTAATTGCTTGGTTGTAGAATTCACGACTCGAAAACGACGAATGGAGATAAAATCTTGCGCAGCAGAAGCTCCATGGAAACTTGCCTCACGCTTTAAGAGTAGATTTATCGACCCAGAACAAACCGTTGTTATGGAGTTGAAATTCAAGGAATCTGTCGGTGATGATTGTCGTCTAAATATCAAATTAGAGGTAGAAGAATTAGGAGTGTGGACTCAATACCTAACCATTCCTTCACCCCGACCAACAGAAGAACAAGCGAAGATTGAAGATGTATAAGACTAGCCCGATGTGGTGATGATATGAATTTGGACGATGTAGATAAGGCAATTCTTAACTCATTATTAGATGATGCTAGGTCAAGCCAAAGAAAACTATCGCGTGAGGTTGGAGTTGCTCAAGGTACTATCACCAATAGAATTCGTCGGATGGAGGAACGCGGGGTAATAACTGGCTACAGTGCAGTGATTAATCCTGAAAGTGTCGGATGGTCAATGACAATTATGGCAGGTTTACGTATTGCCAAAGGTATGATGATCGATGTTCAACAAAAAATTGCCGCGGACCCTCGCGTCTTTTCAGTGTATGATGTAACTGGAGATTGGGATTCCATTGTATTAGCTCGAGTTAAAAACAGAGCTGATTTAGATGATTTAACAAAAACTGTTTTTACTTTAGAAGGAGTTACCAGATCGTTTACTCATGTTGTGCTAAATACAGTTAAAGAAGATGGTTTACCAAGACCTGCCCCCTCAAACAACGAATAATAAGACATTTGAAGGAAGGCAATTAGGGCTCAACATGGGTCGCAATAGAAATACAGTGATTTTCATATCGTTGCTACTTCAATTACTGATGGTTGGAGCTACTGCAGCACCACTTGCAGATCAGGTTAATCCAACAGGCGATTATCAAAAAATGAACAACGACTTACAACAAGAATTGTACGATTCATCTGTTGACACAGTGCTTCCTGTAATCTTCCAACTAAATTCGCCGGTTTCAAAAGCTGACCTCGACCAACTTGAGGAATTTGGTGCAACTATACTTGGTGATGCACCACTAGTTGATGGCGGTCTAATCGAAGCCAAGGCGGAAGATGTTCGTCGAATCTCAAATTGGGATAGAGTCGAGTATCTTGAACTTGACAAAGAACTCGATTTCTTTTACTTGCCACCTGAATGGGGCGGCGACCCAACCGATCCAAGTGCCATGATGCATGAGACAACCCACGTCGTGAAAGCTACTGATACTTGGGACAGAGTAATTGTCTCACCTGAAGGAGTGATCCAATACGATGTTGATTTGGCTTTTACCGAATGGGACGGCGACGGTACTGCAATTGTTGATTTGGATACTGGTGTCGATGCCGGTCATCCTGATTTCGATTATCTTGAACCATGGACTGGTGACAAAGTAATCTACTCAGCAAAGTGGGACGGCGTTTGGACTGAAACTCGTAATTCTGACACCTCGTCTGGCCACGGAACTCACGTCGGAGGCACTATTGCCGGCAATGGTGATGCCAGTGCTGGTCGTCGTGCAGGTGTTGCCAAAGGCGGGCAAATGGTTGCGCTTGGAACCGGTGACGGCGCTTCGATTTTCGCTGCAGAACAGGGTTTAGAATGGACATTCATTCATTCTGTACCGGGTCAAAACCCGTATCACATTAGAGTGGTTTCTAACTCATGGGGTACTGATGGTGACTACGATCCAAACGGCGTCATCGCCCAAATAACCGACCGCTTAACCTTTGAAAACGGCGTTGCTGTAATCTTTGCGGCCTCTAATTCAGGTGGCTCTGGTGGTGGCGGTGAATGTACTGGTGACCTACGAACCAACGTCTACGCTAACACTCCGTCGGCGATTTCTGTTGCCGCACTAACTCATGATGGCACAGCAATTACTTCATTTTCTTCAAGAGGCTGTATGAACCAACAACACACTTGGCCAGATGTTGGCGCACCTGGACGAGACATCTGGGCTACCGCTCCAAGAGGTACGGCAATTGACGCAAGCACCAAAACCCAAGGCGATTTGTATTACATGGCTATTTCTGGAACTTCAATGGCAACTCCGCACGTTGGCGGCATGGCTGGATTAATTCTTGATGTCGCTCCCTCGCTAGGTGTTGCTGACTATCATCGTGAAGACCACGATTTTGGTAACAGTTTGGTCGGTGGAGAAGGAACTGCTTCTTACGGTCAATTCGAAAACTGGGAGACTGAGAACTTCAGTAGAATTCACGAATTAGAGTTGATTCTTGAGCTAACCGCAGTCTATGAAGGCATGGCTAACTCTTGTGAAGATGGTAATAGCGAAGATTCCTGTAATGATATTCCTGAGGAGTGCTACTTAAGCGCAACTGGACAATGTCACGACTGGCGAGTTGGACACGGACTTACCGACACCGATGCTGCTGTGGCTCTTGCCAGAACCTTGCAATTGATGCGTGACCAAGATGGCAATGGTATTGTAGACCATCCTGAGTATACGGTTTGGGATGCTTGGGAAATTTACGAGAACATGATGACTAACAAAACCATCTCTCTTGATACCGACAGAGTAAGACATTCTTGGAAAGGCGATTGGAACCACTTCAATAATGGCGCTAGCGGTGCTGTTTACTATACTGAAGATTCACACTATGTCTGGATTCCTAACGGAACTGAGCGACTGGAAGCCATGTTTACCGCAACTGAATTTGAACTGGATTCTGGCCAAGCTGGTTCTGTTCAATTAGAAATTGACCTCGCTGAGGATGGCAGTAACGATGCGCAAGGACAGGGTAGCAGAGTTGCCGATTCATGGTATTATGACTTGGATGTTGACTCATCTGCATGGGGTCAGTGGGCTCACTTCGACGTCACAGGTCAGGCAATGACCTTGTTTGGTTTCATTGAAGACCCTGAGTTCTTTGAATCAAGAATCCCATATACTGTCGATGTGATTCTTACTCTTGATGTTAGCGAACCAATTGATATTGCTTTTGAGCAAAAGACTGATTTCTATTCTGACCTTGATCCTGCAACTCCATCAGAAAACTATGATGCTTCGATGGATGGTATGCTTACCTTTACCAGAAATGTCTATGATCAACAAGCAGTTGTTGAATTGATTAAACCGAAGGTCATGGAAGACAATGATGATTCGGACGGTTTCTTCTCAGCATTGGGTGAAATCTTCTCTGAATATGGTTTTGCTATGTCCTCAATGATTATCCTATTCATGCTAATTGCCGGTGGTGTAGGCTATGCAGTTAATTCAAGAAGAGAGGATGACCAACTATTAACTCAACCAGAGAACGCTGTAGAAGCAGAATTGCTCAAAGATTAGTTATCGGACAAACGTTGGTTAGCTAAGTCAACATACTTTTGGCTGATATCATAGCCAATGTAAGAACGTCCTGTGTGCTTAGCCGCTAATGCGGTTGAGCCAGAACCGATAAATGGGTCAAGCACGACATCACCCTTGAAGGTGTAAAACTCGATACAGCGCCGTGGTAATTCTTCGGGAAACGGTGCTGGATGGCCAATGCGTTTGGCCGATGCAGTAGGGAAGCGCCAAATCGATTTGGTGAAGTCAATGAATTCCTGCTTCTCAATAGTATCCTCACGTCCTTCGGCCCGCTCTTGCTTAGTGCGCTCTAGTTTGAAATCGCCTTTACAGTAGACTAAGATGTATTCATGCACGTCTCTAAGACACGGATTAGAGGCTGATTTGAACGAGCCCCAAGCACAACTAGTACCGGCAGATGCTGACTTATCCCAGATTATTTCTCCACGCATCAAAAAGCCGATTTCTAGCATTATCATGTTGATGTAACTGGTTAGTGGAATGTATGGCTTCCTGCCGACATTAGCGACATTGATGACTGCCCGGCCACCTGGGGCTAAGACTCGATAAGTTTCACTAAAGACATCTTTGAGCATGGCTAAGTATTCTTGCAAGCTCAAATCCTCATCGTATTCCTTGCTAACATTGTAAGGTGGTGAAGTGACCATTAGTTGGACACTATTGGGTGGAATCATG
>MDSV01000066.1_pt1 | contig 21101 bp, 19 predicted proteins | sample 810851 | NCBI WGS metagenome assembly MDSV01 (sample SAMN05326640, study PRJNA326480) | marine metagenome | isolation source: seawater | place: Atlantic Ocean: North East | collected 2012 | reverse complement strand
TGGAACACCTGAATTATTTGAAACAAAACTTCAAGAAATTAGAGAATCAGAGAACTTAAATTTCTCTATCGAATTTACAACGATGGAGAATCGATGGTTGGATGTTTTACTTGGGTTTCTTCCTATAATTATAATAATTGGTATATGGATATTTTTGATGAGAAGAATGTCTGGTGGAAGTGGTGGTGCTGGTGGCCAAATATTCAATATAGGTAAATCTAAGGCTAAACTATTTGATCAAAATACTGAAGTAAAAGTTACATTTAAAGATGTTGCTGGTTTAGAAGGTGCTAAAGAAGAAGTGCAAGAAATTGTGGATTTTCTCAAAAACCCTAAGAAATATACTATTCTTGGAGGTAAGATCCCAAAAGGAGCTCTATTAGTTGGCTCGCCCGGAACAGGAAAAACATTATTAGCTAAAGCAGTTGCGGGAGAAGCTAAAGTTCCTTTCTTTTCTCTTTCCGGTTCTGATTTCGTTGAAATGTTTGTTGGTGTTGGTGCTTCAAGGGTTAGAGATTTATTTAAACAAGCTAAAGAAAAATCTCCAGCAATAATTTTTATTGATGAAATTGATGCTATTGGTCGAGCTAGAGGTAGAGGTAATATGACTGGCTCAAATGATGAGAGAGAAAATACTTTAAACCAACTTCTTACAGAAATGGATGGGTTTGGGACAAATACGAATGTTATTGTAGTTGCTGCAACAAATAGGGCGGATGTTTTAGACAAAGCATTGATGAGAGCAGGAAGATTTGATAGACAAATATTTGTTGACTTACCAGATTTGAATGAAAGAAGAGAAATTTTTAAAGTTCATTTAAAACCAATAAAAAAGGCTAGAGGTCTTGATGTTGAGTTTCTAGCAAAACAAACTCCAGGATTTTCTGGAGCTGATATTGCAAATGTTTGTAATGAAGCTGCTCTAATAGCAGCAAGAAATAATAAAAAATCTGTAGGTAAGCAAGATTTTCTTGATGCCGTAGATCGAATTGTAGGTGGACTTGAGAAAAAAAATAAAATAATTAGTAAGGAAGAAAAAAATACTATTGCATTTCATGAAGCTGGTCATGCAATAGTCAGTTGGCTTCTTGAACATGCAGCTCCTCTAGTGAAAGTTACGATTGTTCCAAGAGGACAATCTCTAGGTGCAGCTTGGTATCTTCCAGAAGAAAGAATGATAGTAAGAACAGAACAGATGCTTGATGAAATGTGTGCTACTTTAGGTGGACGAGCCGCAGAAAAAATTATGTTCAATAAAATATCGACTGGTGCATTAAGTGATTTAGAAAAAGTCACAAAACAGGCCAGAGCGATAGTATCTGTTTATGGTTTAAATGATAAAATTGGAAATATTACTTATTATGATTCAAGTGGACAAGGTGACTATAATTTTACAAAACCTTATTCAGAAGAAACAGCAAGAAAAATTGATGAAGAAATTTCTTTAATTATTGAAAAGCAATATAAAAGAGCATGTTCAATTCTTAAAAAGAATAAAAATAAGCTTTCATCATTAGCATCTAGATTGCTTGAGAAGGAGGTCATTTTCAAAGAAGACCTTGTTAATATTCTTGGAGAAAGACCATTTATCAAAGAAGTTGAAGTAATCAAAGAAGTAAAAGACAATAAAAAAGACTAAATATTTTGGGGTTTTGGAACTTTTTTAGGAATAAAAAAAATGAAGATTCAGATGAAATTGAGTCTCCTATTTCTAAAGATGACACAAATGATTTAATTTTTGCAAAGAACTTTACAAGTTTTGGAGGAAGATTCATATTTATTGATGAAAAAAACTCTACTAATGAAATTTTTCAAAAGATCATAGAAGAAAATCAGTGGAGTAATGATAATGTTTGTTCACTAGATTCAAATATTTCAAAAAATCTTAATATTAGACTTATTAGAAAAATAGATAATGATAATGTTAAAGCATTAGTTACTGAATGTGAATTTTTACTGTCTAATACAGGGAGAATATTAATCTGTAACAAGCAGATTAAAAGTAATAGAATTGAGGATCTTCCTTCTGTAGTCATTGTTCTAGCTAAATCTAATCAATTCGTGTCTGATGTTAGTGAAGGGATGACAGAATTAAAAAAGAAATACAAAACAAATTTTCCATCAAACATTACAACGATTAATGTTAAAAATAAGCTTAATGAAGATAATTTTTTAACTTATGGTAATAGTGCCAAAGATATATATCTAATATTAAGTGATGATTAATTTTCTACCTAGATTGATCACAGGTATTTTATATATTTTACTTGTTTCAGGGTCAATAATTTTCAGTTCGGAAAGTTTTCTTGTAGTCTTTATTCTTTTAACATTAATAGCTACTTATGAATCTCATGAATTATGGAGAAAAATTCAAATTACAAATTCAAATCAATCATTAGTTTATAGACTACCGCAATATTATGTATTTCAATCTATGACAGTGTTAGCTCTAATTCCTTTTTCTTTTGATGGGTCTTATAATCCATTTCCAATTTTATTAATATTCATTTTAATCTGGATAAGTGATACTATGTCTTATTTTTTTGGATCTTATTTTGGTAAAACAAAAATGAAAATCAAAGCTTCACCTAATAAAACATGGGAAGGATTTATAGGGGGGCTTTTATGCTCGTTAATTTTTAGTATTATTTCATTTAATTACATTCAAGAAATCTATCCATTTTGGAAAACATTTTTTCTTGGATTATTTGTTCCTATTTTTGGCTTATTTGGTGATATTTATCAATCTATAATTAAAAGAAAGGCTGGAGTTAAAGATAGCGGTACTATATTACCAGGTCATGGTGGGGTTTTTGATAGACTTGATAGTGCTATGGGTGTTTCATATATAGCTTTGATAATAACTTTGATATAATGTTTCATAAAGAAGGGTTTAGGATAATTATTTTTAGCTTTTTAATGAGCACCTCGCTGGTGATTTCAATCGAAATTCTTACTAAGGCTGAATTGATGAAAAATATTCTTCAAATTTTAGTTTTATCTCAATTTCTAATAATCTTATATTTTTTCAGAAATCCTAAAAGAAATATTATCCTAGATTCTGAAAAAGTAATAAGTCCTGCAGATGGAAAAATAGTTGCAATAAATAATGTTTATGAAAATGAATTCTTAAATAGTGAAAGAATTAAAATTTCAATTTTCTTATCACCATTAGATATTCATGTCAACAGATATCCAGTTTCTGGAGATATTATTTACAACAAGCATCATCATGGTGATTATTTAGTTGCATGGCATCCAAAATCATCAGAAAAAAATGAAAGAACATCAGTTGTAATTAAAAATAAAAAATTTGGCGAAATATTGTATAGACAAATAGCTGGGGCCGTTGCTAGAAGAATTGTGAACTATGCTAAAGAGAATAGTTACGTCAAACAAGGAGATGATTCAGGATTCATTAAGTTTGGATCTAGAGTAGATCTTTTTCTTCCAATAGATACAGAGGTTAAAGTTAAAGTAGGAGATAGAGTTGTAGGAGGAATTTCAATAATAGCTTAACTAGCTTAAATCAGATATTGACTTCTTTAAAGATTTAATTTTTTGCTCTGTATCAATAATCTTTTGTTTTTCTTTATTAACAATAGTGTTAGGAGCATTATTAATAAAATTTTCATTCTTCAACTTATTCTGTACAGATTTCAAAAAGCTGTCGTTGTAATCAAGTTCTTTTTTTAACTTTTCAATTTCTGCACCTTTATCAAATCCTTCTTCAAGAGGAATGAAGAATTCAAAATTCTTTATTAAAAAAGAATTAACCATTTCAAAATCATTTTTTGTAGACTCTTTAAGTATGTCGATTGAAGCAATTTTTTTAATTATCTCTATATTTCCTAGAGTACCTTTATTCGGTAAGTAATATAGATCTAGAGATGTTTTAAAAGAAATGTTTTTTTCTTTTCTGTAATTTCTAATTTGAGAAATTATCTCTTTTGTTATTTCAAAGTCATCAACAGTATTTTGTTTATAGCTTTCTAATTTAGGCCAACTACTAGTTGTCAAAGGATTTATAGCATTGATATCTGGTAGATTATGAAAAATTTCTTCTGTTAAAAATGGCATAAATGGGTGAAGAACTTTTAAATTTTTTTCAAATAATTTTATTAGTTCAGTTTTTGATTTTAAATCAATTTGTTCACCATAATCTGGCTTTATAATCTCTAGCAACCAAGAACAAAAATCATCCCAAATTAACCTGTAAGAAGACATTAAAACATCTGAAATTCTATAATTATCAAAATTTTTATTTATTAATTCAAGTGTATGATTAAACTTATTATTATACCATTCTAATCCTAATTCATTTACTTTAGGTTGTGATTTATTTACATCAATTTCCCATCCATTAACAAGTCTTGAGGCATTCCATAATTTATTCGTAAAATTTTTACCTTGTTGGCATAAAGATTCATCAAATAATAAATCATTACCAGCAGCTGAACTTAACATTAATCCAACTCTTACAGAGTCAGCACCATATTCTTCTATAAGCTTAATTGCATCTGGAGAATTACCTAATTGTTTAGACATTTTTCTTCTAAGTTTATCCCTAACTATTCCCGTAAAATAAACATTTGAAAAAGGCTTTTCATCTCTAAACTCATAACCAGATATTATCATTCTTGCTACCCAAAAAAATATGATATCTGGACCGGTGACTAAATCTTGAGTAGGATAATAATAATTGATTTCTTTATTATCAGGATTTCTAATTCCATCAAACACTGAGATTGGCCATAACCAAGAAGAAAACCATGTATCAAGAACATCATTATCTTGACTTAAGTCATCTTCAGAATAAATAGTTTCAGATTTTGTGTTTAATTTGATTAGTGCTTCTTTTTTGTTTTTTGCAACTATATAGTCACCATTATGACCATAATAAAATACTGGTATTTGATGACCCCATGATAACTGTCTTGAAATATTCCAATCTTTAATATTTTCAAGCCAGTATTTGTAAGTAGATTTAAATTTACTTGGAAAGAATTTTACGTTTTCATTTTCAAGAACATTTTCAATAGCAGGTTTTGTAATATCATCCATTTTAAGAAACCACTGCTTTGATAGTCTTGGTTCAACGACAGAGTTTGTTCTTTCAGATCTTCCAACATTATGAATATAATTCTCTTTTTTAACTAAAAGATTTTTAGCTTTTAATTCAACTTCAATTTCTTTTCTAACAAGAAACCTGTCTTTACCTTCATAATGAAGACCATTAATATTTAGCGATGCATTTTCATCAAAAATATCAATTGTATCTAGGTTATGTTTAATACCTAGATTATAATCATTAATATCATGAGCTGGTGTTACCTTTAAACAGCCAGTACCAAACTCTAAATCTACATATGAATCTGCTATAATTGGAATTTTTCTACCGCATATTGGGACAATTGCATACTTACCTATAAAACCTTTATATCTGTCATCTTTTGGATTAACACACAAAGCAGTATCTCCAAAAATAGTTTCGGGTCTAGTAGTAGCAACCTCAAGCTCTTTATTAGAGTTTTCAATCACATATTTTAAATAGAATAAACTTGAATCTTCTTCAATATAATTTACTTCTTCATCTGATACTGTAGTCTTAGCCTCAGGATCCCAGTTTATCATTCTATACCCTCTATATATCAAATCTTTATCATGAAGTTTTTCAAAAGCCACTATTACAGACTCGTACATATCATCATCAAGGGTAAATTTAGTTCTATCCCAGTCACATGAACATCCTAATTTCTTTAATTGTTCTAGAATTCCTCCACCGTATTTTTCTGTCCAATCCCATGCATGCTTTAGAAATTCATCTCTTGAAATATCAGACTTATTTATTCCTTTCTTTTTTAGGTTTTCAACCACTTTTGCTTCAGTTGCTATTGATGCATGATCAGTTCCAGGGACCCAACAAGCATTTTTACCTAACATTCTAGCTCTTCTAACTAATATATCTTGTAGAGTATTATTTAGCATATGCCCCATGTGGAGAAGTCCAGTGACATTAGGAGGAGGAATAACGATTGTAAATGGTTCCTTCTCATTCGGCAATGATTTGAAAAGATTGTTTTCCATCCAAAAAGAATACCATTTTTTTTCTGTCTCTATATGGTTATATTTTGGGGGTAGCTGCATCACTTCATAAATATTTTAATCTAAAACAAAAATAACATACCTTGAAGTATATTTGCAATATTAAGATAAATAAATGCCAACAATTTCAAAAAAGGGAAATAATATCCCCCCTTCACCAATTAGAAAGTTAGTTCCATTTGCAGATCAAGCAAAAAAAAAGGGTGTTGAAATACTTCATTTAAATATTGGTCAACCAGATATTAAATCTCCAGTTGAATCTCTTGATGCAATAAGAAATATTGACTTAGATTTATTAAAATATGAATATTCTCAAGGTTCTTATGACTTTAGAAATAATCTCTGTAGTTATTACTCTGGTCATAATATTTATATCAAACCGGATGATATAATAACAACAGTTGGAGCAAGTGAAGCTTTATCCTTTACAATGAACTCTATATGTGATCCAGGAGATGAAGTTATAATTCCCGAGCCTTTCTATGCAAACTATAATGGATTTGCTCAAGCTTCAGATGTAAAAGTTATTCCAATTACTTCTAAAATTGAAGATAATTTTTCTCTACCATCAATTGAATCATTTGAAGATAAAATAAACATAAAAACAAAAGCAATAATTATTTGTAATCCGTGTAATCCTACTGGATATGTTTATTCAAAAGATGAAATAATTAAAATTGCAAAGCTTGCAAAAAAACATGACTTATTTATTGTTGTTGATGAAGTGTATCGAGAGTTCATTTATACTAATTTAAAACACTTCTCAATTCTTGAAGATGAAAGATTTTATGATCATGCAATTTTAATTGACTCAACCTCAAAAAGATATAGTCTTTGTGGAGCAAGAATAGGTTTTATTGTATCTAAAAACTCTGAATTTATTGAGACATGTCTGAAGTTTGCTCTAACCAGGCTTTCTCCTCCAACATTAGCTCTTATTGCAGCAAATGAAGCATTAAATTCGGATAAAAATTATATTAAAAATGTAATTACAGAATATTCTAACAGAAGAAAAGTTTTAATAACTGAATTGTCAAAATTACAAGACATTAAATATTCAGATCCAATGGGGGCATTTTATTCAATTATTAAACTGCCTGTTAAAGATGCTGAAGAGTTTGCAAAGTTTTTACTTACTGATTTTTCAGTAGATAATGAAAGTGTGATGGTGTCACCTGCTTCTGGCTTTTATAGCTCTAAAGATAATGGTCATGATGAAATCAGAATAGCGTTTGTTCTTAATTCAGCTAAACTTAAACGTGCAATTAATATAATTAACTTAGGTCTTAAAGAATTTACTAGCTAATTCATGGAAGTTGTCAGAAATGGTTCATTAAAAAAATTCAACACATTTAATGTAGATGAAAAGGCTAAGGTTTTGGTTGAAATTGATAAAGTAGGTGATCTTTTCACTTTTTTATCAAAAGAAAATCAAAAAGATAAAATGCTTGTTTTGGGTGGAGGAAGTAATATACTTTTTACAAAATCATATGAGGGAATAATAATTAGTTTAAAGAATAAAGGAATAGAATTGATTGATGCGGATGAAAACAATGTCTTAGTAGAAGTTTCTTCAGGTGAAAGTTGGAACGATTTTGTATTATGGGCAGTAGAAAATAATTTTGGGGGTGTAGAAAATTTATCATTAATTCCTGGCAATGTTGGTGCAGCACCAATTCAAAATATTGGAGCATATGGTGTTGAGCTAAAAGATGTTTTTCATAGCTGTAAAGGAATAATGATAGATTCACTAAATGAATTTGAGTTAACAAAAGAAGAATGTGAATTTAATTATAGAAGTTCAATATTCAAATCCACATATAAAAATAAAACAATAATTACTTCAGTTAAACTTATTTTAACAAAGTCAAAACATAATTTTAACATAGAATATAAAGGTTTAAAAGAAAATCTTTTAGGTAAAGAACTAACAATAAAAAAGATTTCAGATCAAGTAATAAGAATCAGAAAATCAAAACTTCCTGACCCAAAATCTTATGGAAATTGTGGGAGTTTTTTTAAAAACCCTATTGTAAACATTTCAAAACATGAATCTCTTCTAAATAAGTTTCCAGACATTCCGTTCTTTAAAATTGATAACAACAATTATAAGGTTTCTGCTGCGTGGCTAATAGATCAATCTAATTTTAAAAATAAAAAAGTTAAAGATGTAGGTGTATACTCAAATCAGCCTCTAGTTATAGTTAATCATGGAAATGCAAAAGGTAAAGATATACTTCGTTTTGCCAACGAAATTAAAGGAACAGTTTATGATAACTTTGAAATAGAGCTTGAAGAAGAAGTTTTAATTCTTTAGTTTATTCTTTGTTTTTTGTATCAATTAAAATTGTAACTGGACCGTCATTAACTAATTTAATTTCCATATCAGCTCCAAAAACTCCTGTTTTAACATTATCATTAATTCGCGCTTTAAACATCTCAACAAAATGTTCATATAATGGTATTGCAATTTTATGTGGAGCTGATTTGATGTAGGATGGCCTATTTCCTTTTTTTGTTAATGCCATTAAAGTAAATTGAGATATAATTAAAATTTCACCATTAACATCAATTAATGATTCATTCATAACACCCTGTTTATCATTAAATATTCTAAGATTAAGTATTTTATTTACTAACCATTCCACATCACTTTTTGTATCATCATCACAGACACCAATAAAAACTAAAAGTCCCATCTCAATTTCACTTTTTATTTTTTGATCTATTTGAACACTAGAACTTTTAACTCTCTGTACTACTACTTTCATCTGGTTTTCTATAAATATTTTGATCTTTCAACATATCTAAATATGTAAGATATCTACTCTCAAATATATCACCATCTTCTATTTTCTTTTTAACATTACAATCAGGTTCATCAAGATGAACACAATTATTAAACTTACATTTTTGTTTAGCCAATAGAAATTCTGGAAAAAAATCACCCAACTCATACTTTGATATATCTACTAAGCCAAAGCCTCTAATTCCAGGTGTATCAATAACTCTAATATTTGCATCTAAATCAAACATTTCAGCATAAGTTGTTGTATGTTTTCCTTGATTATGAGATGAAGATATTTCTTTTGTTTTAAGTCTTAGTTTAGGAGAAATAGAGTTTATAAGAGTAGATTTTCCAACTCCACTATGTCCTGAAATAATACAAGTCTTACTTTTCATTAACTCTATAAGTTCATCTATTCCATTTCCATATTTAGCAGAAATTAATTCACAATGGTATCCTATTTTCTTATAGGTTTTAATCATTTTCTCTAATTCAAATCTATCAACTTCTGAGTAAGAATCAATTTTGTTAAATGCAATTATAACTGGAATATCATAAGCTTGACAACTTACTAGAAATCTATCAATGAAGTTACTAGAAGTATTAGGGTTATTAAGTGTAACAACTAAAACTGAAATATCAATATTAGATGCTATTATATGGCGTTGTTTAGATAAATTAACTGATTTTCTAATTATATAATTAGTTCTTGGTAGTATGTCTGAAATGATACCTTTCCCATCATTTTCTAGATCAAACATTACAAGATCACCAACAGCTATTGGATTTGTTGTAGAAATATCTTTAAGTCTAATTTTTCCTTTTATCCTACACTCAAAAAATTTATCTTGACTTTTAACCAGATACCAGCTTCCAGTTGATTTATATACAGTTCCTTGAATCATAATTAATCAACAATATATTTTTTCCTAATCATATTAACAAATCTACTTGATGATATTTGTATCTTTAAATAAAAAAATTGAATAAGAAAGTTTTACTGTTAATTCTTGATGGATGGGGTATTGCCAAGAATAAAGATGTCTCTGCTCCTGATAAAGCAAAGACACCTAACTTTAATGATCTATTAGAAAACAATCCAAGTAACTATTTAATTACTCATGGAGAAAAAGTAGGTCTTCCAATAGGTCAAATGGGTAATAGTGAAGTTGGTCATATGAACATTGGTTCTGGAAGAATAGTTTTACAAGATCTTTTAAAGATTAATGAATCTATTGAAAAAGGGAGGTTTCATACTAAAGAACATTTTCAAGATATAATTTCATATTCAAAAAAAAATTCATCAAATATTCATTTGATTGGACTTGTTTCAGATGGAGGAGTTCATTCGCATATAGATCACCTTAAAGAAATTATAGTTTCTCTTTCAGATGTAAAAGACAAGATATTCATTCATGCGTTTACAGATGGAAGGGATGTAGATCCAAAGTCTGGTGTTAATTATATTGAAACATTAGAGAGTTTTTGTAAAGAAAATGGCGGAAAACTATCAACTATAATTGGTCGGTATTTCTCTATGGATAGAGATAATAGATGGGAACGAATTTATAAAGCTTACGATTTAATCTGTAATGGAAATGGTAAAAAGACTTTAAACTTTACAAAAGAAATTAAGGAATCATATAGTAAAAATATAACTGATGAATTTTTAGAACCTATTATTAAAACTGATAATAATGGAAATCCATTACATCAATTAAAAGAAAATGATACGGTCATTTTTTTTAATTATAGATCAGATAGAGGAAGACAATTGACTACTGTTTTGTGTGAGGAAGATAAAACTCAATTAGGAATGAAATCGTTGATTTCTAATTTTTACACTCTAACAAATTATGATGAAAGTTTTAAAGTGGCAAAACCGATTTTTAAAAATAAAAAACTAAAAAATACTCTTGGTGAAGTAATATCAAATAACAATATTTCTCAACTAAGAATTGCAGAAACAGAAAAATATCCTCACGTAACATTCTTTTTTAATGGCGGATATGAAGAACCTTTTATGAAAGAAGAAAGAATACTATGTCCGTCTCCCAAAGTTGCAACATATGACTTAAAACCTGAAATGAGCGCTGGAGATGTGTCTAAAAATGTAATAAATGAGATTAAGAAAGATAAATTTGGATTCATATGCTTAAATTTTGCCAACCCTGATATGGTTGGTCATACAGGTGATTTTAAAGCCACCATAAAAGCTTGCGAAACAGTAGATAATTACTTAGGAGAAATAGTTAATACAGCCAATAAGTTTAATTATACATCTATAATTATAGCAGATCATGGTAATTGTGAAAAAATGAAAAATAGTGATGGTTCTCAAAATACTTCACATACTGTAAATCCAGTTCCAATAATAATTGTAAACTCAGATTCTAAAGAAATAGAAAATGGGATTTTAGCAGATATAGCACCAACTATCTTAGATATTATAGGAATTAAAAAGCCAAAGGAAATGAATGGTAAAACTCTTTTATTATGAAAAAATTCATATTATTTACAACATTATTATTTTTAGGTTGTTCTTCAAATGAGAAATACTCTTCAAATGAGGGTATTGTTTCAATTGATTATCTATTTAATTCTAAAAACACACAATGGTTCGAAAATAATTATGAATCTTACAATTTAGATATTAATACCCTTAATAATGATTTTTCTAATATTTATGAATATCAAATAGAAATCTATATGAACACTAAATGTCATGATAGTGAAAGAGAAGTACCAAGATTAATAAAAATTTTAGACGAACTAAATTTTTCTGAGGATAATTTAAAAATAGTTCTATTAAATTCTGAAAAAAAATCTTCTGGTGGGTATGAGAATGGAAAAAATATTACTAACACACCTACTTTTATTTTTTTGAATGAATCTGGCGAAAAAAATAGAATAGTTGAATTTCCATTTGAGAATTTAGAGAAAGATATTCTCAATATAATTAATAATAAGGATTATAAACATGTTTACTACTCCGAATGATATTAAAAGAAATAGAAGAAATAAAAAAAATTCGAGAAAGCGCACAACTAGTCTCTAAAACTCTTGGCCTGATGGCTCAAGAGATTAAACCTGGTATAACTTCCTTGTTTCTTGATAAAATTGCAGAAGAATTTATCTTAGATAATAATGCAATACCAGGATTTAAAGGTTATAATGATTTTCCAAACACATTATGTGTAAGTGTTAATAACCAAGTTGTACATGGAATACCATGTGATAAACCTTTGATTGAAGGAGATATAATTTCTATTGACTGTGGAGTAATAAATGAAGGCTATTACGGAGATCATGCTTATACATTTAAAGTAGGTGAGGTTAGTAGCGAAATTGATCAGCTTCTAGATGCGACAAAAAATTCTCTTTATGTAGGAATGGATGCTATGATTGAAAATAATAGAATTGGTGACATAGGAAATGCTATTGAAAGCTATATTAAATTACATGGTTATGGTATAGTAAGAGAACTTGTTGGACATGGATTAGGTGAAAATTTACATGAAGAACCAGAAGTTCCAAATTATGGCAGAAAAGGTGTAGGAAAGATTATTAAAAATGGTTTAGTTCTTGCTATTGAGCCTATGATAAATCTAGGAACTCAAAAAATTAATCTCGATGAAGATGGGTGGACGATTGTTACTCTGGATGGTCTACCTAGTGCACATTTTGAACATAATATTGCGTTAATTGATGGAAAGCCTGAAATTCTTTCAACTTTTGATTATATATACGAAGCTTTAGGTATTGATTCAGATGAAGAAAATAGATTTAAAAACTTCTTTAATTAATGAAATACATATTGAAGTTTCTGCCTAGAAAATTATTAATTAAATATAGTTTTTACTTAACTCCTTTACTAAGAATATTATTTAAAGGAAAAAGGTTTATTGATCCAATAGATAAAAGTACTTACTCAAAATTTTTATCCTATGGTTATAAATCTATTAGAAAAAATGCTTTATGTCCTGGAACTCTTTCTTTAGAAAGGCATAGACTCTTGTGGCTTTATCTTAATAATGAAACAAATATTTTAAAATCAAATTTAAAAGTACTTCATGTTGCACCAGAACAAATATTTTATAAAAAATTTAAGAAGTTTAATCACTGGGATTATTTAACATTTGATATTGATTCACCAATAGCAGATATAAAAGGAGATTTAAAATCAATGGACTTTATAGATAACTCTTTTGACCTTGTAATATGCAATCATGTTCTTGAACATATAGAAGATGATGTAAAAGCATTGAAAGAAATTTATAGAGTTTTAAATAACAATGGAATAGCTATACTGCAAGTTCCAATTAATGTAAATAGAAAAAAAACATTTGAGGATTCTAATATAACATCTCAATTTGATAGAGAAAAATATTTTGGTCAATATGACCATGTAAGAGAATATGGTATTGATTTTAAGGATCGTGTTGAAGAAGTTGGATTTGAAGTTGATATGATAAACTACACAGAAAATTTTGATGAAGAGTTTATTATTAAGTATGGTTTATTGAAAAATGATTTAATTCCAATTGCAAAAAAATCATTGAGTAACTAAATCCCAACCATTAGATTTTATTTCAAAAATTTCATCATTTTTTGAGGTCAATAATAGTATTTCTATACCATCAATTTCATTTATTATATCTAAAGCATTAATTGGATTCATTACCATTAAAGAAGTTGCCCATGCATCAGCTTCAATGCAGCTATCTGAAATAACTGAAGCGCTTAGAATATTATTAGATAAAGGCGAACCAGTTAAAGGGTTAATTATATGGACATATCTTTCTCCAGTAATGGGATCAATTCTAAATTTTCTGTAGTTTCCAGAAGTTGCTAATGACTTATCAGTTAAAAAAATCTCATTATGGAGACTGTTAGTTTCAATTGGATTTTGAATTGCAACTTTCCATCTTCTATTATTTTCCGCATATCCTCTTGAGGTCAACTCACCTCCTACTTCAATTAGAAAATTTTCAAGTAAATTTTCTTCAAATAGTTCCTTTATTAAATCAACAGAATAGCCTTTAGCTATTGCATTGAAATCAATAAAAATATTTTTATTATTCTTAATGATTTCATTTTCATTCGTTAGAAAAACTTTATCAAATCCAACAATTTTTTTGACACTATCAATTTTAGATTCATCTACCTTTTCATATATGGTATTTGGGCCCAATCCATATAAATTAACATAAGAACCAGCTGTAGGATCAAAAGAACCTTCTGTTAAAGACCAAATTTCTTTTGACTTATTAAAAACTTTTATGAAATGATGATCTACAACAACAGGCTGATCAGATAAATTAACTTTTGAAATTAATGAAGAATCCATGTATGTAGACATAGAATTATTTACAACCTCAAATATGGAATCAATCTTTTCTTTAATTAAGTGTTCTTTTACTTTAGTATCAACGATTATAGAGTATGAAGTTCCAAGAGCACTTCCACGAATACGCTTATATTCATTTGCATTATTACAACTTGAAATAAAGAATAATGTAAATAAAAAAATTAATTGATTAAAAGATAACATTATCCACCGAAGTCATCAAATCTAACGTTCTCTGGGGGTACACCAAAATCTTCAGCCATTTTTGCAACAGCAACATTCATCAATGGAGGACCACAAAAATAAACTTCTATATCCTCTGGTGATTCATGTTTTGAAAGATAGTTATCAATAACTACTTGATGAATAAATCCTGTAAAACCATCTCCTTCTGAATCAAGAGAGTCTTTTACTTTCCAATTATCCTCTTCTAGGGGTTCGGATAAAGCAATATAAAACTTGAAATTTGGATAATCTTTTTCCAAAGCTCTAAAATGATCTACATAGAATAGCTCCCTCTTTGATCTACCTCCATACCAAAAAGTAACTTTTCTTCCAGTTTCAATAGTTCTAAATAACTCGTACAGGTGAGATCTCATTGGAGCCATTCCTGCACCTCCACCTACATATAACATTTCTGCATCAGAATCATTAATAAAAAACTCACCATAAGGGCCAGAAATTGTAACAGTGTCACCAGGTTTTTTTGAAAAAATATAAGAGGATGCTATACCAGGATTAACTGTCATCCAATTATTTTTTTTACCATCCCATGGTGGAGTTGCGATTCTGACATTTAACATAATTTGTTTTCCTTCGGCTGGATATGAAGCCATAGAGTATGCTCTCTCAACAGTTTCATTATTTTTCATATTTAAGGGCCAAAGATTAAACTTATCCCACTCCAATTTGAATTTTTGAGGATTATCTGGGTGTTCATCAGGATGAGATGTAATATCCATTTCATTATAGTTAATATCACACTCTGGAATCTCAATTTGAATATATCCACCTGCTTTATAATCCATTTCTTCAGGAATTTCGATAACAAACTCTTTTATGAATGATGCTACATTATAATTACTTTTTACTTTGGCTTCCCATTTTTTAATACCAAAAACCTCTTCAGGAACTTCAATTTTCATGTCTTGCTTAACTTTTACTTGACAACCTAGCCTCCAACCTTCTGAAATTTCTTTTCTTGTGAAATGAGGTTCCTCAGTAGGGAGTATTTCACCTCCTCCTTCAACAACTTGACATTTACATTGAACACATGTACCACCACCTCCACATGCAGATGGTAAAAATATTTTATTATTTCCAAGAGTAGTTAAGAGAGTATCACCAGAATTTACTTCAACATTTTTTTCCCCATTTATAATTAGTTTTACTGGACCTGAAGGTAATAGTTTTGCTTTAGCAAAAAGAAGCATTGTCACTAATAATAGTGTTATAACAAAAAGACCTACAGTACTAGCAATAATTACATTAATATCCATTTCTTATAATTTAATTCCCATAAAACTCATAAAACCTAAAGCCATTAGCCCAGTTATAATAAAAGTTATTCCAAGTCCTCTTAAAGGATCTGGAATATTAGAATAGGTTATTTTCTCTCTTATTGCAGCTATTGCAACTATTGCAAGAAACCATCCAATTCCTGATCCAAAACCATAAACTGCAGATTCTAGAGTATTAATAAAATCTTTTTGTTGCATAAATAATGATCCTCCTAGAATTGCACAATTGACTGCTATAAGCGGAAGAAATATACCAAGTGATCCATATAAACTTGGAGAAACTTTTTCAACAATCATTTCAACTAATTGAACCATTGAAGCAATTACAGCAATAAACATTATAAAAGTTAAAAATGATAGATCAACATTAGCAAATTGGGGGCCAATCCAAGTAAGTGCTCCAGGGGCAAGTAAATAAGAGTTAATTAAGTAATTTATTGGAACTGTAATTGTTAAAACAAAAATTACAGCATAACCAAGACCAACAGCAGTTTTGACTGTCTTAGATACTGCTAAATATGAACACATACCCAGAAAATAGGCAAAAACCATATTCTCTATAAAAATACTTTTAATAAATAAGTTAGCTAAGTCTTCCATTTAATCTTTTTCAATTAGTTTTCTATTATAATATCTTTGAATCCAGATATAAAGTCCAACAACAATCAGTGCCATAGGTGAAAGAAGCATTAAACCATTATCTTGGTATCCTAAGTCATAAATAAATTGAGGAATAACTGGGATTCCCCATAGCTCACCAGATCCAAACAATTCTCTTATAAAAGCAACAACAATTAGAATCCAACCATAACCAGCAGCATTACCAACACCATCTAGAAAAGATTTCCAAACACCATTACCAAGAGCAAATGCTTCAAATCTCCCCATTATTATACAGTTGGTAATAATTAATCCAATAAATATTGCCAATTGCTTACTTACATCATATGCATATGCCTTTAGAAATTGGTCAACAAGGGCAACGAGAGTTGCAACTACTAATAATTGAACAATAATTCTAATTCTTGTTGGGATAACATTTCTCAAAATAGAAACAATAACATTTCCTGCTGCCATAACAAATATTACTGAAACTGTCATTACAACTGCAGGCTCTAGTTTAACTGTAATAGCAAGTGCAGAACATATTCCCAATACTTGAACTGTAATTGGATTATCATCATCAAGAGGATCAGTTAATAATGCTCTATTTTTTTTTGAAAATAATGGCTCTATATCTTTACTCATTACTAATATTATTAAAATATGGAAGATAGTTTTGAACTCTCTCTATAATCATGTCTGATACACCATCACCTGTAATAGTAGCACCAGAAATCGCATCAACTTCATTATCCATCTTATCCTCATTTCTTGGATCATTATTAGACTTAGTTAAATAAACCCCAACAAAATTTCCTTGTGAATCATTTATTTTTTCATCAGTAAAACTATCAATAAACCAATCTTCTGTTATCTCAGCACCTAATCCAGCAGTTTCTGACTTATGATCAAAAGATACGCCTTTGATAGTATTTATATCTTCCTTAAGCGCTATATAGCCCCAAATTTCTGCCCATAAACCAGCTCCTCTTAAAGGGATAACATAAAATTTTTCATTTTCAACATTCGCAATGTATAAAGGAAATCTTTGAGTTTCAGAATCTTTTTTTACTTCTAAAGCTAGATTTATATCAAAAGCATCTATATCATCATCAATTGTTCCGTCTGACTTTAAAGAAAGCTCTTCGGAAATATAATCCATATATAAATCCTCTGATTCATCTCTAGTAACATTAATTCCAACTGAAGAAAGTATATTTTGCATTTTCTCTTTCTTAACATTTGCATTTTGTAAATCTTTTAAGGATTCTGACGTGAATGATAAAACAAAAGCAACTGAAAGCACCATCAATACAGCAAAAATATAAGTGTGTTTATTTGAATCTCTATTCATTATGCAGTTTTTAATTTAATATTTTCCCATCTTTTTCTTCTCTTAGAAACATTTGACTCAATCACATAATGATCAATTAATGGAGCGAATACATTCATCAATAGTATTGCTAACATAACTCCCTCAGGATATGCAGGGTTAAATACTCTAATTAAAATACAGAAAACTCCAACCAAAAATCCATATATCCATTTGCCTTTTGTTGTCTGGGCAGCCGAAACAGGATCAGTAGCCATAAAGACAATTCCAAATGCAAAACCACCTACTAAAAGATGATTATACCAATCAAAACTCATTAAAGAATTAGCACCCCATAAATTAAATAAAATTCCTACTAATGAAGCACCAAGAATTCCACTTATAATTATTCTCCAGCTCCCTACTCCAGTTAGGATTAAGATTAAGGCTCCAATTAGAACAAAAAACACTGAAGTTTCTGCAACAGATCCTGGAATTGCTCCCATGAACATATTAAAAGACGAATATGTAACATCTCCGTTAGCAGCAAGAGTTCCCAGTATAGTTTCACCAGATATTGCATCTACATTACTTGCTTCTGAAACCCATACTTTATCACCCGACATAAATGTAGGATATGCAAAAAAAGCAAAAGCTCTAGCAGTTAGGGCTGGATTAAGAATATTCATTCCTGTCCCGCCAAAAGCTTCTTTGGCAATTAATACAGCAAAAACTACAGAGATTGCCAACATCCATAATGGCATGTCTATTGGCATTATCATTGGAATAAGAAGACCTGTTACAAGGTATCCTTCGTTAACTGGATGATTTCTATAAACTGCAAATGCGAACTCAATTGCTAAACCTACTGCATAGGAAACTGCAATCATTGGAAAAATCTTGTATGCCCCATGAAGAAAAGCATCTAAAAATGTAAAATCAAGACCAGTTTGAATAAAGTATTGATAACCTGTATTATATATACCGTAAAATAATGCTGGTAAAAGAGCAATTATAACAGTTATCATTGTTCTTTTTAAATCAACTCCATCACGAATATGAGATCCTTTTGAAGTTGTATGATCAGGAACAAAAAGCATAGTTTCAAATGCATTAAAAGCGGGATAAAGCATTTCTAGTTTCCCACCTTTAAGGAAAGGTTTTTTTAATACATCTACCTGTTTTCTAATAAATTTCATTATCCTACTTCTTTTAACATTATTTCTATTCCATTTTTAATTATTTCTTGTGCTTCAATTTTTGATGTACAAGAAAAATCAACTAATCCAAAATCTTCTGGGACAACTTCATAAATACCCAAAGATTCCATTTTTTCAATATCACCTCTCATACATGCTTTTATCAATTGCATTGGGAATATATCCATTGGAAAATATTTTTCCATTTCCCCTGTGACAACGATAGCTCTCTCTTCACCATTAAGATTTGTATTAACTTTTTTTGCCCCACCTAATAACCATGAAAATGAAGTTTTTGAAAAACTAGGAATAGAGTTATACATAAATGGGAGCCATCCAAGCATTCTATAATTATTTCCTTCTTCAATTACACTTAAAGAGTTGTTGTAAAATCCTAAGAATTCAGAATAATCAACTTTTGATCCACTCAAAGGATCACCATTTATAAATCTATAGTTATTAATATCATTTATTTCATCACTATTAATTAATGATGAAATTGAAGCTCCAATAATAGTGTTGTAATATTTTGGTGATTTTAATGAGTCCCCTGATATTGCAACAGTTCTAGATGAAGAAAAAATACCAGTTCTAAAAAAAGCTCCAATATTTGAAAGGTCTTCAGGTTTAATTACCCAAATAGTTTCTCCAAAATTAAGAGGGTCAATTTTATTTATTTGAAAACTTTCATTTCCAGAAGGATGAGCGCCTTTGATATTGTAGATTTCCACATTATTTAAGTCTTTAAAACTACTATCTTTTTTATGTGTGATTGAAAAATTGATTGGTTTTTCAATGATAGCACTCATAATATCGATACCAGTTTGTAAATCATCTAATCTATTACTCATTAAAAAATCATAGTCAACATCATATGGAGCAGTAGAATGGGTTGATACAAAAATTGACTTGGGTAACTTATTAGATCTTGCAATTATATTATAAGGTCTTTGTTTTACATAAGCTAGAGATCCTGAATCACTAAGAAGTTTGGTTATTTGTTCTTTTGTAATTTTTTGTAAATCTGGAATGTCAAATTTTATGATATCATCACCTTCAGCCTTAATTATAACATATAATATTTTTCTCTTTGCACCTCGTCTAATTTCTTTAACTTTTCCACTAACTGGAGAAACAATTTTAATTGTTTCATCATTTTTATCATAGAAAATTGGCTGACCTTTGGAAACTTTATCTCCTTCTTTAACTAGCATACGTGGTATTAGAGAGAAGAAGTCGTCGGGGTTTAGAGCGTAGGTTAAGCTTTTTTTAGCAACTTCAAGTTCTTTTGAAGCTAGCCCTTTTAGATTTAAATTAGCACCGTTTTTAATGCTTATGTCTTTAGACATGAAATATTAGTAATTTGTGACTGCAAATTTACTATAAACACTTTAAGAAAAAAAAGTATTTTTATTAAAATTATTATCAATTTAATTTAAATTTGATAACCAAAATTTATCTTATGAATAACTCTATTGTAAATGTTCCAAATCCAGTTAATGAACCTATAAAGGAATATAAGCCAGGCAGTCCAGAAAAAGAATCAGTTCTTGGAACTTATAAAAGACTTAAAGATTCTAAAACAGATGTAAAAATGTGGATTGGTGGAAAATTTATTGAGAGTTCTCAAACCTCAAATATGTCTCCACCTCATGATCATAAACATATTCTAGGTAAGTATTATTTAGCTGAAAAAAAGCATGTTGAACTAGCAATAAAATCTGCTTTGGATGCAAAAGATAAATGGGCAAACATGAAGTGGGAAGAAAGAGCAGCTATTTTTTTAAAAGCAGCAGAACTTGTAGCAGGCCCTTACAGAGATAGAATTAATGCTGCTACAATGTTAGCTCAATCTAAAACAATTTTCCAAGCTGAAATTGACGCAGCATGTGAATTAGTTGATTTTTTAAAGTTCAATGTTCACAGCATGCAACACATATATAGCCAACAACCAAAATCAGATCCAGGGGTTTGGAATAGGCTTGGGTATAGACCTCTAGAGGGTTTTGTTTATGCAATAACTCCATTTAATTTTACCGCAATCTCTGGTAATCTTCCTGGCAGTGCTGCAATGATGGGAAATACTGTAGTATGGAAACCTAGTGATCATCAAATTTTTTCTGCTAAAATTGTAATTGATGTATTTAAAGAAGCTGGTCTTCCAGATGGAGTTATAAATGCAGTTTATGGTGACCCTGAAATGATTACTAATACTATTTTAGAT
>MDSV01237329.1_pt1 | contig 21102 bp, 21 predicted proteins | sample 810851 | NCBI WGS metagenome assembly MDSV01 (sample SAMN05326640, study PRJNA326480) | marine metagenome | isolation source: seawater | place: Atlantic Ocean: North East | collected 2012 | reverse complement strand
CTCCCGTGAGTTGATTGCTATTTAAATTAAGATTTGTTGTCGTTGCAATATTATAACACTCACCCCACAACTCAACCTCAAAATCACTACAGGGCATTGATAATGAAATAACGAATAATAATAAATACTTCTTCAAGACTCCCCTCCTAGTTACCCGATAATATAAGCAATTTTTATTAAATATGAATTGACACATCAAAAAAAGTGTGTCTAGTAAAAGTGTGTCTAGTTTTTGGGTATATTTGGGTATTATAGGGTTTATTTGGATAAATAAAAAACCCCAACATCTCTGAAGGGGTTTTATGTTTTCTCTCTTGTACCCACGGCACGATTCGAACGTGCGACCTACGGATTAGAAGTCCGTTGCTCTATCCAGCTGAGCTACGTGGGCATATTTTAATAATTCCAACGAGTAAAGTTATATGATGAATAATAATATTTAAAGAGATTTTATAAATTAAATTTAAATTCTAATTGAACTGTTTCTAAATCTGTCTTGTATATGTTTGATGAAAGCCCTAGAGATTTATTATTATTCATTAAGTAGGTATAATTAATAATCCCAACTATTCTATGAATTAGCAATCCAGCAATTGCAAAATCTCCCAATTTGTCGAGATTACGGCTAGTGCGTAGCATATCTCTATACTTTAATCTATTACTATTTGATTCCCAATTCCACTCATACCCTTCATCATTAGGATAAACCTTATCTGGTATTCTTCTACCCAGCATCGCATTATTATAATCAGACATAGTATTATAATCACCAACATTAATTGCATATTGATAATTAAAGTCTGCTACATTAGCACCTGAATAATCAATTCCATAATTAATATAATTATCCTCATAAACATCACTATTTTGCCTAGATGAAAATAAGGCTCCCCAAATAAAAGCTTCTCTAATTAAATAATTTCTTTTGGTCTTACTATATTGTTCAGTTTCAGGAATGCCAGAGCCTGGAATAATAAAATTTTTAATTAACCCCATTCTTTGATTTGAGCAAACTAAAAAACTCACAATAGATATTAATACAATTACTTTCTTCATTTCCTTTTTAAACTATACACTCCTTTTAAGACTAAAGCTAACCATACAATAATACAAATATACACTAACCAATTTCCAAAAATAACATATATAGTTTTTTTATCATTAGAATACAGCTCTGTATCATCTAAGGATAAAACACCTTTTGTGTTGGGTTGCAAAGAATCCAGTATTGCTCCTGTCTCTCCAACCACCCATGTAACTCCTGTATTCCCACAACGCAAAATAGGTTTACGGGTTTCAATTGCTCGAAAGATAGTCTGTTTTGCATGCTGTTGGGCTTCAGGAGGCTTTAGATACCAGCCATCATTAGCAATATAAACCAAAAACTCTGCACCAGCTAGAACCATTTTACGAGATAAGTCAGAATATGTAGACTCTATGCATACCATAGCACCAAAAGGAATAAAACCTTTATGCTTAAAAATTGTATACTCCTGACCTCTTGCAAAGTTTCCAATTAAACCAAAACTCTTTAGGAACGGAAAGGTTTCAGAAAAAGGAACAGACTCTGCGCCTGGTACCATTTTCTGTTTTCTGTATTTTTCAGCTAAAGACAAATTATAATTATTTTCATTATTAAGAAAATATATAGAATTAAAATATCTATCTTGATTTACTTCAAAAACTCCCGTTATTAAATCAATTCTATATTTAGATAATTCATCTCTTATCTTTACTCCAATAAGTGAACGAACTCTATGATCATTATAGTAATCATCAAAAGCAGTTTCAGGCCATATCAATAATTCGTTTGGACCTATACTTGATATGCTTTGACTTAACAAATCATTAACCATATCAAGACTATTATCACTGTTATTCTTTATCTTAATTGCAATATTAGGTTGTAGTATAGAAAAATTTATCTTGTGCTTATAATTAGATTGACTGCTCATCAAAATACACGAAACGACTAATGGAAAAATAAAAATAGCAAAACTATCAATTACTTTCTCAATTGTTCTTTTTTCATATAGATAAAATAAACTCACATTTAAAACTACTAACCAGAAAGTCAATCCAAACATACCTGTAAATTCAATAAATTGAATAAAGGGCAACATACTTTCTTGCGCTTGAGTATTTGCAATGCTTGACCATGGAAAAGATATGTCTGTCAAACTCATCAAATAATCCACCATGGTCCATATAAAAGGGAGAGAAAACCATATTTTTTTATTATTTAAATTATTAGTTATGTACCACAGAATAAAAACTATTAAAATATTTAAAGTACAAATTAAATTTGCAAGCAACATTGTAATAAATGCTACATACTTTTCAACTCCAATATTAGAAGACAACCAAAATAAGGATATAAGATGATATATAAATCCCCATATGAATATGTCTAAGCATATTTTTGATAATTTATTTTGATTTTTAATTGCAATAAATAGAGGAACTAAACAAAACCAGGCTAGCCAGCCCAGACCAAGGGGGTGCTGAGCCAACCCCATACATACAGCTGAAATAACAATATTATATAATCTATTAAAAGATTGCATCTATTTTAAAGTATACAAAAATTGTTCTAATATAATTGATGCGGAAACTTGATCAACTTTCTCTTTATTGTGTCCAATCTTAATATTTTGATCTTTCAGATAACGCTCTGCTTCCTTTGAAGATAATCTTTCATCATACTTATGAACATCTATATCAATTTTACTTTTCAATTCATTAATAAAATCCATAGTTATTCTTGTTTGCTTTGTCTCCATTCCAGCCATACTAATTGGATAACCAACAACAATTGCACCAATCTCTTTATCCTCTATAACATTTTTTATTTCGCCTATGTAATTTGGAGTTTTTTTTCTATCAATAGTTTTATACGGATACGCTATCATTTGCAAAGAGTCTGATAAAGCAACTCCAATCTTTCGCTCCCCATAATCAAGTGCCATAACTCTATTTTTTATCATTCCATTCCTTTTTCAAATTTTTACTTAAATCCTTACCAGGTTTAAATGATATTTTTCTTCTTGATGGAACATAAATAACTTTATTAGTTTTAGGATTACGAGCCTTAGGTTTAGGCTTGGTTGGCTTAACTTCAAATACACCAAAATTTCTTATTTCAAGCCTAGTGTTAGACTGATTTTTTTTGAAGATATCAGTCATGGTATCAAAAAAAATATCAAGAATTATTTTAATTTTAACTTTAGGCAAATCGACTTTTTTATACACCGAATTAATTAAATCTTTTTTAGTAAAGTTATTTTTTGACATAATTAAAACCGTTCAATAAATTCAATATTTTGAACTTCTCTCATTTTTCTAACTAATTTTTCTAACTGTGAGCGGTTTGAGATCTCAATAACCAATAAGCATGTTGCCACAGAATCTTCAGCTTTCATGTCAATAGACTTTATATATATGTTAAGCTTAGAGGTTGCGTCAGTCAGATCATTTAAAAGATTTTTCCTATCTTCAAAAATCATTTTCAAACGAACAATAAATGACTTATCAGAAGATATATCCCAATCCACAGAAACAAATCTACTTTGATCTTTAAAATGCGTAATACTTTTACAAGCTGAACGGTGTACAGTTACGCCACTACCTTTTGTAAGATAGCCCACTATATCATCTCCAGGTATCGGATTACAACATTTACCAAATTGAACCATAATATCACTTAAACCATCAACCGTAATACCTTTTGATCTTTTTCGCGCTAAGTTAATAAATTTTGAAGTTAAGCTCTGAATACTGTAATTATCTTGGACCTCATTTTCAAATAGATTTTTATCAATTAAATCAGACACAATTACTTTGCCATTACCAATAGCAGATAATAATAAATCATAGTCTTTGAAGCCTAAAATTTGTGGGTCTTTTTTTATACTTTTAAGCATTTTAATTTTTTTAACCTTCCGCAGCTCTTTATCTAAAATCTCATATCCTAATTTTAAGCTTTGTTCATATTTCTCTTTTTTAAGATATCTTCTAATATGAGTTTTAGCTTTAGTGGTAGTAGCTATCTTAAGCCATGAATGGTTAGGAAACTTATTCTTAGATGTAATAATTTCTACATAGTCTCCACTATTTAACTTATAATTTAGAGGTACTATTTTATCATTAACTTTTGCACCTATACAATGCTTGCCAACCTCAGAGTGAACTTGATATGCAAAATCAATTGGCGTAGAAGCAGGCTTTAGCTCAATCAATTCTCCATTAGGTGTATATACGAATATCTCATCTTCAAATAAATCTATTTTAAATAACTCTAAAATTTCAGAAGCAGACGTATCTTCACTTTTTAAAAGCTCATAAATCTCTCTCAGCCATAGAATTTGTGTGTCTATAGAACTTTTATTTTTTTGCTTGTCAGACTCCTTATACTTCCAATGAGCCGCAACACCTATTTCTGCAGTTTGATCCATTTCTGAAGTTCTTATCTGTACTTCTATAAGACGACCGTCTTGACCAAAAACGGTAGTATGAATTGACTGATAACCATTTCTTTTAGGCCTAGCTATATAATCTTTAAATCTCTCTTGAAATGGGTTATATTTTTGGTGAATAACCCCTAATGCTGCATAACACTCATCAATCTTATCAACAATAATTCTAATTGCAAACAAATCATATATTTCTTCAAATTTTTTATTTCTTTTTTCCATTTTGCCAATAATAGATGAATAGTGCTTTGCTCGACCAAAAATATCTGCTCTAATTTCAAAATTATTTAACTCATCTGAGACAGGCTTAATGAATCTATCAATGTATCTTTCTCTATCTTTTTTACTGTTATTAACTTTTTTTCTAATATCATTATATTTATCAGGAGATAGTGTTTTAAAAACTAAATCCTCCATTTGAGTTTTTACATTATTCATACCCAGCCTATGAGCCAATGGAGCATAAACTTCCTTAGTTTCTAAAGCAATCCTCTCTTGTTTTTGTTTTGAAAGATGTTCAATGGTTGACATGTTATGAAGCCTATCTGCAAATTTAATTAATATCACTCGTATATCTTTAGCCATAGAAATAAACATTTTCATGAAGTTTTCTGCTTGCTCTTGCTTTTTGCTATTAAACTTTATTCCTGATAGCTTGGTAACTCCTTCAACTAAATTACCTATATCTTGATTAAACTGATTAACAATATCACTTTTTGAAATAGAAGTATCTTCAATCACATCATGCAATAAGCCTGCAACAATAGTTTCAACATCTATATTCCAATCAGCTAAAATCTTACCGACACTTTGACAATGAGTAAAGTACGGCTCACCTGACTTTCTAATTTGATTTTTGTGTGATTCTTCAGATAACTGATATGCTTCCCAAACCATGCTCAAATTATTTGCAGTCTGATTTTCTTTATCTAAGCAATTTATTATTTCTATAAAACCTGGAGGATATTCACTCTTATTAGAAGTGATTTTTTTTAAAATATTACTCAACATTGTTTTTAATCAAATACAACGTCATTCATATCATGAGAATCTATAAAATCATTATCATGATTAAATTCATAGTTTTGGAATTTAGCATACTCATCAATAAAAGCTAATTTAACAGTACCTGTAGGACCATTTCTATGTTTTGATATTATAAGTTCAGATATACCTTTATCTTCTTCTTTTTTTGAATAAACATATTTTCGATAAATAAACAAAACAATGTCAGCATCTTGCTCAATTGCACCACTCTCTCTTAAATCTGACATGATAGGTCTATGATCGCTTCTAGCTTCAACAGCTCTTGAAAGTTGAGACAATGCAATTATAGGGATATTTAATTCTTTGGCTAGAGACTTTAAAGATCTAGAAATATAAGAAATTTCTTGCTGCCTACTCTCTACTCTACCAGCTTTATGTAATAATTGAAGATAATCGACAATTATAATATCAATACCTTTCTCAGACTTCATTTGACGAGCTTTGGCACGGAGCTCCATAATATTAAGTCCAGCAGAATCATCAATAAATAGATTGGCATCACTAAGTGTTGAAGCTGCATCTGAAAGTTTTCTCCAATCTTTCTTTGGCAACTTACCGACTCTAACTAAATGACTACTAATTTGAGCTTCTGAAGACAGAAGGCGTTCAGTCAGCTGTTGACTGGACATTTCCAAACTAAAAAAACCTACTTTAAGTTTTGAATTAACAGTCATATTTCTCGATAAATTTAAGGCTAGAGCTGTTTTGCCCATTGATGGTCTAGCAGCCAACACAATAAAATCAGAGTTTTGAAAACCTGAGATTTGATTATCCAAATCTTCAAATCCGGAGGAAACGCCAGTTATCTCTCCTTTCTTACGATTACCCCAAATATTTAAAACATTATGAATCATAGGCTCTAATTCTTCAAACTTTTTCTTATTTGCTTGCTCTGAAACACCAAATAAACTTTGTTCAGCTTTATCTAGAATAGCAGCCACCTCATCACTATCTTCATATGCTGAATCTGTCATTTGAATTGAAGTAGAAATAATAATCCTCAATATCTCTTTTTCTCTTACAATTTTAGCATAATATTCTGCATTAGATGCCGTTGGAGCATCTTGCGTAAGCCCTGTAATATAATATGCATCTCCAACCGATTTCAGAATCTTATTCTTCTTCAATTCTTCGATTAGATTAACACTGTCAATTGGAATAGATTTTTCATACAAACTAATCATTGTATCAAAAATTAAATTGTGTTCTTTTTTATAAAAAGATTGTGGAGTTAAGTGTTGTAATACTGCACTTATTGAATTAGCATTTATTAACACACAGCCTAAAACTGCCTTTTCTGCATCCACTGCATTAGGAGGTAATCTTTTTTGAGGGACTGACATTTAGATTTTATTTTTTTTCTCTATCAATTTTATTCCATTCAATTTTATTATCAATAAAATCACTGGTAGCCGTTACAATGGCTTTTTTCTGATTTGGATCAAAATCCAACTCTTCTTCGGCAATTTCATCTGTAGAATCAAAACCTTCTTCTATTTTATTTAAATCAATCGAGTTTTTTGAAATAATTTCTTTTGATTTTTTAGATATAATAATAACATTTTCATACATGTTATCATTAATGTCATACATCGCATGAAACGGTAATACATTTACTTTCATTTTATTTTCCTTTTTATTGTTTTATCAATATCTGATACAACTTTTTTAAGATTATCATTCACAAAATGATAATCAAATTTTTCTTTAAAGCCCATCTCTGTTTCAAACCTTCTTAATCTCTGCTTAATAAGGGTCGGATTTTCATTGCCTCTTTTAGTAAGTCTATCTTCCAAAGTTAAAATTTTATCGGGGATTTCTTCGCCAGGAGGCTCAATAAAAATAGAAATAACTTGATCCTCAAACTCCTCCTTAATATTGTAACCACCTTTAACGTCAACATCAAACAACATAACTTGATTATTATCTAAAGCATCCTCTATTGGACCAATAGGCGTACCATATTGATTGCCATGAACCCACTCAGATTCAAGAAAATCACCAAACCTTACTTGATGATCAAATTTATCTTTAGACATAAAAAAGTAATCAACACCTTCTTTCTCATTACCTCTTTTATCTCTAGTTGTTGCAGATATAGAAAATTTCCAATCTTTATTAATCTCTAATAACTTTTTACATATAGTAGTTTTTCCAGTCCCTGATGGAGCAGAAAGCACCACTAGATATCCATTTTTTAATTTCATAATATATTATATGTCTGTTCTTTTATTTTTTCTAATTCAGATTTAACATCTAAACTAACTCTGTTTATCTCTAATATTTCACTTTTTGAATTTATTGTATTTATTTCCCTAAATAATTCTTGAAGTAAAAAAATTAATCTCTTACCTAATAAATTATGTTTTTTAATATAAGAAATAAAACAATTAATATGACTTTTAAATCTAACTAATTCCTCATTTATATCTCTTTTATCAATAATTATTGCAATTTCTTGATAAAGCCTTTGATCATCAATTTTGTATTTTTCAAAGTACTTATTGATTTTTTTTTCATATTTATCTTTATAAAGTTTTTTTTCTTTATTCCACAAAAAATTAATTTCATCTATAGAATTAGATATTTTATCTACACTGCTCAAAACGTCTTTCTGGAGCATTTCTCCCTCTTTCAATCTAAAGGATGTATGCTCATCAATAACTCCCTCTAAACCTTTATACAGTAATTTAATTACCGATAAATCATCCATTTTTTGACTATTATCCAATATATCTTGAAAACTTAGAATATTTTCTAAATTAATTTTATCATCAATATCTGAGGCTTCCTTCAATTCATCCAATATATCCAAATAATTTTTCAATTTATTTTTATCCAGACTTAACGAGTAAAAATTTGAATCTTTTATTTTATATGACAAATTAAAACTTATACGTCCTCTATGCAGTTTCTTCTGCAAAATATTGTTGATTTTCTCTTCTTGATGGGAAAAAATATATGGTAATTTTAAATTTGATTCATAATATTTTGAATTAACTGATTTAAGCTCCATTGAAAATGAAATTTGATCATTTTCACAATTGTAATTCCCATAGCCTGTCATACTATTTATCATATTATTCCTATTTTATAAAGGGAAACTAACTTAATTCTTTTATAAAGATTAATAAAGAAAAAAATTAACATTCAGTAACATTGACAGCCAAACCACCTTTTGAAGTTTCCTTGTATATATTTTGCATATCTTTCCCTGTATCCATCATTGTTTTCATAACTTGATCTAGAGACACTTTGTGCTTACCTTTTCCAAGCATTGCTATTCTAGCAGCATTTATTGCTTTTATTGCTCCCATAGCATTTCTCTCAATACAAGGAATCTGAACAAGGCCTTTTATAGGATCACATGTTAAGCCAAGGTTGTGTTCCATAGCTATTTCTGCAGCATTTTCAATTTCTTTATTACTTCCACCAAGTGCGCCAACAAGGCCCGCAGCAGCCATAGAACAGGCAACCCCGACCTCACCCTGACATCCGACTTCAGCGCCTGATATAGAGGCATTCATTTTATACAGAACACCAATTGTTCCAGATGTTAGCAAGAATTTAATTATACCCTCTTGATTTGAATTATCAATAAAATTAAGATAGTATTTAATAACCGCAGGAATAATACCTGCTGCTCCATTAGTTGGTGCGGTAACTACTCTCCCGCCTGCAGCATTTTCTTCGTTAACAGATATTGCATATAAATTTACCCAATCCATAAACTCTAAATTATCTTGACTAGTACTTGAAGATAGTTTAGCATATATTTCGTGTGCTCTTCTTTTTAATTTTAGTCCACCTCTTAAATAACCCTTGCTTTTGATACCATTTTCTATAGAATCATTCATTACATTCCAAATTTTTATAAGATCTGACCTAATTTCTTGTTCAGTTTTAAATTTAACCTCATTCTTTAGAGTTAATTCATGAATTGAAAAATTGTTTTCAGCACATAAAGAAATTAAATCTGAACACGAATTATATTGAAAAGTAAAATCAGTTTTCAAACCGTTAAGATTATTGCTTAATTCTTCATCTTTTATAAATCCTCCGCCAATGGATATATATTTGCCCAAACAAATTCTTTCTAAATTTTTATCAAAGGCTTCAAAAATCATTTTGTTTGAATTTTCTGTTAATTTTTCATCGATATTAAAAAGAATGTTTCGCTCAACGTTAAACTCAATTTCTTTTTCAGAATCAAGTTTTAAAATGTTTTTAGATACAACTAAATTATACGCTTCATCAATATCTTTATTTGTAACTAATTCAGGTTTATATCCACTCAATCCAAGCACTAATCCTTTATCAATATTATGACCTTTGCCTGTATGAGCAAGAGACCCAAACAAGTGAATATTAATTGAATTTATTTTTTCATATTCACCATGAGAAAATTTATCTATAAACAGCCTGGCTGCTTTCATTGGACCAACAGTATGAGAGCTAGATGGGCCAATGCCTATCTTAAATATTTCAAATATACTATTCATTTCAAATCTTGTTTTCCATCATAACATATACAATCAATTGAGTTTTTAACTCTATCAATACTTCCTCCATCTACTCGAACTGGATAATTTACTTTATCAACTTGTCCACTTCCGACTTTAACACCGTGTTTTAAATGAGCCTTAATTTCATTTATTTCTTCATGAATCAACTCTAAATCATTTAACTTTTTAATAATAGACTCTACATCGTATGACTTATAATATGTTTGTCCAGACAGAAAAACATAAGAACACATAAGCAATAGTCCTAATATAAAACTTTTAACATCAATTCTCATAGATTACTCCCTTTTTAATTTTTAATTTTATATGTTATTGCAAACTGGCTAGAATAGTCGAGTTTTTCATGTTTTAAATATGAATAATCAAATATAAAATTATCAATCTCAACACCAAATCCATAAGTTTGATAGTTTGACGATTTACCCAACCTTAATCTAAATTTTTCATTAATAGAATGTTCTACTCCAATCTTTAAATTTTCTACAATTCTGTAATTATTTAAGAATTCAGTATCTAAATAAATATCATATAATTCAATGAAGAAAATGGTGTTCTTAAGTTGAAAGTGAGCTATAATTTCGAATTCAGGGCAAAACCATTCTATAGATTGATTACTCCATTTTTTATATGAAAAAATATTATTTACTGATGTCATTATTGAGAATTTGTTTGATATTTTTCTAAAGTAAAGAAAATCTAAATTAAATGATACTGAATGATGCCTATTAATTTTTGAAAATGCTGGTCGAAAATCTAGACCAAAATCACCTAAATTATTTGAAAAAGGAATAAAAAAAGATATCCCAACATCTCTATGGTCATAATATTGAATAAGGTCATAGTTTAAATCAGCTAAAATTGGCTCATTACTTGAACTGGGACTCCAAACCAAAGTTGTGTTTTCTATATTTTTGATTACTCTATTTAACAAACCAATTTTTACTTTATTAAAAGTATTTCCTAAAATGACCAAGCTATCTATATTTTTCAAATAATAAATATTGCTATAATTAATAATATCATTGAACATTCTAGAGCTAAATAAATTAATATTATCTATATGCGATTGTTCATGAGTAAACTCTAAATAATTATATAGGTCAATTCCTCCAAGAGCGGAGGATCGTGGATCAGTATTTATGTCCCATGGATTATTATTTTCATAAATCCAATTTTTTGGAAACAATATAGAAAAAAATACTATACTCAGAATAATAAATCTATAAATCATATTATTTACCTAATCATCATATTTTTCTTTTAATTCCATTAATTTAGACAAAGCATCAAATGGAGTCATATTGTCGATATCTATTTCTTTTAATTCGTCAATTACTCGATGCTTATTACTTGCTATAAACTCTAACTCAAGTTGATCTATTTCATCACATTTTAAACTCATATCTTTATCAATTGCTAATTTTTTCAAGACTACGTTTGCCCTATTTATTACTTTGATAGGCAATCCAGCCATCCTAGCAACATGCACACCATAGCTTTGACTAGCTCCACCTTGAATAATTTTTCGTAAAAAAACTAACTCTCCGTCACTTTCAGAGACTTTAATATTCAAATTAAACGACCTATCAAGCTGATTAGCCAATTGAACAAGCTCATGATAATGAGTGGCAAATAAAGTAATAGGATTTAATTTATTATTATTGTGCAAATATTCAATAATTGACCAGGCAATTGCCAAACCATCATAGGTTGAAGTCCCCCTGCCAATCTCATCTAATATGATTAAACTTCTACTTGTCGCATTATTAAGTATATTGGCAGTCTCATTCATCTCAACTAAAAAAGTAGATTCACCTTCAGATAAGTTATCGCTAGCACCAACCCTAGTATAAACTTTATCAATAATACAAATACTCGCTTTTTTTGCAGATACATAACTTCCAATCTGAGCCATAATAGATATTAAAGCTATTTGCCTAAGATAAGTACTTTTACCAGCCATATTTGGACCAGTTATAACAGCAATCTGTTTACTCATTCTATTTAAGTTTACATCATTTGATATAAAATTGTCATCTATAGATAGCAATTGCTCAATGACAGGATGTCTAGAATCTTTCAAGCTAATCTCATGATCATCGTTAATATTGGGCAGACAGTAGTTATTTTTCAAAGCTACATCAGCAAAGCCCACGGAAACATCTATTCTTGATAAAATACTTGCATTTTCAAGAATACATTTAGAGTTTTTCATAATGTAATTAGATATATCATTAAAAATAGTTTTCTCAAGTTGAATAAGCCTATCATTTGAAGAAAGAATAGTATCTTCAAAATCTTTTAATTCTTGAGTAAAATACCTTTCTGCATTGACTAGAGTTTGTTTACGAATGAAATAATCTGGAACCTTATCTGTATGAGCTTTTGTAACTTCAAAATAATATCCAAACACTTTATTATATTTAATTTTAAGTGAAGTGATACCAGTATTATTTTGCTCTTTATTTTGTAAATCTACCAGCCATTGTTTTGAATTATTTGATAGTTTTCTAACTCTATCTAATTCATTAGAATATCCATCCTTTATAAATCCACCATTCAGCATATTCGCTGAACAATTATCATCTATTGTTTTATCTATGTTATCAATAATTTTGGATACGCTTTGAAACTGCTTTGTTAATTTGTAAAGTTCAGGCATTTTACTATTTATACATTGCTTAATATTTACAGAATTTTCTAGCGACGTTTTAAGATTAAGCAAATCTCTGGGATTGGATTTTTCAGATGAAATTCTTGAAACTATTCTTTCTATATCAAACACCTCGTTTAGCTCATCAGAAATCAACAGTCTAGTATCGGTGTTTTTTATGAATTCCGAAATACGATTTTGTCTTGATTTTATTGTTTTTAAGTCCAATAAAGGTCTTTTTAAATATTTTTTTAAAAGCCTTGCACCTGCAGAAGTTCTTGTCTTGTCTATAACGTGTATTAGAGTGGCCTTTTTATTGTGAGATGAAGTTGGTTTAAAAATTTCTAAATTATCAATTGTAAATGGATCTAAATGCATTGAATCTTCTTGCCCTTGATATTGAAAATATTGAATATGATCAGAAGAATCTCTATGATTATCATCAATGTAATAAATTGATGCGCCTGCAGCAATAACCGCTAATGAATGATCCTCTAACCCAAATCCTTTTAAAGATTTTAACTTAAATTTATCCACAATTTTATCATAAGAAATTTTATGATCTGCAATCCAGTTTTGATATGTCGATACCATGTATGAATTTTTAGATAGCAAACCTCCAAATAATTCATACTGTTTTTCACTCATAATTACTTCCCGGACATTATAAGTTTTAATCAAGTCTAACCCTTTTTTTATTTCCCACTCGCCACCAAAAAAATCACCTGTTGAATAATCTAACAACGCAATACCTAGAAAGCCTTTTTTAATATAAATACTTGCAAAATAATTATTCTGATTATGTTCTAAATATTTTTCTGATATTGCTGTTCCTGGAGATAAAACCTCAACAACTTCGCGCTTAACAATACCTTTTGCTTTCTTAGGATCTTCAACTTGTTCACATATAGCAACTCTATATCCTGCTTTTAATAATTTATCTATATATTGATCAAGCGCATGGTAAGGAAAACCTGCAAGCGGAACTGATGACGCCGCGCCATTTGCTCTTTTAGTTAGAGTTATTCCAAGAATATCAGATGTAATTTGAGCATCATTATCAAAAGTTTCGTAAAAATCTCCCATTCTAAAAAGAAGAATTGATTCAGGATAATTATTTTTTATATCCCAATATTGCTTCATTGCAGGGGTTGTTTTATTTTTTTTCATACTAATTTTCTAAAATTTTCCTGTCTGTAAGTGATATTTTTTTTATCTAAATATTCAAGTAGAGGAACTGCGTATTTTCTTGAAGTTTTTGCTATATCTTTAAAACTAGAAACTGACAATTTCTCATTATGAGAAAAATATTTTTTAATGTCATTAATTAAAATATTGAAATTTTTAGAAGTAAATAAAAGATCTTCATTTATTCGTATAATTTTTTGATCTTTCTCAGCTATATTTATTAATAATTTAAGTTTTTCAGCACTAATATTTAAGCTTGATGCTATTTGAATATAATTTTGAGAGCAAAATCCTTGCTCATCTAATATATTAAGCACTTTTTCTTGAACAGCAATTTCTTCAGTTGATAAATTAATCTTAAAGCCTTTTATTCGTATAATTTCTTTGTCTCTTTCTATTTTTTCTTGATCAATTAAAAGGCCAATGCAAAAATCAAAGAATAATATGTCAGATTTCACTTTTTGATATAATTCTTTTTTTAACACGCCTGATCGATATGGGTTTTTACTGTGAAAATCCTCAATACTTTTAACTACAATATCTAAAAAGGTTTCTAGTTGCTTATATGTAACTATCCATTTTTCATTTTGAAATTCAATCAACTTATATTTCTTATTTTTATTTAGACAGCTAATAACCTTATCAAAAGACATACCAAATCTCATTTGTATATCAATAAACTTCAATGGAAAGCCTAATCTTGATTCAATTATAAAATTCATTTTATTTTCCACAGAATCTATTTTAATTAATTTACTTGCATATTCTTTTATACTCTTCCATTTTCCAATACAATCAATATCTTCAACTACTCCGCCACCAATAGTCCTCATAGGAGAATAACTACGAATTAAAAATTTATCCTTAAATGCAATTATTACAGATTTCTCTAATTTTATTAAGCAGATGCATGAATCTCCCCTATCAACAATATTTTCTGAGCATATACTTATTCTACCAATGACTTCACTTGTGCCAATATGAAATCGTAACCTTTGATTTTGACTTAATGATGCATTTTTTATATCTAATAGTGAAATGGTAGCTAAAAACATAGAGATTGGCTTAAAAGCCTCTAAATTTGATAAGTGCCCTCCTCTGCCGATCTCCTTCAATTCAATACCATTTAAATTCAACGCAGCTCTATCTCTAACGCTGATTGTCTGAACATTCTTATGATGAGATTGTGCGGAACGTAGTCTAACAGTTTTACTTGCAGGTAACGCAACCAACGACTCTCCTACATCAACTGCTCCAGATATGGCAGTTCCAGTTACAACAGTACCAAAACCTTGTTGAGAAAAAGATCTATCAATATATAGTCTAAAAAGCCCACGATCATTATTCAGATCTAAACTGTTAATACTAGATAAACTTTGAAGACAACTTTTTAACTCATCAATACCTAAATTTTCAGTTGTTGAGACTTTATATATTTTTTGATTATTCAAAAAAGAGCCATCTATAAGATCCTGTACATCCAACTCAACTAGTTTTAGCCATTCCTCATCAACCAAATCAATTTTATTTATTACAACAACACCTTTTTCAACATTTAAAATTTTCAATATCTCAAAATGCTCTTTTGTTTGAGGCATAACTCCATCATCTGCTGCAATGACCAAAATTGCAAAATCAATATAGCTAACTCCAGTAACCATATTTTTTATAAATTTTTCATGACCAGGGACATCTATTATTGTTATGTTATTAGAAAAATGAGCAAATCCAATATCAATTGTCATACCTCGTTCTTTTTCTTGATCTAGTATATCTGTATTTATTCCAGTAAGAGCCTCGACAATTGAAGTTTTACCATGATCAATATGGCCTGCCATTCCGATTATAATTTGATTTGTCATAATAATAATTCAGAAATACTATTTGAAATAATGTTAGCGCAATCATCTGGAATAGCTTTTAAATCAATTATATACTGACCATCTTTTATATATCCTACTATAGGAGATGATGCTTTTCTAAACATTTTTGATAGAGCATTTGGAGAAAAATGATTATCGCCAAAAGTAATACCAATACTTTCAAGCGAATTAACTGGCATTGCACCGCTTCCTGCCTCAACCATAGTTTCCATACAATGAATATTATATTTTTTAATTATTTTTGAAGGAACTTTTGAAATAATTTTATTTGCTAAAGACTTTAAATCAGCTCTTCTGCGAATTAAAAGATTTAATGGTAAATTATTTTCACTAAACTCAGTGTTAGAAACATAAGTTCTTAATGTAGTCTCTAGAATTGAGAAAGTCAATTTATCTGATCTTAACGCTCTATATAAAGGATTTTCTTTAATAAGTTTAATATATTTTTTCTTGCCTGCAATAATACCACATTGAGGGCCACCCAGCAATTTATCTCCACTAAACATCACAACATCAGCACCTTTATCAAAATATTCCCTAACTGTTTTTTCTTTAGGCATGTTAAATTTTTCAAAGATTGCTAAACAACCGCTACCAGCATCAACAATAAAAGGAATCTTATGCTTTTTAGATACAGAACTAATATCTTCTATTTTAATTTCATCTGCAAACCCGACTACTCTGTAATTGCTAGTATGAGCATACAGGATTGCCCCAGTTTTATCATTAATAGCTTTAGAGTAATCAGTTGAACGAGTTTTATTAGTTGCACCTACATCTCTCATAAGGCAACCAGCCTTTAAAATGACCTCAGGAATTCTAAAAGAACCCCCTATTTCAACTTGCTGCCCTCTGCTAATAATAACTTCCTTATTTTCAGAAAACGTATTTAAAGACAATAAAACGGCTGCGGCACAATTATTAACAACAATTGAACTCTGAGAACCTAGCAAAGGATTTAAAATAGCTTGTATAGATGAATTTCTATCACCTCTTGAATTCTTTTCTACATCAAACTCTAAATTGGAGTAGGGATAAATACGATTATAAGATTGTAAAACTACTTCTTTTGATAATGGAGCCCTACCAAGGCCAGTGTGCAATACAATTCCAGTTCCATTAATAACGTTATTTAATTTAAATGAAGTAAGATCAATAATTTCTTTTTCTGCTCTAGAAATCGTAGTCTTCTTAATATTATCATTAATTTCTCCTAATTGAATATCTTTTCTTATAATCGATAAAATACTACGAAGTTTATTTTTAATTATACTTCTAGGGTATGAAATATTCTCTATATCTAAAACTTGATACAGCTCATCAACAGAAGGTAAGTCTTTAAAAAGAGCCCGACGGGCATCAATCTGTTTTTTACTCATAATAATAATTTATTTTCCATTACTTAATTGGACTCCATCCTCTATTCTATCAATAATAGTTGCAATAATCTGCTCAGATCTAAATCCATTCAATATAGTCATAACAAATATTGGATATTCTTCCTCGGGTAAATAGTTTTCAAAATCATCTAAAATTGTCGTATTATCTAGAATATAATCTATTTCCTTACCTTCATCAAGAGACTTTTTAAAATAATCTTGAATTAGAAACAAATATTTTTTAATCTCATCACGATTCATTTTTTTTATATTTTTTTTACTAATCATGATTTAAGAACATTAGGCTCATCAACTAAATCAATCTGACCTTTATCAATATATTTTTGAGCATATTTTTTATATACACCCTCTTTTACAAATATTTCAAAAAGATCAGGATCTATTTCATAATCATTTTTCATAAAACCCATAATTCGCATTGCTTGAGATAACTTTTTACCATCTTTATAAGGTCTATCAGCAGCAGTTAAAGCCTCATAAATATCAGCTATAGCCATCATTTTTGCCTGAACAGACATTTCATCAGCTTTTAACCCTTTTGGATAGCCTGTACCATCTAACTTTTCATGATGACCACCAGCAAATTCAGGAACATTTTTTAAATGCTTAGGATAAGGCAATCTTTCTAACATATCAATAGTAATACGTATGTGGTCATTAATAATCTCTCTTTCTTCTGGCAAAAGAGTACCCTTAGGAATACATAAGTTTTCTATTTCAATATCAGTAAGAAAATTCTTTACGCTACCTCGTTCATTCCATTTATATTTTTTGGAAATATTCATAATTTTCTGCTGTTCCTCTTTAGGCATAAACTCTCCACCAATATTTGCCTTTTCAATAAATAGTGCCTCTTTTTCAATTTCTTCAAGGCTATCTTTAAACTCAATGTCAATTTTAGGATCAACATCTAATCCTTTTTCCAAAAAATCAATTTTTTTCTTTAAGCAAGAAATCTCAACATCTCTCTTCAAAACTTCAAAGCGAGTTTTAACAACTTCAATTCTATCAAAAATTGTTTCTAATTTAGTTCCCTTATCTACAACGTGTGGCGGAGTTGCAACTTTGCCACAATCATGCAACCATCCAGCTATGTACAATTCATACCTTTCATCTTCTGTCATTGAAAAGTCTTTATATTTACCGTAGTCTACTTTTTCCACAGCATCTGCCAGCATCATTGTAATTTCAGGAACTCTCTCACAGTGACCACCTGTATATTCAGACTTTTCATCAATAGCTTTTGCTATTAATTGAATGAAAGATTCGAATAATGTTTTTAGCTCTTGGACCAATCTTTTATTGGTTAAGGCTACGGCACCTTGAGAACACAATGATTCAATTTGAGTCTGCATTTCGTTTGAAAACGATAAAGTTTTACCTGTAGATTTATCCGTGGAATTGATAAGTTGCATAACACCAATAATTTCATTTTCATGATTCTTCAATGGTACTGTTAAAAATGACTTAGACCTATATCCAGTCATTTTATCAAAACCTTTTGTACCAGAAAAGTCAAACCCATCCTCTTGATAAGCATCATCAATATTAACAGTTTTTCCAGTATTGGCAACATAGGCAGCCACATTTGATTCATTGAGATTTTTATTTTCGGTAAATAATTCAACAGGTGGCAATGTAACCTCATTGCCTGATGTGCCGCCCATAGAACTATTCATAGAATCATTTAATAAAATTTCGAACTTTAATTGATTACCCTCATCAGTTTTCATGTATAAAGTTCGCCCATCTGCGTTTGTAATATTTTTAGCTTCTTCCATTATCATCTCAAAAAGTTTATTTAAGTCTTCTTCAGTTGATAAGGCTATACCAATTAAATTCAAATGTTTAATTCGATTTTCTAAATAAGCACATCGTTCTTTATAATCCATTATAAAGCTCCACAGATTTAATAATTATATGATAAATGCAATAAAAACTTATCTTTTGATTTAATCATTAGAATAGTTCAATTAGATATGGTCAAATTCTCTATTTAGAAGGACGTTCCTTAATTCGAGCAGCCTTACCGCTCAATCCTCTCAAATAGTACAGTTTAGCTCTTCTAACTTTACCTTTTTTAAGAACTTTCAATGATTCAATTTTAGGAGAGTGATATGGAATAATTTTTTCTACACCTATTCCATTTGAAATTTTTCTAACAGTAAATGACTTATTAAGCCCTCCACCAGAAGATATCGCAATGACAACACCTTCGAAGGTTTGAATTCTAGTTTTATTACCCTCTGTAATTCTAAGGCCAACTGAAACAGTATCACCTGATCTAAACTCTGGCAAATCTGTCCTCATTGATTCTTTATTTGATTCATATATTTTATCCATATCTAACCTCTATTCATAAATTAATTATTATATTTTTCCCATATATCAGGACGTATCTCCTGAGTTTTCTTTTTTCTTACCTTTTTGTACCAATTTTTTATTTTTTGATGATGACCTGACAACAAAATATCAGGTACTTTTAATCCTCTAAAAATTTCTGGCCTAGTGTAATGAGGGCCATCAAGAAGATCGCTATAGAATGAGTCAGATTGAGCCGATTCATAGTTATTTAAAACACCTGGAATCAAACGAACAACTGAATCAAGCATCAAGCATACTGGTAATTCTCCACCAGTTAAAACAAAATCTCCAATTGAAAATTCATCAGTTACAATTTCATCCCTAACTCTCTGATCAACACCCTTATAGTGGCCGCATAAAAATATCAAATAATCTGCGCTCGACAATCGCATAGCAGATTTATGACTAAACCTAGGAGCATCAGGAGTAGGAAACACAACACGTATATTTTTATCTTTTGGAATTTGGCTAATTATACTATCATATGCTCTAAAAATAGGCTCAGGCTTAAATATCATACCATTACCACCGCCAAAAGGACGATCATCAGTTTTGTATTGCGGAGCATCTGCAAAATCTCTAATATTCTCAATATTATACTTAACAATATTTTTATCTTGAGATCTTTTTATAATACTCTGATTAATAAAATTATTAATTATATCAGGAAAGATAGTCATTATATGACAATTCATCATATATCTAAAATTCCCTCAATCGGATTCATCACCAACTTACGACCCTCAATGTCAAAAAACTTTACCAATTCTTTTCTAATAGGAATAAGATGCTCTTTCCTGTTAAATCCGACAACTTTCAATAAATCGTTTCCCGCATAACTTATAGTTTCTGAAATTAATCCAACTTTTACTTCATCAAAGTATAATTCAGAATCTATTAAATCAGCAAGATATAAATCATCTTTATTTCCCTTAATATCACTTCTTAAGATTAGAATCTCAAAATCTCTGTATTTTTCTACATTATTCCTATCATTAATATCAAAAAACTTTATTAATAGAGATGACAAATCAAATTTCTCTATTTTCAATTCAACAATTTTCGAATCCTTTCTAATTTTCAGATAACATAAATCCGACAAGGCTACAGAAGAATCGTTATATAAAAGAATTCGACAAAAACCTTTCAATCCATGAGGCTTAGTAATTTTACCTATGGATACATGTTTATCTAAAAGATTCTTTTTACTCAATTATTTCAATAACTGATCTTTTGGTTCCCTCTTTAGCTGAAGCTGCAAAAATAATTGTTCTAATTGCATTTATATTTTTACCTCTTTTGCCAATTACTTTACCAAGATCACCGTCACCTAATCGCAGTTCGTAAACTAAAGTATCCTCACCTTCAGTAACACTCACTTCAACTTCATCCGGTTTATCTACAATAGACTTAACCATAGACTCTAACAATTCTTTCATTTTTATTCCTTTTTATCTTTTTCCACAGCTGGAGCTTCCTCTGCTGGGGCTTCCTCTGCTGGAGCTTCCTCTGCTGGAGCTTCCTCTGCCGGAGCTTCCTCTGCTGGGGCTTCCTCTGCTGGGGCTTCCT
>MDSV01112962.1_pt1 | contig 21107 bp, 21 predicted proteins | sample 810851 | NCBI WGS metagenome assembly MDSV01 (sample SAMN05326640, study PRJNA326480) | marine metagenome | isolation source: seawater | place: Atlantic Ocean: North East | collected 2012 | reverse complement strand
TATTAATAATATAGAAAATCAAATTTTTATTTATACCCAATATCTAATTGGTGATTTGACTGGACAAAATTTAATTGAGCCGATCGATTTTTATATTACTGATGAAACAAAAATGAAATTAAGTAAAGAGGATAAGCAACAACTAATATTCAACGACTTAAATGAAATAATTAATAAAATTTTAGACAATAACAATTACTTAATAATAATATATCCATGGCCAGAAATGGAAAATAATATTCCTCGGTCAATTTACAAAAGTTACTATTACAAATTACTAGGAGTAGAAGACAAAAATTCTTTAACAGTTACTCATGAGCTATTTAAAAAAAGACAAATTGAAGTTTTAAAATTTTATGACAAAATAAACCATCCAAATTTAATTAAAATTAAACCAGATGACATTTTTTGCTTTGAGGGCATTTGTAAATCAACTGATAAATTTGGCTATTTTTATTCGGATAGTTATCATTTGAATGATTATGGAAGCAGCTTTATTTCCAGTAAAATTGTTGAAAATATTAAAGGTTTGAATGATTAATTTTGTAAATAATATTTTCAGAAATTCTAGAAGAATTAGCCATAATTGTAAGTGTAGGTGGCTTGGCGCTTAGTGAAGAAAATACAGAGGAGTCAATTATTGATAATCTTTTTACAGTATGCAATCTTCCATTAATTGAGGTTTTAAATCTACCTTTTTCTTTTGACATTGGAAATGAAGCACCAAAGTGATTTCCAGAAAGTGAATTCCTATTAAAATTTAATTTTAATAATTTAAACAATCCATTCGAAAATTCATAATTATATAAAAAATTATTGTTTTCTAATATTTTTGCAACATTATTTTTATTGTTATTAATAATAATTGCATCATCTTTAATATAAAAATCACTGCATAAGTTAGAACCAAATGTGAAATATGCAAAGCCAAATTTCTTTAAAAAGAAATAGGTTAATTTACCAAATTCATATTTTTTCATTTTTGGAAATAAATGTTTTAAAATATTTATATTAAAATTATATATTTGTGCATAAATAGAAATGTTCGCCTTGTTTATGTTTAGTTGAAAAAGTGGATTAGTAAAATAATAATTTTCTTTTTTTGGCTTAAACTTTTTAAATAAAATTGGTGTTAGTAATTTTTTTTGGGTTTTTAGTGTAACAAGTCGTGGTTCAAATTTTATAGAGTTATATAAAATTTTATATGTAGCTAGGGCACCAGAACCTAAAAATATATAATCAAATGCAAACTGTTCTTTTTTTTTACCATTGTTAAATTCAATGTAAATCTTATCTTTTTTTTCATAAAATTTGATTACTTTGCCTTGAATAAAATCTATCTGCTTATTTTTTAATAGATTAAAAATAGTTTCCCTAAAAGAAAATGGTTTGATTTCATCAAATTTATCAAGTCCATCATTTTTCTTATCAATTAAAATATTTCCAAATTTTAAGCTAGCAAATTCGTTTTCATTTATAATGTTGTTATTTGTAGCTATATTTTCTTTAATATAAGATTTAATCATACTTTGATTTGAAAATATCTTACAATCAATTAAAGAAGTTACTTTTTTATAATGTGGATTTAAATCTTCATAAGTAATTGGCCAATCAACAAGATCTTTTTCTGAATATTTATAAACTGAACCAGACCAGTAATTTGATAATCCTCCAATATTTTGAATTGGATTTAATATTTTATTTTTATCATCTTTTTGTAATTGAATTTTAGAAGTATTATAATTATTATCTGAGTCTAGTAAAATAGGTTTAAAACCTGCATCAATTAAATTTTTCAATACTATTGTTGATGCAAAACTAGATCCTATAACTAATATTTTCATTTATTCAATTTTATAAAATATTTTTTTATAGCAATTATATTATTCATAACTTGTTCTTTACTGTAAGATGGATAAGTAGGTAAAACAATTACTTCATCACATAATCTTTTAGAATTTTTACATTTAGTTTTGAGTGTTTTGAAAATTTTCATATTACTAGTGTCTCTGTAATAATATTTACTAACGTCTAAATTATTTTTTATAAGATATTTATATAAATCATCTCTTTTTTTATAAAATATGGGAAAAAACAAACAACCATTATTAGTATTTTTTTTTAATGGATGTATTTTTAAATCCTTAATTTTAGATAAATTCGTTTGATAGATATAATAATTTTCAAATCTTAATTTCTGATTTTTTTTATGATTATATCTTTTTAATTTTATATAAATCTCCTTTATCTGAAAGTCAGTGACATTTGTTCGATACTTATCTGGAAAATAATTATATGTTATAGGTTTTGGATCATTTCTAGTTAAATCTTTTAAAAGATTAAAATTTTTTAAAACACTTATTTTTATGATGAATTTTGTAAATAAATTAAAAATAAAATAATTTGTAAAGAAATTTATTTTAATGGCACGAATAAATTTTTGAAGTAAAAATAAGAAATTGTTCAAGTTTAAAATTTTTCCTTCATTTAATATTTTTTTAAATAATAATTTATTTTTTGGGACGACAATTACACCACCAGAAATACAACTTACAAATTTTGTAATGTTAAAACTATATATCTTTACGTCTGAATAATTTTTTTCATTTTTGTTCTCACATCCATAAGTAATTGCCCTGTCTTCTATTAAAGGAATTTTTTTTTTTTTTAAAAAATTGCTTAATTTTTTTATATTTGAATTATATCCATGATATTGTGTGAATATTACACCAGCAGTTTTTCTTGATATTTTTTTTTTTATTTCATTAATATCTATCTCTGCATTTGGAAATTTTAAGTCAGCAAAAACAGGAATGCCACCTGCACTTTTGACCATATTTATAACTTCAAATACTGTAAATGGTGAAACAATTATTTCCTTTTTTTTTTTTTGAATGATTGATTTTACTGCTAAATAAATACCAACTCTTGCTTGAGAAATTATTAAAAAGTTTTTCGTTAAAAAAATTTTTTTAAAATATTGATTTATTTTTTCTTTATCAATTTTTTTAAAGAATATGATAAATGTATCTAAGATACCAAAACTATAAATTTTTTGTCTTGGTTGAATAAATTTCATTTTTATATAATAACTACTTCTGATTGAATGCTCTATTGGATCTTTAAATCTTAATTTTTAATTCTTATAAAGTAATATTATAATATAAAAAATTCTACCCGAAAGTATCTTAATTCTACTCGTTATTTATTTGTATTTTGATTTTTTAATATTTTAATAGATTGCTTTATGCCATGATTAAAAAGTAAATCTAATATCGAAAGACCAGAAATAAAATCATTGTTTCTCTGAGTATAATTAATTTCAGATTTATGAAATATAATATCAATTTTATTTTTAAGGAAATCTTCTTGTTTTAAATAGTTTTTACCACCAAAACCAGAGATATATTTATCACACCTATTTAATTTAACTAATTCTAAAATTTTTTGAGATGAACTACTTTTTAAATTAAAATTAGACGAAAAATCAATTTTGACATTTAGTTTTAAAATTTTAATTATTCTGTTTACAGCATTTATATTAAAATCAGCAATAAAATTAGTCTCAAAACTTAAAATATCATTAATGATAAACATTACATCATCAAAAAAAAAGTTTTTTTTATAATTTTCATTTAAAGAGTTCAAAAATTTTATTTTCCAAGAGCTTGAGTTATCTATTTCAACTTCTGAAATTTTTTTTATTAAAAAATTTCTTTTAATTGGAACAGAAAAAAATTTTTTTTTATCACCAAATATAAAAGAAGATCTATTCAATAAATCTAGATTTTTTTTATGAACAAAACTGTCATCTAAAAATAAAAAAATATCTGAATAATTAATTTTTTCAAAGTAACCTACCCATGGGAAAAAGTTAGGCTGATGAATAGATATTTTCATTTATTAATAACAATATTTTTTATTTTCATAAGAAAATTTTTTGGCTGTAAAAATTTTTGATATTTTAACACTGTTAATTTTTAATTTACTTAGGCTTTTATATATAATCTTGTGTGAAAAATTATTAGCAAAAACACAAATTTTCATTAGAAGTTTTAGTTTAAATTTCTTATTATTAAGAATAGTTTTTATAATAAGATATATTCAATATCAAATAATATTGATTATTGAGTTTATTTTAATAAACAAATTTATCTAAAAAAACTTTTTATATAAACTTTTAAACTATTAAGAAGATTATCTGATAATTCAAACTCATGTGAACAATCTTTTATAATTTCACTAAACTCATTAGGTGCATAATTATATCTGGTGTGATCATAATTTTTTTTTGATTTTTTATACCACTTCTCGTGCTCAGTTTTAAAAACTAAACAATCGTTAACGCTGTTCTCTTTTGTAATTAATTTTTCCTTAAAATTAAAACTTTTGCTCCAGAAAAAATTAAGATTTTTTTGTCCAACTTTATTAATTGTTAAATTTGGATTATTATACAAAATATCATTTTTATGAATGAATACTAAATTATCTCCCTCTATCTCTACAAACCATCTATGATGATAATAGCCTATCAGATTTTTTTCTATTCTGCTCCTGTTTATAATTTTATTGTTAGATTCTTGAGCTCTTGTTGGACAAGAAATAAAACCTGCTTTTGATACTCTTATCAATTCTTTACAAACAATTAATGGATCTCTTAAATCTTCTAATGTTTGAGAACATATCGAAAAGTCAAAAAATTTATCTTCGTACGGCCATGGACTATCAAGTATATCGTGAACTAGGTAATTCTCTCTCTTGAAATTAAGAAGTCTATCAGATAACTCTTTTATTTTTTCATTATCTGGTTGACTTAAATCCATAATATGAGTTGATGCATTAAATGGATTTTTTCCACCCCCAACGTCTAATACCTTTGAATGTTTTTTTAAGTGTTGTGAAATTAATTTTTGCGTTTTATTATTTATCATTAATTGTTAAAAATATTTTTTATTTTTAATAGATATTTTTGATCGATATACGGATGAACAGGAAGATTAATAATATTTTTACAAAATTTATCAGTATTTTTAAGTTTAACATTAATATTTGAACTGATTATTTTTTGCTTATGTATAGGTATAGGATAATAAGTTGCATATTCTATTTTGTGCTGCTCAAGTTTTTTTTGAATTTTTTTTCTATTTTTCACTAATATTGGAAAAGTATTATAAGCAATTTTTGTATTTTTTTCTTTTAAAAGACTAAAATCTTTTAGAATTTCTTGAAGTTTTTTACCAAAATAAATTCTTTTTTTGACTTCAATATTAAATATTTTTAATTTTTCAATTAGAATTGCTGCCTGAATTTCATCTAATCGACCACAAACTCCTAAAATTGAAGAATTGTATTTTGTTTTTTCTCCATGACTTCTTATAAGATTAATTTTTTTTGCTAATTTTTTTGAATTAGTAAATATAGCACCTCCATCACCGTAACAAGATAGGTTTTTTGTTGGATAAAAACTTGTGCAACCAATATCTGCTAAATTACAACTATAATTACCATTATAAGATGATCCAAAACTTTGTGCTGCGTCTTCAATAACAAACACATCATTTGCAAAAGATTTTATTTTTTTAAAGTTTGGAATATTTCCAAATAAAGAGACAGCAATTATTGCTTTTGTCTTATTTGTTATTTTTTTTTTAATATCATTTTCATCTATTAACCCGGTAGAGCTTTTGATGTCTGCAAATACAGGTTTAGCACCAAGTCTCAATATAACTTCAACTGTAGCAATATATGTGAATGCTGTAGTTATAACCTCATCTCCATTTTTTATTCCTAAAGCCATTAAGGATATAAGCAAAGCGTCTGTACCACTCGATGTTGTTATACAATATTTTGACTTAACCCGTTTTTTTAATTGATCTTCAATTTTCTTAACATTTTTTCCAAGAATAAATTTTCCAGATCCCAATATTTCTCTAAATCTCTTTTGAACCTTTTTGCCAATTAATTTATTTTGATTATTTATACAAAAAAGTTTCATGAAAATTTTTTAAAATTTTTATTTGAAATAGACATTTCTTCAGTTGCGTAACAATTAAAGTTTTTTAAAATTCTATTAATTATTATTTTGTAACTTCTTTTAGATTTTATGTAATATTCTGGATGCGTTAACAAATATATTACTTTTTTTTTTGACAAATTAATATAATGAAAAAAATTTTTTTTATAATCATATCGTGAGTCTGAAATATAATTTCTTTTAACAAAAATTTTCTTATCATAAGCACTAATTATATTTTTGTTATAAGGTTTTATATATCCGTACTTACGAGGCATGTGATCGGAAAATGTATAAATTTTATCCTCTATAATATCATTTAATATGTTCATTTCTTGGAAAAAACCTTTTTTCAAATTTTTTTTATCATACATTGTAGAATCAAAATGTAATCCAATCTCAAAAAATTTTTTCATTTCTCTTAAAATAATTCTGTTTCTTCTAGATTTAGGATTATACAAATCTGAATTCAATCTTATGTAGTAAGTTGAATGAATTCCATTTTCCTGCTCTAATTGACTTAAAGTATAGGCGTCATCCAGAGACCAATCTACATCATGTCTGTTAATTAACCCATTTGTTATTTTTTTTTTTAAAGCATCAAATACTGAAAATGTTTTAAAACCAGATACACTGGTTATTAATTGATTTTTATTCCACACTTTATAACTTTCTTTGATATTTCTTTACAAATCTTTAGTAATTTTAAATTATAAGATTGAGAGAAAGTTTTTGAGAAAGAACTATTATCTTTATCAAAAAAATTTAAAAAATAATCTAATTCCATAAGCAAAGGTTCGGAAGGATTAGATTGAATTTTTTCAAGTTTACTTGATATTTTATAAGGTGTATTAGATTTTTGTTCATATTTTGCTTGCTTATAAACAGTAATTTCACTCTCTAGCAAATTTGCAGAAAGATAGAAATTTTTACCAAGCATATCTACATTTCTAATTTTTTTATCTGTTATTCTACTTGAAGTTAAAGAAGAAATTGATCCATTTTTATGAGTCAAATTTACTTTTGCAAGCTCTATATTAATTTTATCAATTAAACCAGTGGCCTCAATAGATTTAATATCTCCATTGAATTGAATGGCTAAATCAATATCGTGAATCATTAAATCACTTATAACATCAATATCTTTATTTCTTTTAGGAACTCTTGCAGATCTATTAATATCAATATTATAAATTTTTTTATTACTAACATATTTTTTTAAAGATACTATTGACGAATTAAATCTTTCAATTAAACCCACAAAAATCTTTGATTTTTTTTTATTTAAAATTTTTTCAAGATTTTTTGCATGTGATATTTTACTTACAATTGGTTTTTCAACAAAAATTTTATTTTTCTTTAATTTAAGACAATGTTTTATTATATGAAAATGAGAATCTGTGTTTGTTGCGATTATTATTTTATCAGACAATTTAATTAAATCATTAAGATTAGTGGTTTGAGTTTTGCTCAATTCAGATAAACATTTTTTTAATTTTAATTTATTTTTGTCAAAAACAAAAATATCTTCTTTTCTAACTAATAATTTTAAAATTCGTAAATGATTAAGACCCATTGAGCCAAGGCCAATTAATAGAACTTTCATGATTTTATTTTATTATAGTTTTTTTTATATTTTTCAAAATTTTTGATCATTTTTAATTCACTTTTTTGATTTAAAATTGAGTGTAAATTTTTTAAATTTTGTATATTAGTTAATTTTATTTTTTTTTTTAAGATTTTTATAGAATCTATCATTAATTTAAGCTCTAAATTTTGCAATCTATAATTAATATCGACTAATGTATCTTGCTTAAATACATTAATATTTTGCTTACATATCATTTTTCCTAAATCAACTTTTTCATTTATCAAATGACAAGTAACACCTTGTTTAATATTATTTAAAATAGCCCATTTATGAGTATCAAGACCTCTATTATTAGGCAAAATTCCAGGGTGCATGTTTAAAATACCAATTTTAAATTTATTTATAATATTTTTTTTTATTATTCTTGACCCTAATATTATTCCTAAGTCATATTTTTCTTTTTTCAAAATGTATTCTAATTTTTTTGAATCATGTTTCACCACTACGTATGGAATATTGAAACTATCAGCAATTTTTTTTGGATGGTCATATATTAGATCATCTATGCTAACTCTTATTTTTGACTCTCTAATATTAAGAAAAACTTTGTTAGCTGCAAATATTTTAGATATTTTAATATTATTTAATTTTAGCTTACACAAACCTTCATATGTCTTTTTGTGTTCAAAATTATATGTAAAAACACAAATTTTCATTGAAGATATATTAATTTGATTTCATTATTGTAAGATAAATTCTTATAACAATTTATATTTTATATCAATTAATATTGGATTAAAAAATTTAATAAATTATTAAAATGAAAAAAATTTTGATTATTGGTGGGGCTGGATTTGTGGGGTCTCATTTAGTTGAGGAATTAGTAAAAATTAAAACAAATAAAGTATATGTGGTTGATAATTTATTTTTAGGAACAAAAAAAAATTTATCAAAAGTTAAGGACAAAATTAATTTTTTTAATTTGGATGCATCCAATAAAAATAAAATTAATTTTTTTTTTAAGAAAAAGAAATTTGATATTGTTTTTAATTTAGCAACTAGGCCAATCAATTTTTCTTTAATAAATCCATCAGGAGGTTTTTACTCTCAAGTGGATATTGTTTCAAATTTATTAGAACTAAATAGAAAAAAAAAAATTAAAAAATTTATTCATTTTTCTACGTCAGAAGTATATGGGTCAGGAAATAATACTATGAATGAAAATTTTAAATGTGACCCTAAAACAACTTATGCTGCAGGAAAATTTGCATGCGATATTCTAATCAAAACATATTCGGATTTGTATAATTTAGATACGGTAATAATTAGGCCATCAAATATTTATGGTCCAAGACAATTTAATAAAAATAAACATTCTTTATCCCCTGGATTGATTGTTGCAGCAATTAATTCTTTTAAATATAATAAAAATTTTCAAATAAACGGAAATGGACTCCAAAGTCGAGATTATATTTACGTAAAAGACTTTGTAAAATTGCTTGTCAAATCCTTTAAAAAATTAAAAAAAAATAACATCTATCATTTTTCTTCAAATAGAAATTTAAAAATAATTGAAATTGTAAAAATTATTAAAAATAAATTTAAATATAAAAAAAAAATTTTTTATTCAAAAAAAAGGTTGGGTGATGTTTTTTATCACAAACTAAATAATAAAAAATTAAAAAAGATTATCAATTTTAAATTAACCTCTTTTTCAAAAGGTATAGATGAAACTATAAAGTATTATTAATGTTTTCTAATATTAACTTATTAAAAAAAAATAAATTAGCTAAAACTATTGATAGAAAATCCTATCTAATCGACTTTAAGATATGAAATCATATCAATTAATTTTTTTTCATTTAAGTTTCTGTTGGTTTTAGATAGCAAGCTATCAATACTTGAGTCTAAAATTTTTTTTTTTTCAAAAATAGATTTTGTTATAAAATAGTTTACTGACATTTCCGGCATATTATCATACCAAGAGCAATCATGATTAATACCTTCAATTTCAAATCCCATGCACATATTATTAACCATGAAGGATTTATTTTTAGGATATAACATTTCTCCATAAACTTTATTTAAAGACAATTCCTGAAATGCGTATTTTAACATGGCTCTTCTTGCTTCATATACGCAGTATCTATTTTTTTTATTTTTTATTTCTGGAGATATTGAAGCAATTTGAGCAGATTTTATTTTATAATTTATAGAAGACAAACTTATTACACCTAAAAATGTATTTTCTATTTTATCATTAATTTCTAATAATATTCGTTTTTCAGAACTTAATTCACTTTCAATCCATTGCCATTGCAAATCAACTGTTTTGGGTATTTTAGTTGTAGCAAGATTTTTCCTTACAAATGAACTATTTATCCATTCAGCCCATTTAGCTAAATTATGTTTTGATGGAACACAAAGGTTAAGATTTTCTGTTTCAATAAAAGTCATTTATAAGAAATAAATATATATTATCTTAATTAAAACAACAAAATAAGTAAATAACATTTAATTTTTACTAAAATTTTTAGATTTATATTATGTATTATCATTAAAGAAGAGATTAAAATTTATAGTTATTTATTAAATCTATAAATTTTTTAATATCTTTTAATTTTAAATCTTCATACAAAGGTAAACTTGCTGACTGTATGTAATATTTTTCACAATTCGGAAAATTAAAAGTTTTTTTTTGTTTTGCATAAATATTATGTTTATAGATCGGTATGTAATGTGATTGAAGTTTAAATCCCTTTTTAGCAAAATATTCAAAAAAAAGTTTTTTTTGCATTAATTTTTTAAATGGAAATAAAACAATATACAGATGATATGAAGAAATCGATTTCTTAATTATTTTTTGAATTTTAAATCTTTGATCTTTTTTAAAAAAATTATCATAGATTTTTGCTATTTTCCTTCTTCGAGAAATTTTTTTATTTAAATCATTTAATTGTGATAATCCTAGAGCACACTGAAAATCTGTTAACCTAAAATTATACCCTAACTGATTTATTTCATAATGCCACGGAAATTTTTTTCCTCTATTTTCAATTCCATGACTACAGATTTTACTAATGTAGCTATAATATTTATATTTATCAGTAAGGATTGAGCCTCCTTCTCCTGTTGTAATATTTTTAACAGAATGATAACTTTGAACTACTATATCTGCATATTTTACTGCATAATTAAGTTTGTTTAAATATTTCGATCCTATTGCATGACAATTATCATTTATAATTTTAAAATTATAAATTTTAGATAATTTTTTTAATTTTATCCAATCACATGGATTTCCAGCCAAATCAACAGCAACAAGTAAGTCAATTTTTGTTTTTTTAAGTTTTTTTTCTAAATCTTTTGTACAAATATTAAAATTATCAATATTAATATCACAAAATTTTACAGTTCCACCATTCATTAATACACAATTTGCAGAAGCTATAAAACTATTTGCTGTTACAATAGCTTTAAAACCTTTTTTTAATTTTAAAGATTTAATTGCAAGATAAAGACCAGAAGTTCCACTAGACAATACTTTTGCATACTTTGCACCAAAAACTTTTTTTAATTTTTCTTCAAACTTTAAAACAACAGGTCCTTGAGTTAAAAAGTCTGAGGAAAGAACTTTATTTACATTTATTTTATCTTTAGTGGTGATTTTTTGTTTACAATAATTAATCATTTATAGATATTTATTTGAACGTTAAGATATAAAAATTCTTAATAACAAAATAATACTTAAAATATTAATTTACACAATATATCGGATCTTTAATATAATTAATTCTCAAAATCCAATTTTTATTTAGTATTGATAAACTACTTAATAAAATTAAGACAAAGAAACTAATAAATGGGTACAAAATTATAAATAATGTTAAACTTTAAATTAAAATATTTATATTATTTAAAAAATTTTTCATGAAAATATAATTAAAATTAATTTATGAAATTTGGAATTGGAACAGCAATTTTTATAAGGAATTATGGGATAATCAGAAACAATAATTGTTATGATGATTTAATAAATTTATTTGAAAAATTTAATAAAAGAATTGATCTTGTTGATACTGCACCGTCATATGGTAATGCTGAAAAAATTCTAGGATTAAAAAAAAACAAAAAACTTAAAATAGTCACAAAGATTAACAAATTAAAAAATAAAAAAAACAAAATTCAAGAACTTAATTTTGGTTTAAAAAAAAGTCTTATAAATTTAAAGTCAAAAAAAATTTATTGTCTTATGCTTCACAGTGAAGAAGATATTAGCTTGTTAAAAAATAAAGAAATTAAAAAAGAAATATTAGACTTTAAAAAAAAAGGTATTATTAAGAAAATAGGAATTTCTTGTTATAACATAAATCAAATTTCTAACTATTTAAAAATTTTCAAATTTGATGTAATTCAATTTCCATTAAATGTATTTTCAATTAATAAAAAAAAACTTGATTTTTTATATTTAATAAAAAAAAAATATAAATTAGAATTTCATATCAGATCAATTTATCTTCAAGGATTAGCATTTGGTGTAGAAAAAAATTTGAAAAAAAAATTTTTTTATTTAGATAAAAAAATTTCAATTATCAAAAATTTTTGTGAACGAAAAAAAATATCTTTGGTTCAATTCTATATTTCAGCATTAAAATCAATCAACATTTGTGACTACCTCATAGTTGGTATTAAAAATATTAATGAGTATGAACAAATAAAAAAAAACGACTTTATAAAAATTGAAAAAAAATTCATATATTCTTTATACTTAAAAAATCAAAAAAATTTAGACCCAAGATATTGGTAAACTAATCGTTTAATCTTTTAAAAGTAGTGTGTGAAATTGGACCTTGTAATAGTTTTATTTTTTTTTTAGATATCATATGTTCTTTTATTTTTTTAAAAACTTTATCTAAACTTATAATATATTTATCGATTATAGCTTTTGTATGTTTAGTACTTAAATAAATTAGGTTAGAAGCTAAGAAACCTTTTTTTAACATTTCTTGAGTAATGTATGTTTTGTATAAAAGATTATTTTTCTTGAATGAAAAAGAAGTAATGCTCTCAATTCCACTTATATCAATATCTATTTGGTATTTATTGGCTAAATCTTTCCACTTTTGATTAATATATTTTCCATTGGCTATTACCTTTTCATAACTTTTAGTTCTTTCCATTAATTCCAGTGTCTTGTTAGCTGCTACAAATCCTACTCTTTCAGTCCAAAAAGTACTCGAAATAAATGATTTTTCTGCAGCTTTCATTACCTTTCTTTTTCCAATTATAGCAGTTATTGCGTAACCATTTCCCATTGCTTTTCCAAACATTGCGAGATCTGGTGATACTCCTGTTGTTAAATGTATTCCACCCAGATTTCTTCTAAAGCCACTTGTGCATTCATCAAAAATGAGAACAATTTTTTTTTTATTACAAAATTCTCTTAATTTTTTTAAAAATTCCTTATTTGGAAGTTCATTTCTTGCTATTTCAAGTTTAATTATGCCCATATTATATTTTTTATGAAGTTTTTTTATTTCATTAAAATTGTTTTTTGAAAATGTATATACTTTATTTTTAATTTCAGTAGGAACTCCAATAGGATCTAAACCTTTTAATAAGTGATCATTTAAGCCATCCTTGGATCTTAAATTTATTGATAAATACCAGTCATGCCACCCGTGATATCCACAAATAGCAACTATATCATTTTTAGCGGCAGCTCTTGCAATTCTTATAGTTATAGCATTTGCTTCTCCACCTGATCTTGCATATTTTACCATTTGAGCCCATTTGTGTAATTTTAATAATTTTTCAGAAAGAAAAACTTCCTCTGGGCAATTTAAAGTCGACATATTTCCTTTTGCAATAAATTTTTTTACCTCATTGTCTATAGATTTATTTGCATAACCTAAAGTGTTCTGACCTACAGCAAATATCATGTCTATATATTTATTATTTCTAAGATCCCAAACATTAACTCCATCTGCTTTTTTAAAGTAAGTTGGCCAATAATCTGGTAAAAACATTTCTGGTCTTTTTGATAACAATAGATTTCCACCCAAAATATTTCTTTTAGCTTTCTTCCATAATTTTTCTTTAAATAATTTTTTCATTTTTTTATTTTTTTATAAATAATGTTTGTTATACCTGATATATCCTTAAAACTTTTAGAAAAAATATCCTTATCTGATAGCTTCATTTTGTATTTTGCCTCAATTTCTATTATTAATTTAAAAATCTTTAATGAGTCCATAGTGCTTACTTTTTCAATGTTCATCGACAAATAATTTTTTGGAATTTTTTTTCCAAATATTTTTTTTTTTAGAAAATTTACAATATCTGTTTTCTTCAAAGACATAAAATTTTAAAATTATTTATTTTTCAATATTGTCAACATATTTACCTAAAATTTTATTAATCTTAAGTTTGTCTAATTTACCCATTTTATTTTTTGGGATATCATTTAATTTAATATAATGTCTTGGTATTTGAAAAGAAGAAAGATTATCCAAACTATATTTTTTTAATTTATCATCAATATTTTGATTTTTTTTATTAGAATAAATTAAACATATATTCTCTTCATCATTTTTTACTTTCAAGCCGACAATTAAACAATCTTTTATAAGTTTTGATTTTTTTATTTTTTTTTCTATATCCTCACCATATACAGAAATACCTTTAATTTTGATCATATTTTTTTTTCGCCCCACTAAATACAAAAAATTATTTTTTAAGTACCCCAAATCTCCAGTTAAAAAATATTTTCCTTTAAATTGTGATTTTGTATATTGCTTTTTTTTAAAGTATTCTGAAAAAATATACTTAGATTTTACTGAAATTTCACCAACACCATTTTTATCCTTATTGTATATTTTTATAGTTACACCTTCAATTGATTTTCCAACAGAGTCGAGAAATTTTTGGTTTTTTTTTAGATCTAAATTTGAGACAATTGCTGCCTCAGATAATCCATAGCATTCAAAAATTTTACCATTAAAATCTTTGATTATTCTTTTTTTATTTTCAAGTGATAAATTGGATGATGATGAAATTAGAGCTTTTAAAGAGTTAAGTTTTTTAAAATTTTTTGAATTTAACAAAATTGAATTAATTTGGTTAGAAACAAATAAGGTAAAATTTATTTTTTTCTTCTTTATTATTGAAACAAGTTTACTAGTAAAATAATTTTCAATAATAAAAATTTCCGAACCAATCAAAATTGACATTGTTAATATTCTTAAAGCCAAAGTGTGATGAAAGGGCGTTGTTATTAAAGATCTTCTGCTTTTGTAAAGATTGTAAAGTTTAATATTAGATTGTGCTCTTAAATATTTTGTTTTTTGGGATATTGCAATTGGTTTGGGACTGCCAGTTGATCCTGATGTAAAACATAACAAAAAAAAATTATTTTTTATTACTTTGAATTTTTTTAAATTGTTTGTTTTGAAAACTTTATATTCAATAGAATTATAAAAATTTATTTTTAATTTTTTATATTTTACTAATTTTTTTTTACTTTCTGAGTCACAAAATAAATCTCTACAATCAGATATCTTTATTTGTTTTATCAAATCATCTGTAGCTACATCCGGATCAAACGGTATAAACATTAGATTATTTTTGGAGCAAAACAAATAAAGTATTATATGATCAATTTTATTATGACTTAAAATACCAATTGATTTTAAATTTTTACTGTTAAAAAAATTATTTTCAAGAATTAAAATTTTTTGAAAAACAAAATCATATGTATATTTTTTATCTTCAAAATTTACAAATACTTTTTTTTTATTTTTTATGAAGCTTCTTAAAAAATTTTTATAAATATACATTAATTTTTAAAAAGTTTGTTTGCTAATTTAAAATCTTCTATGTCATCAATATCTACAGAACTTTCTAATGGCAAAATGCATGGAGCATACTCTATCTTTTTATATTTATCTTTTAAGAAGCTTTTTTGATAGATAACTAACATTCCTGCATCACAAAAAGCTTTATGTGTATTTTTTGAATCTTTAGATATTAACTTTGGAAATATAGGTTTCAATTTTTTATTTTTTATAAAATTCGACCACTCAATAGGATAATTATATTTAGTGACTGTAATTATGGAATATTTTTTTTTATTTTTTAAGTAAATACTATATGCTTTTTTAATAATATTTTTATTTATAAAAGGGTTTGTTGCAAAAAATAACCATACTTCATCAAAATTAAAACCAAGAGCGGAATATTTTTTTATTACAAATTTAATGATTTCTTGAATACTTGCTTTGTCTTTACTAAGTTCTTTAGTTCTAAAAAAATCTGTTTTGATATTTTTTTTTTTTGCTAAATTTGCAATTTTATTGCTATCAGTAGAAATATGAATTTTATCAAACATTTTTGATTTTTTTATTTCTGAAAGACAATAAGAAATTAGAGGTTTTCCATGAAATTTTTTTATATTTTTGTTTTTAATTCTTATTGATCCAGACCTTGCTGGTATTATTGCAATCCTAGTTGGCATTAAATTACAAAAATAATCCTGAAACTATCCTATTATCTGAAATATTCATATTTAACAAATTAGAGTAAATATCATCATAACTTTGAGCAGCTGATATATAAATTTTATTATTATTTCTTTTTATTTCCTCTGGATTTTTAATTTTAATACCACCGATTAATTTACCAATTTTATTGGGATCTCCATCATAAATTTCAATATTATTTTTATCAAATTTTAACATATTTTTTAAAATGATGTTTTCGGCAATATCTCCGGCTCCATAAATATTTATTTTTTCAAAAGTATCCTTCACAAAAACAACATTATTTAAATTTTTTTCATCTATAAATTTAAATATTTGTGATTTATTTTCTTCATTTAGCTCCCTAAATCTTGCAGAAACATGATCATCGGTAAAAAATTTATAAATTTTGTGTCTTTTCAAAAGCCCCATTAAGAATAATAAAGCTTTTAAAAAATCTAAATTTAAATCTTTGTTTTTATAATTCATGCTTATTTGAAAATTACATTCTGTTAAATTAAATTCTACACACTTGTTTACAAAAGAAATTAATTCACTTTCACTTAAATTCTCTTCTGTAAGTATGTACTTAATAGTAACTCTATTTGGGTCTGCAGATGAATATTTTTTCAAATTAACAAATAATTCCTCAAATTTATCTCTTCCTCTAACTTCTTTAAATTTTTCTTTAGTACCAGCATCAACGCTTGTAACAATTTTAATTAATCCTTTTTTAAGTAATTCCTCTATAGTTTTATGATATCTAGTAGAATTGGTAAATACTCTGTGGTATAAATTTGGATTAGCATTTTTTTCTATCTCCTTGATTATTAAATCAAATGATTTATCTAAAGTTGGTTCACCTCCACCCCAGACAACTTGTTTACAGTTTTTAAATGATCCTGAACTATTTAAATATTCTATAAATTCTACAACATTATACTTTGATCTTTTTCCTCCATAATAAATTTCACTGCAATATGTGCAACGCAAATTGCAGACTGAATGATGCTCTATAGATAAATGTTTAATTTCATTTGAAAACTTTGGTTTAGTATCAGTCTCATATAAAAAAGGACAACCCTCACAGCTTTCAGCATCATTATTTTGAATTTTTTTAAATAAATTCTCTCTTGCATTTTTAATTTCTTCCGCTTTAGGTGTAACTCCATCCTTAATTTCAAGAAGTTTCGTATCACCACGCATTTTATTTTTATGAAAAAACCTTTGACAACAAGATCTGATTTCATTAGGAGCAATATAAAGAGAGCTTTCTATGTCCTTGCAAGATAAATATTTCATATTATTTACTAAATAAATCTTCTTTTACAATCTTATCATAATGAGTCAATGCTGTAAAATTAGGACTGATAAGCTTTTTATAAAAATTTATAATCTTTCTTAGATTATTTTTTTTTAAATTACTTTTGGCAATATTTTTTTTAACAAAACAATAGTCACCTCTTAGTCCGTATTGCAGATTATTTGTAAAGTAAAGAGGAACTTTTGATTTCATTTTTAAATTAAAAAACTTAAATTTTTCTTTGGAAGAGTTAATAAAACTTATTAAATGTTTTTCTGAAAAAGTATTAGTAATTGAGCCTTCAATGCTGTTTTTAATATATAGTTTTTCAGGAATAGAAATAAATTTCTTAGAATGAAAAAAACATTTTAAAATAAATGGAATATCCTCATAAAAACCTTTTTTAAAAAAAATTTTATTTTTTAGTAAAAAATTCTTTCTAAATATATAAAAATTAGGATTCATATCCAGTTCAGTTCTTAAATATTTTTCAAGCAAAATTTTTTTACTGAATTTATTTTTTGATAAATCAATCTGAAGATTGTTTTTTTTTTTATATCCAAGAAAAAAAATGTCACTTTTATTTTTTTTTAGTTTTTCAATTATTTTATAAAAAATTTTCAATTCTAATTTATCATCTACATCTAAAAAAATTAAATAATTGCCTAAAGATTTTCTAATTGCCAAATTTCTAGCTATTCCAGGTCCTTGATTTTTATTTACAGAATAAATATGAATATTTTTAATTTTTCCCTTACTGACATTTTTTTTTAATATTTTATAACTTCTATCTGTAGAACAATCATTAACATAAATTATTTCACAATTTGACTTATTAGTTAAAGATTTATGAAAATCATAGTGCTTCTTTATAATTTTCTCACAATTAAAAAAAGGTGTAATAATTGTAATGTTTACCATTTAATATATTTTTTCTTAAGAATTTTTATTGTATATGATGTGTAGATAAATTGTAATTACTAAAAAATGATTCTTAATAAAAGATTTAAAATTGGAAATATTAGAATTGAACCAAAAAGAACTTTTATTGTTGCAGAAATTTCTGCTAATCACTGTGGAAAATTAAGCGTCTTAAAAAAAATAATATTAAAATTAAAAAAAATTAATGTAGATGCAATTAAAATTCAAGCATACGAAGCAAATACAATTACCATTAATTCGAACAATAAAGATTTTCAAATTAAATCAGATAACAAATGGTCTAAATATAATACCTTGTATAATTTATATAAAACGGCAGAAACGCCATTCAAATGGTATTCTGAAATTTTCAAATTCTGTAAAAAGAATGATATAATTGTTTTTGCCTCAGTATTTGACAACAAAAGTCTTGAATTGCTTGAAAAATTAAATTGTCCTGCTTACAAAATTGCATCCCCCGAAATTACTGATATCCCATTAATTGAAAAAGTTTCTAAAACTAAAAAACCTATCATAATATCAACAGGATTATCGAATTTTAAAGATTTAAAACTAGCAATTGGTTCAATAAAAAAACAAAAAAATAGAAAAATAATAGTTTTGAAATGTACATCTGCATATCCCGCTCCCATAGAAGAAATTAATTTAAAGACAATGCAAGATATTAAGAAAAAATTTAATATACTCACTGGTTATTCCGATCACACAGAGGAAAATTATACGGCAATACACGCTGCATCAGTTGGGGCTTGCATGATTGAGAGACATGTAAAATTAGAAAATTTTAAATCAGTAGATTCTTTTTTTTCATCTACAATAAGTAATTTTGCAAAAATGATTAGGGTAATTAGAATGAATGAAAAATCTAATGGGATAATTTCATATAAAATTTCAAAATCTTCGAAACCAAATTTAAATGGAAGAAAATCGCTATATATAGTTAAAAATATTAAAAAAGGAGAGAAATTTTCTGAAAAAAATATTAGATCTATAAGGCCAACTTATGGTTTACATCCTAAATATTTAAAATTTTTTTTAAATAAAAAATCAAAAAAAGATATAAAATTTGGAACTAGGCTTAAGTGGTCACATTTAAAGAAAATATAAACGTTGTTTTTAGATTAAATTTTGGAATTAATGTTGGATTAGGTCATCTATACAGATGTCTAAAAATTGCAAAAACATTTAAAAATAAAAAAAGAATAGTTTTTGTTTTTGATAAAAATTTCAATTTAAAATCTATAGATTCAGTTCTTAAAGAATATAAAATAATATTCCTTTATAAAGGTTCTGAAAAATTTATAAATCAATCAAATGATGCAATAAGATTCAATGATGTAACTAAAAATTTTAGACAAAAATTCACGATAGTAGATGATTACAGGCTTTCCAATATCTGGCATCAGAAAGTTAAAAAAGAAAATAATAAAATAATAGTTATAGATGACTTACTAAACAGAAAAATGTTTTGTGATTTTTATATAAATTATAAGTATGAAAAATTTGAGAAAAATAGAATTAAAAAATACTTACCAAAAAAATGCATTAAGTTACTAGGGCCAGAGTATAATACATTGGACAACAATTTATTTAAAAATAAAAAAAAAGAATATGTAATGGTTAACTTTGGTAATTCATTTGATTATAAAAATTTTGAAATACATATAAATAGAATAATAAATATATGTTTACAAAGTAAAACAAAATTAATTATATGTGTTGGTATATTTTCAAAAAATTATAAGTTTTTAGATAAAGTTTCAAAATACAAATTTATAAAAATTTTATATAAAAAATTTCAGATAGAGTCTTATCTTAATAAAACTAAAGTTTTTGTTGGATCAGCTGGTAGCAGCATTTATGAAATGAGTTATCTAAATACTCCAAGTATTTTTTTAAAAATTGCTAAAAACCAAACTAATAATCAATTAGATTTAAATAAGTGGGGAAAATTTTTTTATTTTAATAATATAAAAAATGAAAAATATTTTTCTGAATTATTACATGTTTTAATAAGATATAATTCAAGAATTCGTAGAATTAAAAATAAAAATTCAATTAAAAAAAATGGAATTAAAAATATCTTTAGCAAAATTAATTTAAAATGAGAAAAATATTTAAGATTAATGATAATTTAATCACTGATTATTTAAACTCAAGAAATCTTGATTTTAATAGAAAAAAAATGGTTATGAATAAACCAATTAAATTTGTAAATCATTTTATATGGTGGTTTACAAATAAAAGAGAAATTTATTTTTATAAAATAAATAAAGAAGAGAGAATTTATTTTTATCAAGAAATAATCCAATATAAAAATAAAAAATATTTAATTGGTGGTTGGCATTCAAATTCAAAAAAAGTTAACTTAATCCACGTACTATATTTCTTAAAATGGCAATTATATAAAAATAAAAAAAGAAAATTAAATTATGATTGGGTAGCGGTGGTAAAAAAAAATAATTCTTGGATACTAAAATTAGTTAATTTTTTAGGTTATGAAGTGGTAAATAAGAATGAAGTTTATAATAAAGTAATAAAAAATCATTTTAAAGTGAGTATGAAAAACTACTTTTATTTAAAACTTATAGTAAAAAATTAGACTGTTTAATCCACTTAACTATAATTAATATTACAAATTCTATTAAAAATTTTTTTCAGTGCATAAATCAAGCCAATTGAGCTATTAGTACTGGTCAGCTGCACGCATTACTGCGCTTCCACACCCAGCCTATCAAC
>MDSV01226329.1_pt1 | contig 21116 bp, 21 predicted proteins | sample 810851 | NCBI WGS metagenome assembly MDSV01 (sample SAMN05326640, study PRJNA326480) | marine metagenome | isolation source: seawater | place: Atlantic Ocean: North East | collected 2012 | reverse complement strand
TTGTCATACCTAGTTCACTATATATAATTGAGATATTATAAATATAACAAAAAATGTTAATCAATACTGCATATGAAAAAAAATAAAATAAATATTGGGGTCATTGGTATTGGTTATTTAGGTAGATATCACCTAGAAAAATTCCTAGCTCATAAAAAATGTGTAGTTCAATGGATAGTAGACAAAAACCTTAATAATATAGATAAAAATCTCATTAAAAATATAAAATTGACCGATAATTATAAAGAAATTCATAAAGATATAGATGCAGTATCAATAGTAACGCCTACTAATTGTCATTATGAAATTGCTAAATATTTTTTATCTCATAAAAAGCATGTGCTTATTGAAAAACCTATGACTCAAACAGTGCTAGAAGCGAGCAAACTAATAGCTTTAGCTAAAAAACATAAGGTTGTGCTCCAAGCTGGACATCTTGAACGATTTAATCCTGTTATGTCCAAACTCAGCGATGATATAAAAAGCCCAGTTTTCATTGAAGTACATAGATTAGCAAGATTTAATCCTAGATCTACAGATGTGAATGTAGTTTTTGATTTAATGATTCATGATATTGATATTGTTACTACATTGATTAAAAAGAAAATTAAGAATATATCTGCTTTTGGAAAAAGAATCATAACGAAAAGTACAGATATAGCAAATGTGAGATTGGAATTTGTAGGTGGAGCTGTAGCTAACTTAACAGCGAGTAGAATTAGTCAGAAAAATGAGAGGAAGGTTAGGATTTTTGAAAAAGATAAATACTATTCCGTTGATTTCATGAACTCAAGTATAAAAAGATATAATAAAACAACGAGAAAAACTGAAGGTATATTTCAATATAAAGAGTTTAATTATAAAAAATCTGATTCTTTAAAGGAAGAAATTAATAACTATATACTCTCCTGTTTAGGCGTTGAAAAACCTTTAGTTGATGGAATACAGGGTATGAGTGCTGTTAAAACAGCAACTATCATATCAAAATTATTATGAAGAAAATTAAAATATTTGATCTAAAAGAACAATATAAAAACATCTCGAAAGAGGTAAACAAAAATATTATAAATATATTATCGTCTGGACAATATATTCTTGGAAATAATGTAAACGATATCGAAGATAAATTTGCAAAATATTTAGGTGTTAATCATGCAATATCATGTAATTCGGGTACAGATGCATTATTACTTTCTCTAAGAGCGATGGGAATTGGTCCTGGTGATGAAGTAATTACTACGCCTTTCACCTATTTTGCAACAGCTGAAGTTATAGCTTTAGTGGGTGCTAAGCCAATATTTGCGGATATCAATCCGCATACATTTAATATTAATCATAAATTAATAGAGAAATTAATTACAAAAAGAACAAAAGCAGTGATTCCTGTACATATTTTTGGACAGCCATGCAAATCAACTGAAATAAAAAAAATATGTAGGAAATACAAACTCAGCCTTATTGAAGATTGTGCACAATCATTTGGAGCTAAAGTTGGTGATAAATATACAGGAACATTTGGTCAATTTGGTTGTTTTAGTTTTTTTCCTACAAAAAACTTGGGTTGTGCTGGAGATGGGGGAATGATAACTACAAACAGCAAAGTAAAATCTGATATACTCAAAAAACTTCGTAATCATGGAGGGATAATTAGAAATGTACATGAATATATAGGTTATAATTCAAGATTAGATGAAGTCCAGGCATCTATATTACTTACAAAACTTAAGCATATAAGTAAGATAAATAAAAAAAGAATTCAGATAGCGAATAAATATAAAAGATTAATTAACAATGATAAAGTTAGACTGCCATATCAAGATCAAAACACATATCATGTTTACAATCAGTTTACGCTTAGAGTCAAGAATAGAAAAAAATTTATTAATTTATTAGAGGACAATAATATCCCATATGGTATATATTACCCTATTCCTATCTATAAACAAAAAGCCTTTAAATCATATGATTATAAGTATAATCTTATTAATGCAGAAAAAATAACAAGAGAATGTATCTCAATCCCTATTTATCCTGAGCTAGATAATGATAGTATTGAATTTATATCAGAGATAATAAATAAATATAAATGATAAAAAAGAAAAAAATATTTGTAGTGGCTGGCGAATCATCTGGTGATCAACATGCTGCAAAATATATTAATACTCATAAAAGAGTTAATTCTAATATAGTTTTTTCTGCAATTGGTCAGAAAGAAATTGCAAAGACAGGTGTGGAAGTCATATATGATTCAGAAGAAATTTCAGTTGTTGGAATCATTGAAGTCATTTCTAAATATAATAAGATAAAAAATGCGCTTAATATTGCATATCAACATATTGATGAAAGAAAACCTGATCTTATAGTGCTTGTAGATTATGTTGAGTTCAATTTAAAAATAGCGAAGTATGCAAAAAAAAATAATATCAAAGTTCTATTTTACATAGCTCCACAAGTATGGGCATGGCGAGAAAAAAGAATCTATAATATTGTTAAGAATGTTGATCACTTAGCTGTTGTTTTTCCATTTGAGGAGAAATTATTCAAAAGATACACAGATAAAGTTACATATGTAGGGCATCCTCTAGCGGATAACCAAAATTTTGATATTAAAATACCAAAATATGAAAATAAAAATATTGATATTGGAATATTTCCTGGGAGTAGAGACTCTGAAATCAAAAATAATCTACACTCTATGTTAAACTGCATCAGACTATCAAAAAATGAAGACATTAGAAACAAAAGTATTAAAATATTTTATTCAAATGATACTGCAAAGAAGACAATTCTCTCTTTATTACCTGATGGCTGGGATAGAATATTAGTCGATGGAAAAAATATTGAAACTATATCTAATTGCAAAAAAGCTTTAACTGCCTCAGGAACAATAACTTTAGAATTAGCGCTTTTAAATATACCAATGATAATAATGTATAAACTTTCATTTATAACATTTTTAATCATGAAAAGTTTAGTTAAGATTAAGTATATTGGATTAGTTAATCTAATATTAGGAGAGAAACTTGGATCGAGACCAATTGTAAAAGAGTTTATACAACCTGACTATAATGATGAAGTCCAAGTAATGGTTGAATTGCAAAAAATTGATAAGGATGAGGCTTATAGAAAAAAGATTTGTGATGATTATAAAGATATACGAAAAGTGCTTACTCCTGGGGCTGCAGATAATCTCTCTAAACTTGCAGATAAAATGATTAAATAGTTATCTAGTTACTCCTCTTTCACTATTCTTGATAAAATCAATAAAATAATCAACCTCTGATGACTTTATATCTAATTTTTCAAATGCTAGCTGCACTTCTTGCCTGCTTGACTTTGATTTAATAAATAATTTGAAAACTTTTTCCAATGAAGATATAGTCTCATCTTTAAAACCATTTCTTTTTAATCCAGCAGAGTTAATTTTATAAGCTTGAGCATGGTTACCAGCGACTAATGTGTAAGGTGAGACATCTCGGGAAATAACAGTACCCAAACCACTGAATGCATAGTCTCCAATATCACAGAATTGATGTACTAATGTAAAACCGCCAAGCGATACATTATAGCCTACTCTGACATGACCAGCCAGTGAAGCAGCATTAGACATTATGCAATTATCTTGAATCACGCAATCATGTGCTATATGAGTATAAGCCATAAACAGATTACTAGATCCAATAACTGTTTCACTGATTCCCGTGGTTGTTCCTCTATTTATAGTACAATATTCTCTAAAAATATTATTATCTCCTATAATAAGTTTTGTATCCTCTCCATTGTATTTAAGATCTTGTGGATCTTCACCGATAGAAGCAAATTGATATATATGATTATTTTTTCCAATACTAGTATAATTTTTAATAACCACATGTGACTCAATTATAGTATTGGGTCCAATAGAAACATTATCATCTATAATTGAATATGCACCTATTTTAACTGATGAATCTATAATCGCATTATTTGATATTATTGCAGTTGGATGGATCATTCTTTTTCTCTTACCGCGCCTATAAGTTCTGCAGAGCAGACAATCGACTCATCTACTTTGCATGATGCAGTGAATTTATGCACATCTCTTTTACTCTGGTTTAACTTAACATCTAAAATTAAGATGTCACCCGGTACAACTGGCTTTTTAAATCTAGCCTTATCAATTCCAACAAAATAATAAAGTAAATTATCTTTCTTCCTTTCATTGCTCTTGAAATCCAGAAGTGCTGTTGCTTGAGCCATAGCCTCCAGAATTAATACACCCGGAAATACTGGATAATCAGGAAAATGTCCTTGAAAGAATGGCTCATTATTACTGACATTTTTTTGAGCAATTAAATAATCATGTTTTTTAAAATCTATTATTTTATCAATTAAAAGAAATGGGTATCTATGTGGTAGATAGTTTTGAATGTCATTATTGCTCATATTTACTCCAGTATTATATTTTTTTCTTAATAGTTTTTGCTAAAGAATCTAACTCTTTAAATCTTGCTTGATTTTTTCTCCAAGAAGCGACAGGTTCTACTGTTGTTCCAGAGGCATACATTCCTGATTCGGTTATAGATTTTGTGACCATAGTCATGCCATGAATATGTACATTGTCAACTATATTTATATGCCCATTAATACCTGATCCGCCGCCAATGGTACAATTACAACCAATCGTTGTGCTTCCAGCTATTCCAACACATGCCGCTATGGCTGTATTTTTACCTACAGTAACATTATGAGCAATATGCACATGATTATCAATTTTTACATTATCTGATATTACAGTACTATCAATCGTTGCTTTATCTATAGTTGTATTAGCCCCAATCTCGACATTATTTTTTATGATAACATTGCCGATATGAGGAACTTTGAGCCATTGATCATGATCCTTGACAAGACCGAAACCATCAGAACCAATAATAGAACCTGAGTGGATAATCACATTATCACCAATCACTGTGTCATCATAAATAGTGACGTTTGGATAAATAATACAATTTTCTCCTATTTGTATGTTGCTTCCAATAACCGTATTTTTGCCAATTAATGAATTTTCAGAAATATTATTCATATCATTATTTTCTGTAAACAAATTACTTTTAGAGAGATCAATTGATTCACGTATAATACTAGAAAAAACTAATAAAGGATTATCACTAATAAGTAGCATTAGATTTGGTGATTTAATTAGTTGACTTATAGCTTTTGTAGTTATTAAAAAATTAATTTTAGTGTTATTTAATAAAGATATAAATTTTACATCTGAAAGGTAAGATAAAGATTTTTTTTTGCTGTTTGTTAAACTACATACAGAATCAATCTCAGATGTTTCATCTCCTATTACTTCACAATTATATAGCTTAGATAGCTCTTTTAAAGTATATTTCTTTTTAAGCTTCATTATTGAAGTTTTGAAATAATTTCTTGAGTTATGTTGATATACTTTTTAGCATACAATGTTGTTCCATCAGCTCTTATTATAATATCAAAATCATTGTTTTCAGCATATTCACTTATCGCTTTTTCAACAATACCTCTTATCCTTGATAACTCTTCTTGTTGAACTTTTTGTAGATCAGCTTGAATCTTTTCCTGTCCTGATCTAAATTTATTCTCTATAGATTGGATTTTTTCGACTAATTCTTTTTTTTCTTTATCAGACATTACTGTTTCATTTTTTAGATATTCGTCATTTAGATTATTCCATTCTTGTTCAAGTGTTTTTAGATTTCTAGCTCTAGGATCAAACTGTTTTTTTACTTTTTCTTGAGATTCTCTATAAATTGGGATTTCTTTAAACAAAATATCCAAGTTAACTATCCCCATTTTTAGTTCTGCACTTGTAGAAATTGGAAATATACTGATTAATAAAATAATAAAAATAATACCTTTAGGTCTATATTTTAACATTTAAAAAGCTCCTCCTAATTGGAATACAACGGGTTGCGTATCATCACCTTCTTTAGATTTTAATGTATCAACAAAACCTACAGTTACTCCACCTATTGGTGTAAGAACATTAAATTCTATGCCATAACTTGCCCTAAGGTCATTGTATTCGAAATCGTTGACTTTCTCAAATACGTTTCCTACATCAATAAACAAAGTCGTTCTTAATGACCTAGTGTCTTCACCTAGAAATGGTGGTGGAGCGAATATCCAGTTAAATTGTGCAGCAGATAAAAAATCACCACCTACAGCATCGCATTCAATATATTTACCAGGTACAGCTTTTGCTGCACATGTCGTGCCATCACCATCTCGTGGTGCATTATAAGTTAATGGTCCTAAGCTTGATCCTTTAAAACCTCTTACTGTGCCCGTACCACCAGCAAAGTACTTAGTATAAAATGGTAATGATGTAGCTGAACCTAAACCAACACCTATTCCAAGACTTGTCTTTGCTTGCAATACAGTAGGCCAATCAAATCCAAAGGTTTTTAATATATAGCTTTTATTTGATTCAGTCTTATAAAACGATGAAGCATAAGAAGCGCCCTCTACACCGATAAATAATTCACCTGTTAAAGAATTTAATACTCCACTCTCTGCAAATATTGTTCTATTTCTTGTATCTGATACATAACTACTCTTAAGTGTCACGCCAAACGCATTATTGCCATGATCCGTAATATGATGCGTTACGATAATAGGGGAGAAAGTAGTAGTAGTAAAATCTGTAAATGAAATATCATAACCTATACCAAAAGTGGACGTTTCAGATATCGGTATATTATATAATACTCCCCCGCTTATGATATCAGCTAAGTAGGATGAAGTTGACGTTCCGCTTACATCTGTCTGACTAATACGAGCATTAGTTGTTTTGCTAATCCCATCTGGAGTATAAAATGGGTCGGTAAGAAAAAACTGTAATGAAGTATTCACAGCACTTTTTGATGCTTTTAGTCCTACATTCTTTCCCATTCCAAAAAAATTATCTTGTTGTAGATTTATATCAAATATTGCTCCATCAGAATCAGACCAACCAGCGCTTACCTTAAATTCTCCTGCCTTCCTTTCTTTGATTTTAAAGGTTATATCAACTTGATCATTGGAGTTTGATACCTTAGTTTTTTCAACTTCAACATTTTCTACGAATTTTAATCTTTGGAGTCTAATTTTGGATCTTTCTATATTTGAATTATTATGTATAGATGCTTCAAACTGTCTTAATTCACGCCTATAAACTTCATCATTCGTATTATCATTTCCGGTAATATTAATACGTCTAACTATACTTTTTTGTCCTGGATCCATTCTGAATTCTATATCTACAATTTGAGTAGCATCATCAATAATGGGTATAGATTGAACTTCGGGAAATGCAAATCCAATATTCCCTAACATGTATGAAATAACATCCTCAGATTGTTTCAACTTACTTCTAGAAAATGTTTGCTTTGGAAGTATAATAGAAGAAATATTATTTATAACATCGTTAGGTGGCAGAACGCTATTACCAAATAGCTTAAGATCTCCAAATTCATATTTTTTTCCTTCACTTACATTGATAGTAATAATTATATCTTTATTATCATTTGATAAATTTACCTGATTAGATACTACTCGGAATCTTATATAACCACGATCAAAGTAGTAATTCTCTATTTTATTAATATCTGACCTGAGGATAGAACTAGAATAAGTATCCTTTGAAGACCAAAATTCAAAGAAATATTTTGTTCCAAGTTCCATAATGCCCAAAATTTTGTCATTATCGAAAGCAGTATTTCCAACAATATTTATTTCCTTAATTGATGATGGATCTCCCTCTTTTATTATCAGCTCAAGACTAACTCTATTTCTCTCCAACTCAGTTACCTCTGTAGATATTGATGCATTATATCTACCTCTATCAAAATATAAGCGTACTAATTCTTGTTCTATTTTATCAAAAATATTTTTATCAAATGGCTGAGATCTTGATATTCCAACATCATCAAGCGCAGTTAGGATGTCATCATCCTCGACGATAGCGTTATCGCTTATTATAATATCTGAGACTATTGGTTTTTCGACGAGAGTAATTATGAGGTCATTGAAATTTTGTATAACTGATATATCATCAAAATAATTCGTTTGATAAAGTCTTTTAATAATATCTTGAATTAATACTGGTGTAATAGTATCTCCTTTTGAGATATTGGCATATGTTAATATAGTATCATCAGAAACTCTTTCATTGCCCTTAATTATAATATTGGCTATTGTAGTTTCATTTGTATTGACCTCTGCCATCAAGATATTTGTAAATTGTAGTGAGATGAGACATAGAAAGATCAAAAATATTCTTTTATGCATTAGCCAACAAGCCTCATATAATCATTATAAAAAGCTAAGATCATTATCCCAAAAAGGATTATGAGTCCAAATTGTTGTGCAATTAGCTGAATTTTTTCAGACACAGGGTGTCCTGTTAACATTTCAATAGAGTAGTAAACCAAATGTCCACCATCTAATACAGGAATAGGCAATAAATTCAGAACACCAAGGCTAATACTTAATATTGCCAGGAGATATGCAAAATAAACAGCTCCCATAGATAGAGATTTTCCAGAAAATTCTGCAATACTAAAAGGTCCACTGATGTTATTTGTATTAGCTTGTCCTGTGAAAAGTTCATATATCATTTTAAATGTTAAAATTGTGTAATCATATGTAAGCGCAAATGATTTGTAGATAGATTCAATAAATGGGTATTTAACTAAAACTCTATAATCGTTTAATGAGTTACGATCTGGCGATATTCCCGCATAGCCAATATCATTTTCATTAATAGTTTTCATTGATGGTACAAGAGTTATATCAAGATAATTACTATCTCTAAGTACTTCGAGTTGTAGTATATTGTTTGGATTTTGTCTAAGGATATCTGTAAAAGCATTCCAGTTTGTTATTTCCATATCATTAACAAGTAGAACCTGATCTCCAACCTCTAGACCTGCTAAAAATGCTGGAGAATTATCCTCAACAGTACCTATAACAGCTGGTATCTCTGGTACCTTTATATTCAGTCCAATATTTTCAATAATATCGCCATCCATTTTTAGAATACTTTTGTCATATCGTATATCTAAATCCTGAATATAATTAGAGTCTGACCTTATAGTGAGATTTAAACCGTTAGAGTTAACAACACTATTTAATATCTCAACTCTAACATCTTGCCATCTTTTTGTGTCAATATTATTAACTTTAATAATTTCATACTTATCATCTAAAGTAGATTCAATAATATTATGATTATCAATAGAAGAAATGAAAGGTTTCATGCCTGCAATTCCTGAAAAATGTACAAATATGAAAAATATTACAGCTAGTATTAGATTGAATACTGGGCCTGCTGCAACTATCAGAAATTTTTTGTAAACAGATTGCTTATCAAAACATTGATTCAATAAACCTACATCCATAGGTTCATCAGACTCTCTAGATTCCAACATTTTAACATAACCACCTAAGGGGATTAAGCCAATAGAATATTCGGTGCTATCAGGACTAGATTTCCTAGTATAGATTTTTTTGCCAAAACCAATACTAAAATTTAGTACTTTCACATTAAACAGTCTTGCTATATAAAAATGTCCAAACTCATGAAAGGTCACTAGTATACCTATTGCAATAAAAAAACCAATTATGCTCTGTATTATTTCCATTTAATTCTTATATATTCTGATACTTGATCTCTTGTTAATTGATCGCATGCTAAAATTTTCTTAAGTGTGTCATTATTCGTAGATCTCATATTATTCAATGCATGTTCAATTATAACTGGTATATCGATAAATTTAATCTTATTTTCAAGAAATTTTTCAACAGCAACTTCATTTGCTGCATTTAAGACCGTAGGAGCATTATTACCAAGTTTTAGTGCTTTCAGGCATAAATCAAGGCATTTAAATTCATTTTTTCTCACTTTCTTAAATGTAAGATTGGAAACAGAACTCAATTTTAATTCATCTAGATTAATGTCATACCTCTTCGGCCAAGATAGTGCATAACTAATTGCTACACGCATATCATGGTTACTCATATGGGAAATAACCGAACCATCGGTAAATGAGACAAGTGCATGAACAATGCTCTGAGGATGAATAAGTATATCTATCTGGCTAGGTTTTAAATTAAATAGTATCGCAGCCTCAATTATTTCTAATCCTTTATTCATCATTGATGCAGAGTCAACTGATATTTTCTTACCCATTTTCCATTTTGGGTGCTTTATTGCTTGTGATGGTGTTACTTTTGATAGTTGATTTTTTGTGAAATTTAGGAAAGGGCCTCCTGAGGCCGTTAGTGTAATTTTATTGAGTTTTCCATTACGTTTAGAATTCTGTATGTTATTAAAGTCTAAGCCCATTGTAGTTATAATTTGGAGAATGGCATTATGTTCACTATCAACTGGAAGAATCATAGCTCCACTTTTTTTTGCAGCTTTGATCATTAATGGGCCTGACATTATAAGTGATTCTTTGTTAGCAAGTAAGATTTTCTTTCCTGATTCTACTGCAGCAAACGTTGGTTTTAGTGCTGCAGCACCTACGATAGCAGAAAGTACAGTTTTAACCCTTGAATGATTAGAAACAAAGATTAGTCCTTCAGATCCATTAAGTATCTTCGTCCTGAGATTATGTTTGCTACATAGTTTAGATAATTTAGTCGCTTCATTCTCATCACCAAGAACTGCATATAATGGTAGATATTTCTTTATCTGACTGAATAATAATTTATCATTTCTATTAGCTGTTAATGCAAATACTGAATTTTTTTTTTGTGTCTTTGATATTATAGATAAAGCATTAATACCAATTGTTCCTGTTGAGCCAAGGATCGTAATCATTATAGAAATAACCAAATTTGTAAAATTGCTATTGTTGGCAGATAACTGTCTAGTCTATCAAGTATTCCACCATGTCCAGGCAAAAGATTACCCGTATCCTTTACGTTAAAATGTCTCTTAAAAATACTCACAAACAGATCGCCAAAAGTACAATATATGCAACATAATAGCATAAATAATAAATCTTCTATGATTATTGGCAAACTAAATACAAAAGTGAATAATAGAAAAAATATCAATATTGGAACCAATATAGATCCAAATAACCCTTCGATAGTTTTATTGGGACTAATTGTCTCGCACAATTTAGTTTTACCAAAAAACTTACCTACAAAATATCCTGATGTATCCGAAATCGTAATTAGTGATATAAGAAATAATAGGTATAAATTTATGTTTGAATTAACTGCAGAAAATAGAAGGTATGTATTACTATCGATAATTGATGTTGCAGATGTACTTCCCATTGATATTAATAGAAACCAAGCATTAATTATGATAAATAGACCAACTAAAGATGATTGATAATTGAGGGTCTTTTTATATATTTTTGAGCCAAAAAACATATCTATTGATATTAAAAACCAAATTGATAATGAAAAATAAGCTAATGTAACAATAATTTGATGATTATAAAAAGATAGCAATAAGATCATCAAAACAATCATCAATAGCAAATATAAAGAAATAGATACTTTAGTTACCTTCGAAACTTTTAACCACTCATAAAAGCTAAAAAGTGATATTATAGAAAATATAAAAGCTGCATAGTATAGCGGTAGATAAAATAAGATTACTAGCATTGAAAGGCTTAATATAGATCCTGTGATTATTCTAATCAGCATCTTCTTCTAATAAAGTATTATATTCATCTAATTTGCCGAACTTTCTTGTTGTATTAAAATAATGCTTAATAGCTAAATCTAGCTGTTTCTCATCAAAATCAGGCCACAAACAATCAGTGAAGTATAATTCAGTATAAGCATGCTGCCACAGCATAAAATTACTGAGACGTTGATATCCAGCTGTCCTGATTAATAAATCAGGGCTAGAACCTTTTAGGGACAAGAACTGTTCAAAATCATTTGATGTAATAGTTTTTCCATCTAATGATCGAGACTCATTCATTTTATTGATTGAATTTATAATATCCCACTTTCCACCATAATTAATCGCAAAGTTTAGTTTTAAATTATTATTATTTTTGGTCAATGTTTCTGCATTCTTAATATTTTTTAGTAGCTTCTCACTGAACTGAGACAGATCACCTATAAAATTAATTTGCACATTATTCTTAAGAAGATCATCTATATAAAAATTAATAGATTCTTCAAATAAAGATAAGAGAAATTTAACCTCATAATTAGGCCTTTTCCAATTTTCACTACTGAAAGCAAATAAGGTTAATTCTTGAATTTGTCTAACTGAACATGCAGACACAATTTTATTAATTGATTTAATACCAGCCCGATGACCATAAGCTCTCGGCATACCTTTGCTATTGGCCCATCTTCCATTGCCATCCATGATAATAGAAATATGAGATAATTTTTTTGATGACATTTTATACTTCGCTTATTTCAGCTATTTTTTTATCTATTGTTTCTTCTGACAACTTAATATATTTATCAGTTAATTCTTGAATTTCTATCATATAATCTCTTTCAAAGTCTTTAGATATTTGTTTATCTTTTTCAAGGTTGTTAATGCTTGTATTTATATTTCTTCTGATATTTCTAAGTGAAACTTTTGTATTCTCACCCTCTTTCTTCAAAACTTTTATTAGATCATTTCTTCTTTCTTGCGTCAGAGGTGGAATCTTAATATGGATATTTAAACCATTGATTGTAGGTGACAAACCAAGATCTGAGGTAGATATCGCCTTCTCAATTGACTGAATAGCAGTTTTATCCCAGACATTAAGGCATATGGTTGATGCATCAGTTACTGTGATATTTGCGAGCTGTTTGAGAGGTGTCTTAACATCAAAATAATCAGCCTCAATATGATCCAACATGCTTGGATTAGGTCTACCAGCTCTGATTTTTGAACAGGAACTATTCAATGACTCAATAGCTTTATTCATACTTTGATCTGCTTCTTTTTTTATATCTTCAAACATAATTATATTATTTTAGTACCTATCTTATCATCTAAAATGGCTTTTTTTAAGTTTCCATTTTTAAGTATATTAAATACTTTCAAAGGCATTTTGTTTTCTTGACACATTACAACTGCTGTTGCATCCATAACAGCTAAATTTTTAGATATAATATCCTGATATGATATTTTTTTATATAAACTAGCATCTTTATGCTTAATAGGATCTTTGTTGTATATGCCGTCAACTTTAGTACCCTTTAACATAATTTCAGCTCCTAGTTCAATAGCTCTGAGGCTGGCGGCTGAGTCTGTAGTAAAAAAAGGATTACCCGTGCCGCCTGCGAGAATAACAATTCTATTTTTCTCTAAATGACGCTCCGCTTTACGTTTAATATATTTTTCACAGACTGCATCGATAGTAATAGATGACATAACTCTACATTCTATATTTAATTTTTCTATGGAGCTTTGTAATGCTAGAGAATTAATGACTGTAGCAAGCATGCCCATATGATCCGCGGTAACGCGTTGAATACCAAGCTTTTCTAGATCTGAACCTCTAAAAAAGTTTCCACCACCTATAACAATTATCAATTGAACATTTTTTTTATGTAGTTGAATTAATTGATCAGCTAGATCAGTAATAAAAGAATCATCAATTCCATATTCTTTCATTCCAACTAGGGCTTCTCCGCTAAGCTTTAATAGTACTCTTTTATATTTAGCGGATGACATTCTTATTTGATTTGATTATAAACTTCTTCAGCAAAATCTTCTTTCTTTTTATCAATTCCTTCACCTAGCTGATATCGCTTGAAGTATATAATCTCGTTGTCCTTGAGAATTTTGTTTAGAGTTAGTCCGCTATCCTTAATGAATGGTTGATTAAGTAATGTATTGTCCGAGATAAATTTTTTAATTTTTCCCTCCATAATATTTCTTTTAATATCATCTTTTTTATCCAACTTATCCAATTCTATTTTATAAACCTCCTTTTCATTAGCTAAGACTTTTGGGTCAATTGAATTTTCATCTAGACCTAATGGATTTGAGGCAACAATTTGCATACAAATATCTTTTGATAACTGTTCGTTTGAATTTTTTAGAATAACAATTGCTCCTATTTTGTTATTATGGGTATAACCGACAACAGAGTTGGACTCTTTATTAAATGACTCATATCTTCTAATCTGTATATTTTCACCCAACTTAGTAACATAGTTTTTTCTTAATGTTTCTAATTCATTTTTAATTGATTCATTATCTGATGTTGTAAGTTGCTCATAGTTTATATATTCGCTATCTGATATTATCTCACATGTTTTTTTAACATAGTCAAGAAAGTCATCACTTTTTGCAACAAAATCTGTTTCAGAATTTATTTCAATTAACATAGCTATTTTATCTTTATCGTAGTAATAGACCACACCCTCAGCTGCTATACGAGAAGACTTTTTATCAGCTTTGATCCCTTCCTCTGATCGCATTAGTTTAACAGCTTCATCTATATCATTTGAAGCTCTTATAAGATACTTTTTACAGTCAAGTATTCCTGCACCTGTAATATCTCTCAATTTTTTGAGGAGTTCTAATTCTGATGACATTTAGTCCTCTTTTTTATTATCGATAGCTTTAGCATCGATTACTTGTTTTTTTTTGAGACTCTTGGTTTTAGTCTTTGACGAGTCTGCTTTAGATTTTTCTTCTTTTTTCGATGAACTAGTTGTCGTTTTAACAAATTTGCTTTTAGTGTTTATTATAATATCAGTAATTTCTTTCACAAATAACTCGATAGATGACATTGAGTCATCATTTCCAGGTATCATATAATCCACACCATCAAAAGAATTATTGCTGTCAACAACTGCAATAACAGGTATATTTAGCTTATTAGCCTCTTGGATTGCAATTTTTTCATACCTAGTATCGATTACAAACAATGCATCTGGAGTAGTCTCTAAATGCTTGATACCTGATAGATTTTTTTCGAGCTTTGATATTTGCTTTTTTATTACTAAGGTTTCTTTTTTAGTAAGTCCATCTATTAGTGCAGTATTAAGCTGAGAATTCAAATTATCAAGTTTCTGTATAGATTTTTTAACTGTATCAAAGTTTGTAAGCATACCCCCTAGCCATCTGATATTAACATAGGGCATTTTTGCTTGGGTAGCATATTTAGCGATTATGTCTCTAGCCGCACGTTTAGTGCCTACAAATAGTATTTTTGAATTATTTTTAGTTATTTTTTCAATGAAATTTTTAGCATTATTAAAGTGAACAATACTTTTTTCTAAATTGATAATATGTAGTTTTTTAAATGTCGTATAAATAAATGGACGCATTTTAGGATTCCAATATTTAGACTGATGCCCAAAATGAACACCTGCATTAATCATCTCTTTGATAGATAAATTTGACACAAATAAAAATACTCCTAATAAACAGTTAATTTCCAACAAAACTTACATTAAATATTGTTGATAGGGTTTTTTATCATATTTACATGGATTCAACAATAAAAATCTGATAATTTGACCTAAAAAGTGCTATTTGGGTAATTTTATGGTTGATATCAAATCAAGAACAGATGTTGAAAAAATGAGAGTTGCAGGAAAATTAGCCTCTGATGTCCTCGTGATGATTGGCTCATTTGTCAGACCAGGGGTCTCAACAGAAGAATTAGATAAAATATGCCATGATTATATAGTTAATAATCAGAAAGCGATACCAGCCCCTCTTAACTATAAGGGCTTTCCTAAGTCTATATGTACATCTGTAAATCATCAAGTTTGTCATGGTATTCCAGCTACTACAAAAATACTTAAAAATGGTGATATAATAAACATAGACATAACGGTTATTAAAGATGGTTTTCATGGTGACACTAGTAAAATGTTCTGTGTTGGAGAGCCTTCAATTTTAGCAAATCGCTTATGTAAAGTTACACAGGAGTGTATGTATAAAGCAATTTCAATTGTAAAACCTGGATTGCATGTAGGAGATATTGGTGCAGTTATTCAAGAACATGCACATGAAAATAATTTCAGTGTTGTTAGGGATTATTGTGGACATGGAATTGGAAAAAATTTTCATGAACCACCACAAATATTACATTATGGAACGAGAGAAACTGGAATAAGGCTAAAAGAAGGTATGACATTTACAATAGAACCTATGATTAATTCTGGTAAGTATAAAACAAAACTACTTAGTGATGGTTGGACAGTAGTGACTCAAGACCATTCATTATCGGCTCAATGGGAACATACAGTGCTTGTGACGAATGATGGATATGAGGTACTAACTATTAGAGATGAAGAGGAAGGCATATAGATATTATGGAAAATAAAAATGTGATTAATATATTGGAAAAACTTATTAGCTTCAAATCTGTAACACCATTTGATGATAATTGCCAAGAATATATTGCAGATTATTTACAAGAATTAGGATTTGAGATTGAATTTAAAAAATATGATGATGTAACTAACTTAATAGCAAGATATGGTTCAGAAAAACCGGTTCTTGCTTATGTTGGACATACAGATGTTGTACCAACAGGTGATGTAAAAAAATGGGATACCGATCCTTTTATACTTACAGATAAAGATTCAAAATTGTATGGCAGAGGGACATCTGATATGAAAGGAGGCATTGCTTGTATGATGCACTCAATTCGAGAATTCATATCTTATAATAAAAATACAGTTGGAAGTATCGTAGTCATTCTAACTAGTGACGAAGAAGGCTCTGCTGTCAATGGCATAAAACGATTAGTTGAGTCTGGTGATCTAACTTCATATGAAATAGATATGTGCATAGTTGGTGAGCCGTCATGTAAAAAAGTTATTGGTGATACAATTAAAAACGGTCGTAGAGGATCTTTGTCAGGAAAATTAAGAATTCAAGGTATTCAAGGTCATATAGCTTATCCGCAAAATGCTATGAACCCTATACATGCATTTTCGCCAGTTTTAAATAAGTTAGTTTCTGAAAAATATGATGAAGGTAATGAATATTTTCCTCCAACATCATTTCAAATATCAAATATTAATAGCGGTGTAGGTACAACGAATATTATACCTGGCGAACTAATTATGGATTTTAACTTTAGATATTCTACGGAGACCACTAAAGAAGAGTTACAAAATAAACTTGAAGATATTATGAATGAGAGTGGACTAGATTATTCAGTTAGCTGGTCTCATTCAGGTGATCCTTTTTTAACAGAAAGAAAAGATTTATTAAATGCATGCCTAACATCAGTGAAAAATGAGTTAAACATAAATGCAGAAATATCTACTGATGGAGGTACATCTGATGGGAGATTTATGGCAAAGATATGTGATCAAGTCATAGAATTTGGTCTAATAAATGAATCTATACATAAGATAAATGAACATACCACTAAATCTGATCTAGATGCTGTAACTAAAGTCTATAAATCCATGTTGAATAGATTATTATCTAGACAATAAATGAGGATTTTATTAATTTTTTAGTATAATCACTCTGTGGATTGGATATTAATTCATCAGTATTATTAGTTTCTACTATTTTTGAATCCTTAATAACATATATCCTATGCGATATGGAACTTATTACTTTTAAATCATGGCTAATAAAGCAATAACTAAGAGAATATTTCTCTTGCAAATCTACTATTAGTTTTAATATATTTTTTTGTACTATTACATCTAATGCGCTGGTAGGTTCATCAAAAATAATAAGCTTAGGTTTCATTGATAGTGCTCTGGCTATTGCGATCCTTTGTCTCTGTCCACCTGAAAACTGATGAGGATATCTTTTCAGCATTGATGGTTCCAAACCAACTTCATTTAAAAGTTCTGAGCATTTATTTAATAATTTTGTATGACTAATAGTGTTGTTAAAAGACATTATTCCCTCAGACAGGATTTCAAGGATAGTCATTCTTGGAGATAATGACGAATATGGATCTTGGAACACTATCTGATAATCACGCCTTGATTCTCTAAGCTCTTTCGCTGATAGAGATGATAATTTAAGGTCATCTAGATAAATATTACCGGTATAATTAAGCAATTGCATAATTGATAGCCCTAGAGTTGTTTTTCCAGATCCTGATTCGCCCACTAGGCCGATAGTTTCACCACTGTTAATGTAGAGATCGATATCTTTAAGTGCTGTAAAGTATTTTCGATTTTTTGAAAAGAAAGCAGTATTAACAGGAAATTTACAGCCAATTTTCTCTAAATTTACCAGTCTACTACTTGACTTACTTTGTGAAACAAGTTTTTTAGGACTACTACCAATTAGAGCTTTCGTATAATTATTTGTCGGTTGTTTAAAAATATCACTTGTCAGACCCTTTTCTAAAACCACCCCATTTTTAAGTATAAGTACTTTATCAGCATAATTTTTTATTAAATCTAAATCATGAGATATCAATAACATCGACATATTTTTCTCTTTTTTAATTTCATTCAATAATTCTAATATTTGTAATTGTAATGTTACATCTAATGCTGTTGTTGGTTCATCTGCTATCAATATATCTGGATTACATACCAAAGCTATAGCAATCATAACTCTTTGTCTTTGACCACCCGATAACATATGAGGGTAACTATTTAAAATCTTTTGAGTATCATCAAGCCCAGTCTTTATAAGAATCTCTCTAGCTATACTCTCCTCGTTTGCTGATTCACTTTTTAAATGTAGTCTGATCACTTCATTAAGTTGAGTTGAAATTTTCTGAACAGGATTAAGAGATAACATAGGCTCTTGAAATACTATTGAAATAGATTTTGTGCGAATCTTTTGTAGTTGTTCTTCAGATAATTGAAGTATGTTAACTTCATTATAAATAATTGAGCCTTTTGTAATTTTAAAAACAGATTTATCTAATAAACCGAGGATGGATAATCCAGTCAATGTTTTACCAGATCCTGATTCGCCCACTATTCCTAATGTGCTACCCTTTTCTACTGTAAAACTAATATTGTCTAGAAGCTTTTGATTAGAAGTTTTATTAACTATGGTTAAATTTTTTATTTCTAAGATACTCATGAAGACCTCGAATCTAATGATTCTCTAATACCCTCACCAATAAATATTAGCAGTAATAAAGTTCCAACCAATACTAAAAAGGTTGATAGAGATAACCACCATGCCTCAATATTTTCTTTTCCTTGCGCCAGTAGCTCACCTAAGCTCGGGGTATCAGGTGGGACACCAAGTCCTAAAAAATCCAGTGATGTTAAAATAAGTATGGCGCCACTTATTCTAAAAGGTAGAAATGTGATTACAGAAACCATACTATTTGGTAATATATGTTTAAGAATGATCTTGGAATTAGATAATCCTAAAGTTCTTGCTGCAATAACATATTCCATATTCCTACCTTTCAAAAATTCAGCACGTACATAATCTGATAGACTCATCCATCCAAAAAGAGATAAAAGTACTATCAAAAGAAAAATACTGGGCTCAAACAATGATGAAAATATTATTAATATATATAACTCAGGCATAGAACTCCAAATTTCTATAAATCTCTGCATATATAAATCAACTCGACCTGCAAAGTATCCCTGTATAGCTCCAAAAAAAATACCAATAATAATTCCAATTGCTGTAAGTGCAAAAGCAAATAGTACGGATAATCTAAAGCCATATATCAACCTTGCCAGAACATCTCGTCCTCTATCATCTGTACCAAGATAGTTGTGCATAGATGGTCTAGCAGGATTAGGTGTAGAATTACTTATATTTATCGAGTCATAAGAGTGGGGATTAATCGGAAATATTGCCCAGTTTGATTCCTCTTCTAATCTTTTAGTTATAAAATTATCTTTATAATCTGCTTCAGTATCAAAATAACCACCAAACTCTTTATCTGTATATGAAATAAGTATAGGAAAATAGATTTTATCATCCATCTTCAAAAGAATTGGTTTATCATTACTGATAATTTCAGCAAAAAGACTTAATACAAAAAGTACAATGAATATTATCAAGCTATATTTATTACGGGTATGCTTTAAAAACTTATCCCAAAAATTTGATGGAATATTCATGAGTTTTTACCACTATTAACAGAATCAAATTTTATTCTAGGATCAACAAATAAATAACATATATCGGTTATTAATTTGGCAAATAAACCAAGTAGTGTAAAAAGAAAAAGAGTTCCAAGAACAACTGGATAATCTCGATGAAGAATAGATTCATAAGATAATAGGCCTATCCCATCCAAAGAAAAAATAGTTTCTATTAGAATGCTGCCTGTGAAAAAAGATGCAATGAATTGTGCAGGGAATCCTGTTAATATCGGTATCAAAGCATTTTTAAAAATGTGTTTATATAATACTTCATTATTTGTAAGTCCTTTAGCTTTAGCGGTCATGACATATTGTTTGTTGATCTCCTCTATGAAACTATTTTTTGTTAACATAGTCATTATAGCAAAACTCCCAATAACGGATGATATAATAGGTAATGTCATATGCCATAGATAATCTAAAATTTTTCCTACTAGAGAAAGTTCATTCCAATTATCTGACACAATTCCACGAGTAGGAAATACATCATAAAAACTCCCGCCTCCTAATAAAACAATGAGACTTATACCTAAAACAAAACCAGGGATTGAGTACCCAACTAATATTAGAGTGCTAGAAACTATATCAAACTTTGACCCATGCGATATAGCTTTTTTTATGCCAAGCGGGATACAGATGGTATATATTATTATAAATGTCCATAGACCGAGACTTATTGATACAGGGAGCTTTGATACAATTAATTCAGAAACACTTTGATGATGAAAATAGCTATCACCAAGATCGAAAGATAGATAATTAATTACAAGATCAAGAAATCTCTCCATTGGTGGCTTATCAAATCCATAGAAAACCTTAAGATCATTTAAATGTTCTTGGCTTAAGCCGCTTGAACCTCTATAAATGTTGTTTGTGCCAGTAGAGGCTTCTCCAGAGACATTAATATCTGTTAACTGATTAGCGAGTTGCTCGACTGGTCCGCCCGGTACAAACTGTACAACAGCAAATGTTAAAAAAAGAACACCAAATAAAGTAGGTATCATTAAAAGTAATCTTTTTAAAATATAATAATACATTATTTAGACGCCCATGTTTTTAAAATATAATCAAGAGGCTCATAATACTTAGGA
>MDSV01173286.1_pt1 | contig 21116 bp, 19 predicted proteins | sample 810851 | NCBI WGS metagenome assembly MDSV01 (sample SAMN05326640, study PRJNA326480) | marine metagenome | isolation source: seawater | place: Atlantic Ocean: North East | collected 2012 | reverse complement strand
TGATGATTTCTCCAGTAATTGTGGGTAGAATATATGATATACATAAAAGTTATGTAGGAGTTCTATACTTCTTAGGATTAACTTGTGTTATAGCGTCAATAACAATTTTGTTTGCATCAAAGCCAAAACCACCAAATATAGGAACATATGAAAATGAAAAATAATTTATTCACATGCAAGATATGTAATTATAAAATCTACTCAAAATTTATTCCAGCAACTAAACCTAGTTGTCCTACATGTGGCGGAGATGTTGAACTAAATAAAAATGTTATTGAAAAAAAACTTGTTTCTTTGTGCCAAACTTGTCATGCAGAAAATCCTCTGTACGAATCTGACTTATGTGAAAAGAATAACTGTGGAAAAGTTTCAAGTTATTGGAGTGGGAAAAAAAATATTGCTCAAGACAATAAAAAACCATTCGAAAACAATAAAGTTTTATATAAATCTTCTAGAGGACCTGAGGGTGGTACTATCCCAAGATGGAAAAATTGATTAATTTAGATATGAAATTTTTCATAATGTAGAGATAACAAGTTTTCACCCCAGTCATTCTTAATATCACGAATTACTGTGTGAATGTGATTCGAATCATTTTGAGTATTGTCATACTCTATTATGAATTCAGGATGATAAATAGAATAATAGTGAGGTTTTTTTGGAGAAATAGATCCAGCCCAAGCAAATCTCGTCTGTTCTAAATTAGATAATTTTTCAATGTATTCATTAAATACAAGATTATTAAATCTACTAAAATAATGACTTATTAATGTTTTTAATAATAATTTTTGAGAATCAAATAACGAGCTATATTTAATTCCATCTTCGATGTGAAATTTCTTAACATGAATTACATTTTGAGTAATTATGTCTGCTGGGGCATTTTCGTGTAATATTGCTTTTGTAGACTGATGAAAATTCATAGATTTTATAAAACTTCTAGCTAGATTTTCTTCTTTCAGAAGAGTCTTTTCACCTTTTCTTTTACCATGTAAGATTTCCGCAGGATTTGCACCAAAAAAACTAGGAAGAAAAGATATGAATTTTGATGAAAAGTTAACAGTAATTAGAATATGGTGACCATTTACTCTTATACCCCATGGAGTGTCATCATTATTAGGGTCACCAAATATAGCAAAATAATATATACCGCTATCTCTAATCCAATGATTTTTTTCACCCTGAAGTTTTTCCCATTCATAAAGTATTTTCTCTAATTCTATTATCTCCTTAAACGTTTGATGACCCATCTCACTAAGCAATAATTTAATTATATTAAAAGCCATATTTTGTTGATCTTCGTTCATCTCTGATATAGTTAGTCCATACTTCTTAATTGGTGTGTAATGCCAATTAAATCTTTCTTTATCAGAAAAAGAAAAAAATAATTTTTCTTTTTGAGAAGAGGTTAGAATATCAATAAAGCTTAGAGCCCTAGCGCATAGCTCTTTAGTAAATTTTTTTGAAATATCTATTTTCATAATGTAAAAATTGATTGATTTATTCTTTCCAACTTATAACATTAATGAATATTATAAAATAAGTTAAAGGGCTAAATATGAGTAAATATTATGACAACTCAATAATTCCTGATTTCCTAAAGAGAAAGTTTAATGTTTATGACAGGATAAATAAATTAGGTATTGACTTAGGTACATTTAGTGAAAATGTAAAAACTTTAAAAGATTCTGAAATCTGTACAGAAATTTTTCATGAATCAGGATTAGTTTATCTTTCAGGTCATGGATACGGACCGGGTCAGATGTATGATGATAAATCAAGGATAACTGAAGGTCAAAAAGCCGCAGAATGGATAGCTAATTCTATGATAAGGCGATTGCATTGGGCAATTACATGCGGGGGTGAAGGTGGAGACCTAAATGATGTTTTATACACAGTAAAAGCAATTGGCATGGTGGTTTCTACAGATGTTGCTTTTGATGGAGCACCATCGGTGATGAATGGTTTTTCTAGAAGATGGCAATCCGTTTTTGGTGGAGGTAAGGGCGAATTCTCTAAAAATGGACTTGATACAAGTTTCTCTGGAGTTCATGCTAGGAGTGCAATCGGAGGGTTTACTGGAAGATTTTCTATAGAACCAGAAATTATAGTTGCAATACCTCCTGATTTGTCGGAAGAGATTATAAAAAATAGAGGCTGGATACTTCCTTTATCTCCTGAAGCATATGAGAAGATAGCTAAAAAGTGAAAATACTTATCTCAGGAAGCAGCGGCCTAATAGGCAAATCCATAATTGATTTTTTAGGTTCAAAAAAGCATGAAATATTTATTCTCACGAGAAATAATAAAGAAAAAAGCGAAAATTCAATATTTTGGGATCCTTACAAAAATATAATTGATTTAAGTAAAATTGAAAATTTTGATGTTTTTATAAATCTAAATGGAAGTTCTATTGCAAAAATCATGATGTTGGGAAGAATAAAATTTGGATCAAAAAAATCTATCTATAACAGTAGAATAATCTCAACAAAATTCCTTAGAAACTGTATAGAAAAATTATCTAATCCACCAAAATTATATATAACAGCATCAGCATGCGGATATTATGGTAATAGAGGAAATTCAGTTGTTGAGGAAAATTCGAAACCTGGCTTAGGCTTTCTTTCTGATACTGCTAAAATATGGGAAAATATTGCAATACCTGATAAAAAAAATGTAAGAGTTGTAAACTTACGATTAGGTTTAGTTATTACTAAAAATGGCGGAATAATAAAATCATCTAAACTTATATATAAATCTTATCTAGGTGGCAAGTATGGAAATGGTAATCAATGGTGGCCATGGATATCTATGAAAGATACAATTAGAGCAGTAGAACATATAATCAATAATAAAAGTATAAATGGACCAGTAAATTTAGTATCTCCCAAATTGATAAGAAATAAAGATTTTGTAAATGAATTATCTCTTTACTTTAAAAAACCTGCTTTAATGCATTTACCAAGTTATATTATAAAAATCTTTTTTGGAGAAATAGCCGATGAAGCATTACTAAGCAGCCAGAAAGTTCTACCAAAAAAGCTATCTGAAAGTAACTTTTCATGGAGCCATCCCTATTTAGAACAAGCTTTAGGAGATAATTAGGAATTTTCTTTAATCATTTTTCTCAAAACAAAAGGAAGAAGACCGCCATTTTTATAGTATTCATTTTCAATAGCTGTATCAATTCTTACAAGCACATTAAATTTTTTTGTTTTTCCAGAAACTGTTTTAGCATGAATTTCAATAATTGATCTTGGTTCTACCTCATTTGCAACATTTGGTATATCGTAAAACTCGCTACCATCGAGTTCTAAGGATTCCATTGATTGATTATCCATAAATTGAAGTGGTAAAACACCCATCCCAACAAGATTTGATCTATGAATACGTTCATAGCTTTCTGCTATAACTGCTCTTACTCCAAGTAACATGGGGCCCTTTGCAGCCCAATCTCTTGAGCTTCCAGTACCATATTCTTTTCCAGCAAAAACAATTAGTGGAGTATTTTCTAAACGATATTTTTCTGATGCATCAAAAATTCTCATTTTTTCATCTGATGGGAAATGTATAGTCCAGTCGCCTTCCATATCAGGGCATAGATTATTTCTTAGCCTAATATTTCCGAAAGTTCCTCTAACCATTACATCATGGTTTCCTCGTCTTGATCCAAACGAATTATAATCTTTTCGAGCAACATCATTACCGAGAAGAAATTGTCCGGCAGGAGCAGACGGAGGTATAGATCCTGCAGGAGAAATATGATCTGTAGTAACAGAATCAGCAAGACTAACAAGAACCCTAGCACTTAATATTTCATCTTTGGTTTGAGTTACTTGAGAAAAATTATCAAAATAAGGAGGTTTTTGAATGTAAGTCGAGCTTGAATCCCAATTAAAATTTAAACCTAAAGATGTTTCTAATTTTTTCCATGCCTCAGGACCTTCAATAACTGACGAATACTGTTCATTAAATATTTCAGGTTTAATTGATTTAGCTATTACATCTGAAATCTCATTTTGAGATGGCCAAATATCCTTAAGAAAAATTAAATCTCCATTATCATTAGAACCAATTGGTTCATTTACTAAATCTATATCTACAGTACCAGCTATAGCAAATGCTACCACCAAAATTGGAGAGGCTAAATAATTTGCTTTCACTTGTGGATGAACTCTGCCTTCAAAATTTCTATTACCACTTAATACAGCAGCAACTGTAAGATCATTCTCTGAAACTGTATCAGCAACTGCCTGAGGTAATGGGCCAGAGTTACCAATACATGTTGTACAACCATATCCAACAGTATTAAACCCCATAAAATCTAAATCTTTGCTTAGATTAGCTTGATTTAAGTATTCAGTAACAACTGTTGACCCCGGAGCTAAACTAGACTTAACCCAAGGCTTTCTATTTAAGCCTTTTTCTCTAGCCTTTCTAGCCAAAAGACCTGCACCAACCATAACGTACGGATTCGAAGTATTTGTACAACTAGTAATAGCAGCTATTACAACAGAAGAATTAGAAATTTCTTCTATATTCTTTTCTATATCTATTTCATATTTTTTATCTGTAGAGACATCAAATGATTTAGAAAAGTTTTCACCAATATCCTTTAAGGAAATTTTATCTTGCGGTCTTTTTGGCCCGGCTAAAGATGGAGTCACATCAGACATATCAAAATCTATCGATTGTGAGTATGATGGTTCTGAATTTTTATCATAGAACATAGCATTAGTTTTTGAAAAACTTTCTACCCTATTTATTAAATTTTTATCCCTACCCGTATCTTGCAAATACTTTATTGTTTGATCATCAATTGGGAAAAATCCACATGTAGCACCATACTCAGGAGCCATATTAGCTATAGTCGCACGATCAGCTAAAGGCAATTTATGTAAACTAGGTCCATAAAATTCAACAAACTTTTCTACTACACCTACTGATCTTAGTTTTTCCACTATAGATAAAACTAAATCAGTGGCTGTTGAACCCTCTGGAAGTTCTCCTACAAGTCTAACTCCAACAACTTCAGGTAAAACCATATAATAAGGTTGACCTAACATAACAGCTTCAGCTTCAATACCTCCAACTCCCCATCCAAGTACACCAAGCCCATTAATCATAGTTGTGTGAGAATCAGTACCAACACATGAGTCAAGCATTAAAGAATTTTTATCCGATTCATTATCAAGAAGTATAACCTCTGCTAAATATTCTAAATTTACTTGATGAACAATTCCTGTACTAGGAGGAATAATTCTTAAGTTATTAAAAGCACTTTGAGCCCATTTTAATAATTTATATCTTTCTGTATTTCTTTCAAACTCTCTATCAACATTTAATTTCAGTGAGTCTACATTAGAAAAATTATCCACTTGAACAGAATGATCAATAACCATATCTGATCTTACAATTGGATTAATAATTGAAGGATCTCCACCGATTTCTTTAACTGCATCACGCATTGCAGCAATATCTACTACTACAGGCACACCAGTAAAATCTTGTAATAGTACTCTCCCTGGCATAAATGGAAATTCACTACTTGGCTTAGAATTTGGACGCCAAGAGCTTACTAGTTCAACATGATCTTTAGTAGCTATGCCTCTAGTATGACTTCTCAATACATTTTCTAATAAAACTCTAATTGAGTATGGAGTTTTATTTATCTCAACTAAATTTAGCTTTTCTAATGAGTGTATTGACTCATAAAAATATTCTTTTTCATTTGATATTATTTTATTTGTGGAATTAAACATAAGTATTTTTTCTTGCAAAAAGTTTCTAATCAGATAGTATATTCTATATCATTTTTCAAAAAAAAAATGAAAAATAAATCAAAAATCTTATGCTTAATTATAATCCAGCATCCGTTATAGCTAATAAAACACCGTTTTTTTATGGTTGGGTAATCGTATTTACATCAAGTCTTTCAATGTTTGTAAGAAATGCGGCAGCAACATTAACAATTGCGGTTTTTGTATATCCTATGAGTGAAGATTTAGGCTGGAGTAGGACTCTAATTGTAGGTGCAGCTGCTGCATCTGGAGTAGCATCTATGTTTATATCTCCATTAGCTGGTTGGATTTTACAAAAATTTGGTAGTAAATTTCTAATTTCTATCTCACTCTTTTTACTTGGTTTAGTTATTTTATCAATCAGGTGGACAACTAATCCTATAACCTTTTATCTATTATTTGGAACAGGAAGGTTAATTTTTCAAGCACCACTTCAAATAGGTCCGACTACAGTTGTAGCACAATGGTTTATTAAATTGAGAGGTAGGGCATCTTCTATTCTTGGAGTTTCTCATTCATTAGGAATGGGTTTATTTCCATTATTTGCACAACTATTTATAAATGCTAATAATGGTGATTGGCGAATGGCATGGTTTTGGATAGGTATATCAGTTTGGATTGTAGCACTTCCTCTAACTTTGCTATTACTTATAAATAAACCTGAGGATATAAAAGAATTGCCGGATGGTATTAATAAAACATCAAAAATAAATAGTAAAACAAATACTGAAGAACAATGGAATTTACAAGATGCTGTAAGAACACCCACACTTTGGCTTCTAGCTTTAGCTGGAGGTTTAGTATTCTTTATCCATACTGGAGTTAATATTCATCAAGCAGCCTTTCTTCGAGACTCAGGTATAAGTGCATCTGCTGCAGCTTCGGCATTAGCTATCATGGCTGGAGGTAGTGCCATAGGAAGTATAATTTGGGGCAATTTACTAGATAAATTTTCTGTAAAATTAGTATATTCTCTAGCTGCAGGATGGCTTGGAATTACAGCTTTGCTATTCCTTCAAGTAAGCTCTACTACCTCAGCATTTATAGTTGCAATAATTTTTGGGATTGGTTTAGGAGGTTTGCTTGTGATACCACCGGTAGCAATGGCTCATTATTTTGGTAGACAATCCTTGGGTGCAATCAGAGGTATAACAGAACCTTTTGTAAGTGGCGGACAAGCTATTGGCGCAGTTGCAGCAGGGGTTATTTTTGATATTTCAGGATCATATGATGGGACTTTTCCTGTTTTTACAGTTGCAGCAATAATTGCAATTATACTAATCATTTCAACTAGAAAACCTAAAAAAAATACTAGATAGCGGCACCACCATCAACCGTGATCATTGATCCAGTTATCATTGATGCATCGTCTGATGCTACAAAAAGAAAAGTTTTAGCTATATCTTCAGCTGTTTGCAGTCTTCCTAGAGGAGTATCCTTCAATCTTTTATTATAATTTTCTGGATTTTCAATACTAGTTTCCCAACCATTCGGACTATAATTATTATCATCTCTAATAAAAGGAGTATCTACATGGCCAGGGGAAATTAGTACACAGCGAATATCATACTTTGCAAAAGAACTTGCCGCTGATCTTGTCAATCCCATCATACCCATCTTTTGTGAAGCATAACCTGGACTTCCACCTTGCGGGCGAATGGATGCTAAAGAACCTAAGTTCAAAATTACACCATTATTATTTTTTTTCATAAATGGGATAGTGTGTTTAATACCCAAAAAAGATCCAATAAGTCCAACATCTATTATTTCTCTAAATTGGCTCTCAGATTGATCTTCGAAATCAACTCTGAAATTTGCTCCAGCATTATTACATAAAATATTTATAGTTCCAAATTTATCGATTACTTTCTTTATGCAGTTTTTCCAAGAATTAGAATCCTTAACATTTAATTCTATTGGAATAGCTTCTCCTTTATCATTGATAATTTGATCAGAGACTTTTTTTGCACTTATATAATTTATATCTGCAACTACAACTTTTGCTCCCTCTGCAGAAAAAAGCCTAGCTTGTGCTCCTCCTATTGCTCCTCCCGCTGCTGTTATCAATGCCACTTTATTAATAAGTTTCATATTTACCCTCTTTTTTTACCGCTTCAATCATTGCTTGAATATAACCATTAGCAAATGCTCTACCTCTATGACCCCAATCTGTATCTTGGAAGGTTGAAGGAACATGATCATCAATAAAAAAACTATCATAATCATTTTGATAATAAGTTTTCATAGCTCGATACATGTCTACATGACCAGTATTTATAAATTCCTCATGAAAATCCTCAGGATTAGGAGTAGAAACATTTCTAAAATGAACATAAAAAATTTTCTTTCTTATAAGCATTTCCTCAATAAATTTATAAATATTTTCACCCTTTGAATCAAACATTTCTGCAATAGTGCCCTGACAAAATTCAATACCACAATAATCAGATGGGTAAATATCTAGATATCTTCTATAATTATTGTAACTTCTAAAAATATTAGGTATACCACCTAGTTTTTCGACAGGAGGATCACATGGATGAATCCCTAATTTTATTTTTTCTTCTTCAGCAACAGGCATAATAATTTTTAGCCAATATTCTAAATTTTCCCAAATTTCTTCCTCTTCATACTCTCTATCGTGAGTATTTGGAAAATTTTTTGCTTGTTCATAGTTAAATGCAGTTGCACTAGCACCTCCTCTAATTATCTTAGGTTGTGTTCGCCATACATGAGAAGGCATCCAATTATATCCTAATATTTTTATCCCAGCTCTAGCGATATTTTTCACAGTAATAATCATATTTTCTATTTGCTGATCTCTTCTAGTACCATTAAGCATAATGTGGTCATAGAAGTTTGTTGGGACGTTTTCAAGTGCAGATAAAGATAATCCGTGGCTTTCAATTTTCAGTCTAAGCTTAACTAAATCTCTTAATTCCCAAATACCATTATTTGTAGGTAAACTAGGTGTATTTAATAAAATATCAGTTGCACCAAATTGTTTTGCAAAAATTAAAAATTCATCATTAGGTTCATTAAACTGGCCAAATCCTGTTCTCATATAATTCTCCATCAATTTAAAAAAACAAAATAATTTATAATATTATAAACTAATATTTTTATAAGAATAAATAATGATTATAGATACTCATGCACATATTCATCAACATGATGAACATGAAATACCAGAAATTATTTCTCGGGCATTAGAGTGCGATGTTTCAAAAATAATTACCGCTGGGGTAAATATAACTGATTCAAAATTATCTTTAAAAATCGCTAATAAATATGAAAACGTATATTCAGGTGTAGGTATTCATCCAGAGGAAATTAAATCACCTATAAGCAAAAATGATATAAAGGCCCTTAAATCATTGTCGAAAGAAAATAAGGTAAAAGTTATAAGTGAAATTGGCCTTGATAATCAAAAAACTTCTCCTGATATAAAAATTCAAGAAGAAGGTTTTTATGAACAGATCAAACTTGCAAAAGAAGAAAAGTTACCGATAATTTTCCATATTAGAGAAGAGAATAATGATTTTGAAGAATCTTTTGCTAAAGATATAGCAATCAATATTTTTTCAGAGCTCTCAATTGGTGATATTGGTGGAGCCGCCCATTATTTTGCAGGTAAATGGGATTATGCAAAAAAGTTATTGGATTTGGGTCTTTTAATATCTTTTGCAAAACCAATAATCTATAACAAATCCCTCCATGAAACTGTTAGTAAAATTCCAAGCGAGAAAATTATTGTGGAAACTGATTCATACCCACAATATTACAAAACTGATAGATCAAAATGGACTGAACCTAAAGATATTTCAAATATAGTTAATAAAATTTCCGAGATAAAACAAATTAATAGAGAATTGATTGAAGAAAAAATACATAATAATTCAATCAAACTACTTAATTTTTAATTATTTCATTTTACTTAGTAACTGATCAACTAATTTATAGATTTCAGAATATAATTCTTCTATTTGATTTTCAGTCATATCGTATGGGTCATCTAATCCCCAATCAATAATTTTCTTGCCATATATTGAAGGACAGCTCTTCGAATCAATCCCACAACCCATAGTTATAACATTATCTGCTCTTATAATAAGCTCATCCGTAAGTTTTCTTGGCTTAACAAATAAGAAGTCATATCCCTTTTTATTCATTATATTTACAACTCTTTTATTAACTTTTTCAGAAGGTTCTGTACCCGCACTATATGCATAGAAGGGTTTATTATATTCTTTTGCTAAAAAGTTGAATATGTATTCTGCCATTTTACTTCTACCTGAGTTATGAACGCATACAAATAAAACATCTATTTTCATAATATATATAAATTACTATTGTAGATTTTGAAGGTGGAAAATACCACCTTCAAAAATATTTTTGTTGCTTTATGAGAGTTATTGGGAGGCAACTCAATAATGCTTAAGGTTTAACTCGTGTTTTTTCCTTGCAACATTAATATTATAGTTTGAAATTAATTAATTTTTATTATGTAAGAGTTAAATTATAGTTAAGAGGAAATTAAATCTTAAATCTAGATTTAATTTCTTTAGAAATTTCTTTATTTATTTTTTTTGAAATATCTCTAGTAAAACCTTTTGTTGATGCTTTAGGTTTTATATTTTTTTTCTTTTTTATTTTTTTATTCCTAGTACTTAATTTTATAATTTCGTTTTCAATAAAATTAAAATCATTTTGAGATATTATATGTAACATATCAAAAAAAGCCAATTGCCATTTGTTAGCAGGCCATTTTCTTAAATACTCTAATGAGGGAGATACGTAAGTTGCATCTACCGATGAATCATACTCAAGATGGAAATCTTTTTTCGTAGAAACCCTGTAAGGAAAAACTTCTTTTGTATCATGATGACTCCATATAGGATTATATTCCTCAAACATTTTTGAGGTAATTGTTGAAGTAGCACTAAAAACTCTTTTGTCATTAATGTAATACAACAATCTATCATCAGGCTCCATTACATCTACTTTTTTTCGAGATTTTTTATCAAATCCTTGGAAATTAATACCAGGTGCAAAACTCTTTTCAGTATTTTCAGAAGATATAGATATTAGCCAAAAAGTTTTACTCATAAAGTTTCAATCTGTGAACTATTGTTCGGATCTTTGCTGATACTTATTTCTTATCTTTACAGCTATGGAATTCATAATTAAAAGTATAACCAGCAATACAATTATACCAGCAGCAGCTATACTTCTAAAATCTTCTTGAGGTTGGCTCACCCAGGTGTATATCTGTAAAGGAAGGACTGTAAATTTTGAGTTAGGAGTTGTTGGAACGAATGTGACCCAGACAAGAGAAGATATCATTAAAATTGGTGCTGCTTCTCCAATTGCCCTAGAAAGAGCAAGAATAATCCCACTCATCATACCAGGGATAGCCTGAGGTAAAACAACATTCTTTACAACTTGCCATCTTGTAGCTCCCATCGCATAACCAGCATCTTTGAAACTTGATGGAACAGCTTTTATTGCTTCCTGAGATGCAATGATTACTATAGGTAGGATAAGTAAGGTTAAGGTTAATGCACCAGAAATCAAATTTCTCGAGCCATCAAAAAGGAATTGAACAAATACAGCTAAACCTAAAAGACCGTATATTACACTAGGAACCCCAGCTAAATTTGAAATATTTAATTCAACTAGCCTAATAAATCTTCCTTTTTTTGCAAATTCCTCTAAATAAATTGCTGTAGCAATACCCACAGGGACAGTAAATATGGCTGTTAATAATACAACCCAAACCGTACCCGCCAATGGAGCCAAGATTCCAGAATTTAGTGGTTTTCTAGATGCATACTTAGTAAGAAAGTCCCAATTCAAAAATGGCAATCCATCAATTAAAACATCTATTAACAAAACAGATAAAGCTAAAATTCCTATTACAACTGATGATAAAAAAACATATAAGAAAAAAGTTTCTTTTATTTGTCTGATCTTTTTGGATTTAGCTTTTCTTGAAGTTATCATTTATTCATATACCTGCCTAAATTTAGATATTATAACTCTACCTATGACATTCATAATAAAAGTAAGAACAAAGAGTAACAAACCAACAGCAAAGATTGTTCCATATTCCACAGAACCATGAGGAGTTTCACCCTGACTGACTGCAACAATATAACCTGTCATAGCTTGAATGCTTTCTAAAGGATTAAGCGTAAGATTAGGCGTTGAACCTGCTGCAATTTTTACAATCATTGTTTCACCTATTGCCCTTGATAAGGCTAAAACAAATGAGGCAACGATTCCTGAAAGAGCTGCCGGGAAAACAATCTTTGTAGAAACTTCAAATTTGGTAGCTCCCAAAGCATAAGCTCCATCTCTTAATGATTTAGGTACAGCAACCATTGCATCTTCACTCAAGGTGGAAACCATTGGCATAATCATTAATCCCATAACAAGACCTGCTGATAGCGCATTAAAGATAATCACATTATCTTGACCAAAAACAACTTTAAGTATCGGAGTAATAAAAGTTAGTGCAAAATAACCATAAACAACAGTTGGAATACCTGCCAAAACTTCAAGAACTGGTTTGAGTATTTTTCTTAGTCTTTCAGGAGCATATTCTGAAAGAAATATAGCTGCTCCTATACCCAATGTTAAAGCTACTACTGCAGCTATAAACGCAACGAGAAATGTTCCACCAATTAGAGGGAGAACACCAAAATGTGCAGGCCTGAACAAAGGAGTCCACTTAGTTCCAGTTAAAAATTCCCAAGGAGAAATATTTTCAAAAAATATTAAACTTTGGCTGAATAATACAATTATTATGCCTAACGTAGTGGTAACTGAAATAATAGCAGTTAATTTGAGAATATTAGCAACAATTTTTTCTTCTAGATGTTGCCTTTTTTTATTTTGAGCTGCTATTTTTTGAATTTCTTTATTCATATTATTACTTTATATATATTACTTGAGCCTCAAGTAATTTTTAATATACTTGACGCTCAATTTTTCAATAAATTATTTTTTAATTTATTAAATTATTTATTTTGAAGGATGCACATAGTTCACAGGGTTACTAATCATAGCCTTTTGTGCTGAATATTCTGCATCTGATAATGCAACATATCCGACTTCATTTGCTAACTCTCCGCCATGATCCATGTAGAATTCAAGGAAAGCTTTTACCTCTGGTTTCTGTAAAGAAGAAATCTTCACATATATTAGCAACTTTCTAGATAATGGTGAGTATGTACCATCCTCAATTGTAGTTTGTGATGGTTCAACACATCCGCTACCTGAATCAACAGCAACTACTTTCAATGTTTCTTTATTCTCTATGTAGTATGCATAACCAAAGTAACCAAGAGCGCCAGCATCACCTGAAACACCCTGTACAAGAGTATTATCATCCTCTGAGGCTGTGTAATCTGCTCTACTTCTTTTCTCTTCACCGTTTATCTCATCTGTAAAGTAGTCAAATGTTCCTGAATCGGTTCCTGGTCCATATAATCTCAATGGTTTGTCAGGGAATCCTTCTCTTACTTGACTCCAATTATCTAATGTTGAACCTTCGTCCCAAATAGACTTTAGTTCTTCTGTTGTCAAACAATCAACAAAGTCGTTAGATTTACTAACTACCACAGAAAGTCCGTCCCATGCAACATTAAATTCCATCAGCTTAATTCCATTAGAATTAGCTTTTTCTACTTCTGCTAACTTAATGAATCGAGATGCATTTGATATGTCAGTTTCACCAACAACAAATCTTTTGAATCCACCACCAGAACCAGACATTCCAATTGGAATCTGCACTTCTGGATTTGAGACTCTAAATTCTTCTGCCACAGCAACTGTTACTGGAAAAACTGTTGAAGAACCGTCTATTTCAATAGTTCCTGATAGTTTTTCATCAGAAGGGGCTGCAGGAGCTGCAGTAACTGCAGGAGCTGCTACAGAATCATCATCGCCACTTCCACAAGCAGCAAATAGTCCAATACTTAGAATAGCAAAACTAAGAATCAGCCATTTAATTTGATTATTCATATAATCATTAATTTTAAGAAACATATTGTTCTTAACTCCTTATTTCGGTTATAAAACCTTAAATTTTTCGTGTACCACAAATTTATGTAGTATGTTACAAAATAGCAACTATTATAAGATTCAGATTAAAGAATTAAGAGAATGTTAAATCAAGAATTTACAATGTTAAATCAACGTTAAATTCAACGCATACTTAAAATGTCATTTTGGAATACTAAAGGTAAATTTACTTCCCTTAGCAATCTCACTCTCAACAAAAATATCACCTTCGTGGGCTTCAATTATATGCTTTGAAATTGCTAAACCTAGGCCAGATCCAGCTTTTGATCTTGAAGAATCTGACTTAAAAAATCTCTCGAATATGAAAGGTAAATGTTCTTCTATAATACCTTCTCCATCATCAGAGACTGAAAATAAAATACTGGTTTTTGACAAAGATGTAGAAATATTGATATTTCCATCCTTTGAAGTCCACTTAATTGCATTACTAAGTAAGTTACCAAAAACTTGTTCTATCTTACTTATATCAACTTTGATAGTTATATCTTGTTCTAATTTTTTTATTTTGAGATTTATCCCTAAATCTTCACATTGAAAAATGAATCTATTATAAGTATCTTCTATCATTTTATTGACAGAGGTATCCTTTTTTACAAAATTTTCTTCACCTAAATCCATTTGAGTCAAGCTCATCATTTCATCTATTAATTTATTCATTCTATCTACATCTTCTAATATCAATAAAGTAAATTTTTCTGTAGTGGATTGGTCCTTAGAAATTTCTAAAGTTTCTGCGGATGCTTTAATACCCGCAAGAGGAGTTCGAAGCTCATGAGAAACATTTGAAAAAAACTCTTTTCTTGAATTATCAGCTTTTCTAATTTCAGTAAGATTAGTAAATATAACAAGTATCTGATTGAATGGTTCTTGGTCAGACAAAAAAAATGGTGCAGCATATACCAAGATACTTTTCTCATCTGAAAAAAGATTTAATTCTATAGATTTATTTTCTTTAGTGGAAAAAACGTCATCAATCATTGATAAAAATTCATCATTTCTTACAAAATCATTGATGTTCATACCAACATAAGGATCAATATTCGTACCTAATAGCTTTACTAATGCTGGATTGAAATTTTCAAGTTCTTTATTAGAATTAATTATTAATATTCCTTCATTTATAGAGTTAATTATTGCATCAGATGTAATTTTATTTTCTAAAGTTTGAACAATTTCCTGACTTAATGAATCTAAAACTCTATTAATTATTTTCGAATAATTTTCTAAACGAGTATTTTTAAAATTACTTAATCTGCCTATACTATTTTCTGAAGGGAGAGAAATCAATTCTCTATAAAAGTTTCTAAAATGTATTGAGTTTATTAGGCCAAAAGATAAATTAATTATTACCGAAGCAATTATAAATAAAAATCCAGCTGTCAAAGAAAAAAAAGAAATTATTATCCCAATAAAAAGTGAAATAATTACAAAGTAAGAATTATTAAAAATTATAGATAATATGTATATTAATTTGTTTCTAAGCAAATCACACCTAATAATTTAAAAACTAAAACTATACAATAACCCTATACCCTACAGCCCGTACAGTGCCAATAATGGCTTTTTGCGATGAGTTTTCAATTTTTGAGCGCAACCAACGTATATGAACATCAACCGTTCTTGTATCACCTATATAATCAAATCCCCACACATCTTTTAATAATTGCTCACGAGTAAATACTCTACCAGGAGATGATGATAAATAAGCAAATAAATCAAACTCTCTTGCTCGTAAATCTATATTATTTCCATCAACTATGACTTCTCTTTTTAATTTATCAATAATTACTCTGTCTGCTAGCTTAATTATTTCTTCAGACTTTGAATTTTTCACATCTACATTCATCTTCATTCTTCTGAGTTGTGATGAAATTCTTGCCATAAGTTCTCTCATACTGAAAGGCTTAGTAATATAATCATCTGCACCAGATTCAATACCGTAAACTTTGTCAAATTCTGAATCTTTTGCTGTAAGCATTATTATAGGTAAAATAGAACCATCTCTTCTAAGAGTTTTACATATTTCAAGCCCATTTAATTTTGGAAGCATTAAATCTAATAAAATAAGATCTATAGGCTTTGATTTTGCCATGTTCAAACCTTCAGCACCATCTTCTGTACTATATACGTTATATCCTTGGCTTATTAAGTTATAACGAATAGCTTCACGTAATGTTCTATCATCCTCAACTAAAAGCACATTAAATTGGTTTTCATTAAATTTTTTTTTGTTATCATTCATCCTAATAAATATACTATTTAATAGTTAAGAAAGAATTAAATAATATTTAGTTAGATCCGAATTTACTATCTACATAATCATCAACTAGACTAATAAAATCTTTTGCAATTGATGAGCCTGATAAAAATTTCGCCCTTTGACCATCTATAAATACAGGTGCCTTAGGATCTTCTCCTGACCCAGGAAGTGAGATTCCAATATTTGCTGCTTTAGACTCCCCAGGTCCATTAACAACACATCCCATAACCGCAACTTCTAAAGTGTTTGAGTTAGGGTACCTAGACTTCCACTCTGGTAAACGAATATCAATATGAGATTGGATTTCCTGAGCTAACTCTCTAAAAAATGTTGATGTAGTCCTACCGCATCCTGGGCATGCTGTAACTGCAGGCCTAAAACGACGAATACCTAGAGACTGAAGAATATCTTGGCATAAACGAACTTCCTTTGCCCTATCACCACCAATCTCTGGTGTTAATGAAGCTCTTATGGTATCACCTATGCCTGACTCCAATAAAATACTTAGAGCAGCGGTTGTGGAAACTACTCCTTTTTGTCCCATACCTGCCTCAGTTAGACCTAGGTGTAAGGGAAATGAGGACTTTTCTGAAAGCTCTCTGTATACAGCAACCATCTGATTCAATCTAGAAACTTTACATGAAATAATAATATTATTTTCATTAAGCCCCATATCAATTGCAGCTTCAGCGCTAGACAGAGCACTTTCAACCAAAGCTTGATTTTCAACGAGTTCAGAACTCAAAGGATTTTTCAAACTAGAATTTTTATCCATTTTTAAAGCTAAAACTTCTGGGTCTAAACTTCCTGCATTAACCCCTATTCTTACAGGTTTATTGTATTCTTTTGCTATGTTTATAAATTGTGAAAAGTTTTCGTCTCTTCTATTTCCTCTTCCTACGTTTCCGGGATTTATTCTGAATTTAGATAAACTTTGAGCTAAATCTTTATAATTAGTCAATAATCTATGCCCAATAAAATGAAAATCTCCAACTATTGGCACATCTATTCCTAAATCTTTTAACCGTAAAATAATTTCTTTTACAGATTTAGCTGAACTATCATTATTTACTGTTACACGCACTATTTCACTGCCAGCCTCAGCTAGCAACTTTACCTGTTTAACTGTTGATTCAATATTTGCAGTATCTGTATCAGTCATTGATTGAACAACTACAGGATTATTCGCGCCAATCTTAACATTTCCTACATTTACTTGATTTGTTATTTTTCTTTTCTTAAGCAAATTTAATTCCCAACAAAAAATTAGACCATAAAATATATAAAACTGAACAGTACATATATACCAACTAATACTATCAAAAAATTCTTAATTTTTAGGTTTATTTTTTTATAGTTATAAAAAATTATAGGAATCCAAACTAATATTAGAATTGATTGATAAAAAAGAAATTTATCAAGAATATTAGTATTTGTAAAGAAAAACTTAACTAAAAATGTAATTATTACCAAAAAAGAAAAAAGTAGTGCAGTGATAATCTGATTTCGATAATCTTTGGAAATTTTCAAACTAAAAAATCCTATCCCCACTGACTATTCTTGTAATATCTTGAATGGAAATAACGGCAATTAGAGATAACAATAGTATAAAACCTAATAAATGAACTAAACCTTCTCTTTCTGGTGATATTTTTTTTCCTCCTCTTATAATCTCTATAACAACAAATAAAATTCTACCTCCATCAAGAGCAGGTATAGGTAATAAGTTTATTATTCCTAGGGATAAACTCAAAGTTGCTGCTAGTGAACAGTACCAAATTACTTTATCGTAAAAAGAATTTTCCGATACAGCTATTTCTCCCGTTAACTGACCTATTCCTATTGGCCCTACAGTTTGTGGTCCCTCAAACTGAGGAATACTGCTATCTTGAAAGTTTGAAAAAACTGCATTCTTAGTCAATATCAAAGTATCAAAAATTTGATTTTTAGCATTTAAAAATGCCTTAAGAATATTCTCTCCAGAATTTTTCTTAATAGTATTTGTGTTTCTTATTTGAACCCCAGTTGCTCCTTCTTGTATAAGTGTGGTAGAACCTAAAAGATTATTAATAGCTCTTGCAGTATTAACAAGAATTTGATTTGATGGATTAGTTATAGAATTAACAATATTAATTTGATCATTTAGACTTATTGAATCTATATATTTCTGGGCATCTAAAAGCTCTATTTCGCTATTAGGATCATTAATTTTAGAAACAACTCTTAATATATTATTTATTCCTGCATCAGAATTATAAGCTCTAGCATCATTAACTGAAATTTCTTTACTTTCATCATAAACATTTTCAACAACTTGCTTCTTTGGAGGATTCCATCTTGGTATCAATTTAATTTTTTTAACATCCCCAGAGTATTGATACATATTTTCTGACGGACGTGCAAATAGATTAGGAATACCTGTTTCAATCTCCCAAGTTGACTCTGAACCAAGTTTAACCATCACAGATTGTTGGAGATTTTGTATAGAATTTATATCTCTATTATCTACTTTTATAATTTTATCTCCCGATCTCAAACCCGCTAAAGATGCTGGAGAATCAGGGAAAACTGAAACAATGGTTACGTCTGATACTTCTTTTTCGGAAGGAATCATAAATATTGTTGTCAAAAGAATAAAAGGGATTATAAGATTTATAATCGCACCTGCTGACATAACAATAATTCTTTGAAGTTTTGTCTTACTTGCAAGAGATCCAGTTGCAGAAGAATTTTCTTCTCCAACCATCCTTACAAAACCACCAAGGGGCAGGAGATTAAAAGACCACATCATATCTGCAACAACAAAACTATTAGATGAAATTGATTTTATTTTGCCAATTATTATTTTTTCACCTGATGAGGCTGAGGAATCGTCTTTTTTTTCATAATTTTTTATTCTTTCGAGAATTATATTATCGCCAGAATCATTATATATGACGGAAATAATAGATCCTACTTGGAAAGGAAAAACTGATTTTTCATCTTTATAGATTACGGTGTTACCCGTCCAATATGAAAATAGCCTTGGAGGAAATCCAAATCCAAATTCTAATGTCTTTACTCCAAATTTCCTGGCCGTAATAAGATGACCTAGCTCATGTAATATCACGAGAGGGCCAAGTACTAAAATAAATGTAAAAATTCCGAAGATAAAAGTTTCTGACATAATAATATTTTACATGACTAATTATTATATTTACTAATTATTTTATCGTAAGTTTGCTTTGCTAAACTAATCAAGTCATTAAAATTAGGATTTTGTAATAAATCGTGATTTATTAGTTCTTCTTCAATTATTGTGTATATATCTGTAAATTTGATTTTATTTTTTAGAAATAATTCAACTGCAGCTTCATCAGCTCCAGATAATATTGACATATAAGAGCCACCTATTTTAGCGTAATCTAATGCAATCTTATAGCAAGGATAATTTTCCGGAGATAATTTTTCAAAATTTAAAGTACCTAAATCAGATCCATCTATTCCTGGTAAATTAGAATTTTTTATTCTTTCTGGATAAAACATTGCATATTGAATTGGATTTCCCATATTAGTAGCACCTAATTGAGCCTTAATTACACCATCTTCAAATTGAACCATAGAATGAACAATACTCTGTTTATGAATAGTTACATCAATATTTTCGTAGGGTATATCAAATAATATTTTTGATTCTATAACTTCAAAAGCTTTATTCATTAATGTTGCAGAATCAATAGTAATTTTCTTTCCCATTTTCCAAGTAGGATGATTTAAAGCTTGAGAGGGAGTTACATTGGATAATTCTGACCACTTAGAGCCTCTAAATGCTCCACCCGAAGCAGTTATAATAATTTTACTAGGAGTTGATACTTCACCATTTATACACTGCCATATTGCTGATGGTTCACTATCAATAGGTAATATGTTACTGCCAGATTTTTTTGCTTCTTTTTTTAGAATTTCCCCAGCTATTACTATTGCTTCTTTGCTAGCAAGTAAAACATCTTTTCCATGTTTAATCGATGTATAAACTGAAGAAGTTGATTCAATTCCAGATATACCAGCAATTACAATATCAATTTCAGGGTTAGAACAAATTTCGTTTATAGTTAATTTTTTTATACCTAAATCAGCATAATTTATTTTTGAGTTTGTAAAAACATATTTTGGTCTAAAAAATTTAATCTGTTTCTCAAGAATTTTAGAATTATTATTATTAACTAAGGCTAAAACATTAAATTTTTCAGGAAAACACTTAATTATTTCTAAGGCCTGAGTTCCAATAGATCCAGTTGAACCTAAAATAGCAATATTAATTAAATTTTTAGCCATATCACCAACCAATAGAAAACTATAACATTCATAAGTATACTATCAGTTCTATCTAGTATCCCACCATGACCTGGAATAATAGAACCACTATCTTTAATTTCAGCTTTTCGCTTCATATATGATTCGTATAAATCTCCTAATAGAGAAGAAAAACTAATTAGAATTATTACCATAATAGAGATATGTAACATAATAGAGATATTAAAAACGGTTTGTAGAAAATATAGCATGGGAAATAATGAAAATAACCCTCCAAGGTAGCCCTGAAGTGATTTATTAGGACTTATTTTTGGGAAAATCTTAGTTTTACCAAACTTTCTTCCAATAAATAATGCAAATACATCAAAAGTAAAGGTTAATGAAATAAGAATCAATGTTAACTCTAAGCCGTATGATTCAAGATGATAAAGTAATGGGAAATGAGCAATCCCAAAACCAATAAAAGCTGAATATATCCAAAATTTCCAAAAACCAATTTTTAAAAATATTTCATTGTTATAAGGTAAAGCTGTTACAAAAATAAGAATACAAAGCGATGTAATAAGAACATAAACAGAAATCAGTAAACTATAAGATACATCCCAAAAATTAATAAATAATATTGAAAAAATTAAAGGCACTAGAGTTGTTAATATTATATTTACTAAAAT